>Ga0187770_10000548_pt1 | contig 18354 bp, 15 predicted proteins | sample 0116_SJ02_MP02_2_FD_133154 | JGI IMG/M metagenome (GOLD analysis project Ga0187770, IMG submission 133154) | Tropical peat soil microbial communities from peatlands in Department of Meta, Colombia - 0116_SJ02_MP02_20_MG | ecosystem: Environmental > Terrestrial > Soil > Wetlands > Peat | place...
GCAATCTCTAAAGCCTTTTCTCTTCCTGCGTTGATTAATACGGCGGAGAATTCCTCTCCCCCATAACGGGCGACGATATCACTCTGCCGGACACCGCGCTGGATAAGGATCGAAACGGCCTTCAACGCCTGGTCCCCGGCTAAGTGGCCGTTCGTATCGTTGTAATTCTTAAAGTAGTCGATGTCGATCATGAGAAGGGAAAGGGGAGTAGGATAGCGTTTTTGGCGTTCCACTTCCAGAGCCAATTGCTCGATAAAAAAACGGTGGTTGTAAACACCGGTCAGGTCGTCGGTATAAGAGAGATGCAACGCCTCCTCTCTCATCACCTGGACCTCCCTCAATTTCTCTTTGTAGAGATTCCTGATCACCTGGAGTTCTCGGGCGTACAGGTCTCGCTCGCGAATTTTTTCTGTGAGTTCTTTCCTCCGCCTTTCAAACTCCTCTTCGACCTCGACCCTCTCTCTCAGGTCTTTTAGCGTCACAAAAAAGGCATCTTCTATTTGGACCCCAAAGACCTCGACAGGAATCCGTTCTCCCAATCGACTGATAATCCGCGACCGAAACCTAACCTCGTTCCCTCGCCCCATTGCTTTAAACCCCTCTCGGATCTTGAAGAGGTCATCGAGGGGAATCACATCTATAAACGTCCTTTGCTGAAGTTCCTCCGGAGGATATCGCAGTAGTTCCATCCCCTTCGGGTTGACCTTTAGAAAGTCTCCCGCTTCATCGAGAATGAAAACTGCTTCTGGGATGACTTCCAAGACGGATCTCTGGAGGCGCATTTCCCTCTCCAGCGTCTCCACATTCGTCCGGATCTCTTTAGGAGAAAACGATTTCATCTCCCCATCCCGAAGCCGGACACGATACACGGTGCGGTATGTCGCCTCGGTCCTATGGCAAATTCATTACTGACATACAATGCGATCACACCATTTCCTGCACTTCTTTTTCGATTCTCTCCAACGCCTTTGGGTCGTACGGAACGACTTTTTTCAAAGAAGGCTCCAGCGGGTTTTCCGGGTTAAAGTGCTGGAGGATAAACCTTTGGCCCGCCCTCAGATAACTCGCAACGGTCCGAATGTCTTCTTCCCGGTGGAGGCCCGGAACGACCGTCATTCGAAATTCATATTCCACCTTTCCCTCTTTCAGGATTTTGATCGAGTCCAGAATAGGTTTCAGGTTGACGGGAAGACCGATGGAGCGCGAATAACGAAAAGGTTCCAGGGGGGCCTTCACATCCATTGAGATAAAATCCGTCTCCCCTCCGTCAATCAACTCTTCTAGCATCGTAGGGTTTGAACCGTTCGTATCCAGCTTGACCGAAAATCCGTATCGTTTTATTTTCCGGACAAGAAGAGGGAGGTCGGCATGGAGCGTAGGCTCTCCGCCTGTGAGGCAAACCCCATCGATCCAATCCCGCAAAGCATGGAGGCGAGGGAGGATATCTTCCAGTGGAAGGGTAGCGTACTGCTCGGGATGGAAAACAAGGGAATGATTGTGGCAATAAGGACAACGAAAATTACAGCGGGGGAGGAAAAGCACCGAGCAGATCTTCCCCTGCCAATCCGAGAAGGAGGTCTCCAAAAATCCTTTGATCTCGATCATGCTGAGTTTCCACACCCTCACCCTTCCCCTTTCCCCAAGGAAGGGGAGAGGGACGGGGTGAGGGGGAACAAATGCTGCTTCACTTCCTGGAGGGTTGGGACAACCCCTCTCCAGCTGATCACCTCCCTTTCCCCGTCGTCCTCGATGACGATAGAAGGGGTGGAGCGGATGCTGTAAAAGGAAGCCTCGGCCAGGCCGTCGATTGTGTCCAAATCGTAATTCAACACGGACACTCCCTCCTTTTTCAACTTTTTCCCAATCTCTTTGACCGCAGGGCATTTCGGGCATTTCGCTTTCGTAAAAATTTTTATGAGTCCCATTTCCTCCTCCTTAACGCTCTGCGCTGAGCGCAGAAATTACCATCCTGCCTCCAGCGCTATCCCTTTCTCTTCTTTCTTTAAGAAGGACTGGTTCCGATACCGGTCCCGGAGCTCTCCGAGCTTCCCTTTGTTCCAGCTAGAAAGCTTCGTGAAATAACCGGTGATACGTGTAATGCCTTCCACGTCCTCAGCGCCGCAGTAAGTACAAGACATTCGGAGCCCCCGGCTCGTCCGGTGGCAGCGATTGCAGGCAGTAAACTCCGGAGAAAAGGCAATCTGGTCATTTTGGGTCAGTTGAAAAGTCTTGATTACAAAATTGGCCAGCGACGACTTCGAAGGTCTTGCTTCGCCCAGCCAGATATGGGTCAATGCGCCAGCCTCGATCAAGGGATGAAAAAGACCCTCTTGTCGGACACGCTCGATCGGGTTCAACACAGCAGAATTGTTCAAGTAGGTCGAATTCGTATAATAGACCTCTCCTTTTGAGATATCGCCTTTCACAATATGTCCCGATCTGGGAGAATGAAATTTGAGGTCTAATTTTGCAAATCGGTAGGCTGTCGATTCTGCGGGGGTCTGCTCCAAAACAAAACGCATCCCGTAACGCTGGCTGAACCTGTCCACTAATAATTTCATGTGGGCAATCACCTTGAGGCCGAATTTAAAGGCCTGCTTGGACTGGTGCATTTCCTGCCCGGTATGAATTTGGACGAGTTCATTGAGTCCCACCATCCCCACCAAGAAGCTGGCACGACCCATCCTCAAATAGGGAGATCCATCCCGTTGCATGGCCAACAATGCCAGGGGCCCCCTTTCTCCTAAAGAGAGGAGTTTTTCGATAAAAAGTTTCTTCTGCAGATGGGCCTTCACCGCCATCTCAATGAACTCAGCGGTTTTAGAGAAGAGCTGAGCGTCGTCTCCCTTTGCCAGGTAAGCGATTCTTGGAAGATTGAGCGTCACGTTCTGGAGGGCGCAGTATCGCATCTTCCATGGGTGCTTGGCATCTTCAAGGTCTGTTTGGTCCAATTTAAAGCTGAGGCGGCAGCATTCTGAGATCTTGGCCGTCTCCCCACGGTCGAAGACAAAGTAAGTATTTCCCTTTTCAGAAGCGACATCGCAGATGCGGTCAAGAAAATCCGAATGACCGGGGGTTTGGAAGAATTTCTCTGTAATGTGAACGAGTGGCTTCGGAAAGAAGAAGGGTCTCCCCGATCCATCTCCTTCCTGATAGACGGCGAAGAGCGCCTTCGCAAAACGTTGGGACTCTTCCATATAATCGCTGTACGTCTTTCCTGTAAATTCCCCACCCGGTCCGACGGCCGGGACATGTTCAAAATGTTTGGGGATCTCCCAATAAAGATTGAGGTCCGTGAAGATGGCCTGCCCGCCTCTGGCCACGGCTTGCTGGGAAAACTCGAAGATCATCATCTGGGCCAGTTGTTCCAGTTCTCGGTCCGACATCCCGACCAGATAGGGTGCGAAAAAGAGATTGATAGAATCCCAACCAATCGCGCCGGCAAAATGACTCTGAAGGGCTGCGGCGAATTTCACCATGTGGGCGAGCAACACTTCAGGATGTTTGGCAGGTTTGGCCATCGCGATCGAGTTGGGAAGGCTCAGGCCAAAGCGCTTGATGTATTCGAGGGATTGGCCGCTGCAATAGGGCCGGTCGATAAACCCCAGATCGTGGAGATGAATATCCCCGCGCATATGGGCATCGGCAATTTCCTGCGAGAAAACCGTGAGCAGGGCATATTCCTTTTTGATCCTTTCGGCTAAGGTGAGGTTGGTGGCTTCAGGCCCGTGAGGGACGTTGGCATTTTCTTTATTGGGATGGAGGATAAGCTGATCGACGTCATAGAGAGGCATTCCCAAGCGGGTGTGCATCTTGCGAGCCTGTTCGAGTCCTCTTTCGACCAGTTTGGTGTCCACGAGCTCACGGATGAGAGGGGCGGTGATCATCTTGATCTTAGAGGTGGCGATCAAGTCCTCCACTTCCCGGGCGATCTCCTTCGCCGTATCGAAATCCACGTAAGTCTCGCGCATGAGGGCGTCAACAATCCTCTGCCGGTCCCAGCCCAACATCGCCTCGTCCGAGGTGCGGACGAAGAGGGCCATATCCGTGGTTTCAACCTCTTGCTTGAACAATTCCTGCTGATTCCCTTTCATCTCGATGACGCTTGCCATTGGTCTTCACCTCTTAGCTTAGGGTAGATGGTTAGAGAGATGTGCAGAGGGGCTATATTTAGTATGTACTAAAATCCTTACTACAATATATTGTTATTTGTCAAGAGAAAAAGTTGATTTCTGAACAATCAGTTATTTTTCCCATTGCTATTGGATAAAGGGCCCTTTTGGAATGGTCTCAGAGGTGTCAGCAGCAATCGCTTGATGACTCCCCAGGAGGGCTCCTCGATGGTTTTGAGTGGAATGGCCTCAATCTTTGGGTTATCCAGGTTTCCCTTCACCTCGTAGAAATAGGAGATGAAACCCTTGTCCTCACCCGTAAGAATATAACCCGCAATGGGGACGCTTCTTAATATCGTGTCAATCGTCACCAAAGGATGAACTCCAATCCTCGCGTCGATGAAGTTCTTCCCCAAGTCGATCTTTCCAAGAAGAGTGATCCTCATGGCATCGCTATCCACCAGAAAATCGTCGGTGGTGGCCACTCCGTCCTTCACATGAAAGGTCGCCAGGATCTGATGAAAAGGGAGTCCTTTCGTTGCCAAGTCCGGGAGCCTTCCCTTGAGCAACTGCGAAACATTCAGGATAGAGAAAATTTTGGAGAGGATGTTAAACTTTTCAATGACGCCGTTCTCGATCTCGAACCTCAACCCCCCCCTGAGGGATTCCTTCACTTGTTGGAAATCTTCTCCCTCGCCTCTTAACTCCACCTTGTCGATGTGAACCCTTCCGGTGACGATCACCCTTTCCTCTTCCCCTTTCCGGAAAAGGGTTCGAATAAAAGCCTTGGCTTCCATACTGGAGAAACGGGGCTTGATCTCAAAGCTTATTCCCTTTTCCGTCGGTTTTATCCATCCCTCACCCCAGAAGTCGCCCCCATCCGATTTGAATTGGACGGGGCGGATAAACAATATCCCACCGACCGTCTTCATCTCTCCCTTCAGGTCCTGAAAACGAAGGCTGCGATATCTCCCTTTATCGATCTGTATCTTGCCATCGATCGACCAATCGGAAAGCCAATCTCTTATCGTTTCAAAAGAGATGCGGGAGACTCCCTCTTTTTTTGGAAAAAGCGGATCGAGGTCCAGTTCCGGCGAGGAAATCTGGAAAGAAAGCCGCTTACCCTCGGTCAGGCCTGAGCCTTTTTCGACCTTCTGGGGGGAAATAGGCGAAGAAGACGAACCCCGGAAGAGGGTGCCGGAAAGGGTAAGGGGAGAATCTCCTAACCTTCCCTTTAACCGATCGAATCGAATCTGCTCAGGGGTTATAGAAAAGACTCCCTCCATATGAAAAAGAGAGGCAGGAATCTCTCGATGCTGAATGTTTACCCCCTTCAATCGGATCTCACCTTCCCTCAAGGCACTCATCCATTTTTCCGACTTTCCTATCCATTTCAGGCGAACCTCTGCTCCTCCGTTGAGTTCTTGAATCCCACTCATCTGGGACCGAAACGGATCTGGGAAAAGGGGCGACTTGATGAGCGAGAGCAGTTGTTTCAGGTCAATCGAACCCTGAGTGGAGAGGTCCATGCTTCCTTCTCTGATCGATCCGTCCAAAGTCAGGGAGGAGCTTCCCGACTGGATCTTCGTCTTCGAAAAGCCCATCCCCGTGTTGGAAAAGGAAACCCTTCCCTCCTTAAGAACGATAGGGATAGAATTTCCCTTTTGAAGGAATGAAGCTTCTCTTGGGAAAACCTCGCCCTCGTAAGAGAAGCGGGAAATTCCGGGGGGAGTCTTGCCCTTGAACAAGATTTGGCTTGTTCCCGAAAGCGCTTCGAAGTCTTTTGTTTTGGATTGGACTTCTTCGGGAAAGATAGGGGCTTGAAGGAGGGCGAAAAGATTTTTGACGTCAACTCTTCCCCTGGCCGTGATCTCGAAGGAATGATCTTTCTCTCCATGCTTCCAGAGGCCGGTCGTCGTCATAGACGAATTACCGAATTCCACCTGCGCGTCAGACCATTGAAGATCGGAGTGGGAAAGTTGTATTCGTCCGTCTTCAATTCGTACTGGAAATGGAATTTGTGGATGTGTGAACAGGGTATTCGAAAGATGGTAGGTGCCTTGTTGCTGAAAACGGAGGGGGGGCTTCAGGAGCCCCTTGGCAGAGAGAGAATATCTTGCGTTTCCTGAATAGATGTGAAGGGATGAGAGGGTTCGGCTGAATTCTTCAGGAATCCCCTCGATCGTTGTGAAAGCAAGAAGGTCCGTCAAATCGAATTTACCCTGACACCCGATTTGAAGCGTCGGGACATGCAGAAGCTCATAGAAAGTGCCGCTGACTTTTTCAAGGGTTGAATGGAGGATTCTTCCCTCCAGGCCAATTAAATGGAGATGACCCTTTTGGAAGAGGAGGCGGCCTGAGAGATTTTCGAGAGGCGGAAAGTCCCATGGAAGTTTCAGCTGGGCCCCATGGAGTATTGCCTCAACGGAAAGAACATGGGCATTTACAAGCTCGTCGCAGTGATCAATCTCCGGCATCTTCCCTGAAAGCTTGACAGAGACAGCTTGAAAAGCGCCCTTTCCTTCCGACTGGAAGAGGCGATCCGAGACGTCTGGAGTGATGATTGGGAAGGGGATGAATTTCTTTCCCTCTGCGATATCGAAGGAGCTGCTGGATGCTTCGGCTTCCATTCCCATCCCTTTCGACCCGATATCATAAATCTTCCCGTTCGCCTTGATCCATATCTCCGGTAATTCGATAAAGAACCGGGGAATCTTGAAATCTTTTGCATCATATTCAGCTTCGAAATTGAGATTCAACCATCTCGGCTTCAGAGTGAATGAGAACACTTGAGGATAGTCGAAAAAAACATCTCTCATCGTCATTTTTGCGGAAGTTTTGAACGGTCCTTGGAAGTTCCCTCGATAGTGGGCCTTTAGGTCGAGAATTCCTGAGATCATTTTCATGGGAAGCACTCTTTTGAGATAGGGCCAGAAATGGAGCGCTTCGATCCCCTTCAACTTCACCTCCGCTTCCACCCCTGCCTTTGAAAAGTCCATATCTTCCGGAATACCTCGAACTGTTCCGCTGATGGAAAACTGGCCTTCTTTTTTGGAATGAAGGATGTTGCCCGTCATTCTAAACGGAAAGGCTTTGTGGTAGGAGACCTTTGAGAGTCTTACATTGAAGGACCGGATCCCTGTTTTTAGGGGCGAATTGCCCAAGCTCTCATCTGAGAAAAAAATCTCTCCATCCCTGACGGCGAAGGAACATCCGAAGAGGGATGAGAGGGCCTTTCGGATCTTCTCTTCTGTTTCCTTCCAGTTTGCACCCGTCATCGCACTGTCGGAGAAGATGTTGAATTGGCAGTCTTTATTCCGGATGACATGGAGCGTGGGCCGATCCACGACGATTCGTTTCCATTCGATTTTTCTCTTGAGAAGAGGGAAAAACTTAACTTTTAGAATCAGTCTCTCGGACCGAAGAAGATCGAAGGTCCGGGAGCGATCCTTGACCCGCAGGTCTTCGAACGCGATTCCCACGCCGCCCCATAAATCTATTTTTGCCTTCCCGATGGAAACTTCTCTGGCCAGGGCACTCGCTAAGGATTTCTGAAAAATGTCCCTGTAAACATTAGGGTCGAGGAGATAATTGACCGATAACAGAGTGAGGGTTCCGAAGGCGATGATCGGAATCAATATCCAGAGAAGAATCCGTTTCTTAGAACGAGGCATAAATTTCCTTCAAAACCGGCTGCCTTAAACGCAACCCGTGAGGCCTTACCCCCTTAAATTCCAAGATCCAATTCCCACATTTCAAACAAGTTCCAAATCCAAATGACCGGAATGAAACCATCTGAAAGTTTGAATTTTCGTCATTGGAATTTGTTTGTTATTTGGTGCTTGGAATTTGGTGCTTACTTCAAAGATTCCTTTTAAACACGATCTGACAATCTTTTAAACAAAAAATTCTTATAGATTTTTGATGGCATGGGCCAGCGTGAGGACGTCTACCCTTTCTGCACCCCCTGCCAGCAACACCTTCGCGCATTCGTTGACCGTGGCGCCGGTGGTGTAAACATCATCGACTAAGAGAACCGACATCCCCAGCAGCGCTTCCTTGTCGGCCACATAAAAAGTTCCTCTCACCCCTTTTTCCCTCTCCACGTCGCCGAGATTCACTTGAGGGACGGTGGGTCTCTTTTTTTGAAGGATCTTTTTACCGTAAGGAATTCCTGTCCGGCGGCTTAAGTCCTGCACAAGGAGGAGGGCTTGATTGAATCCTCTTTCCCTTAATCGCAGGGGGTGCAGCGGGACGGGGATCAGAAGGTCGAGAGAGCCGGGCTCCCAATAACAGTTCAATCCCTCTGCTATCCATTCTGCGAAAAAAGCAGTGAGGTAAGTCTTTCCCTCATATTTCCAGCGGTGGATGGCCTCCTGCAGAGAGCCTTCGAAGGCTCCCAAAGCCCTGGCCATTGTAAAATATCTCGTATGGGTCAGGCATGCACCGCAGGGATGGATTTCGATCTCTCGAGAGATAAATGGAATTCCACAAATGGAACAGAAAGGAGGTTCGATCCATCGGATCTGGGTAAGACAATCCGAACAGAAGCCTTGTTCACTTTCTTCCAAAAATTTTTCGCAACAGGGGCATTGCCGGGGGAGAAAAAACTGGAAAAGCGTTGATCGAAATCCCATGATTCGTATCCTATTATACCTGCCCATACCTGCTCGCCTGCGTGAGACCGCGGCCAGGATAGATATGGTGGCTGAATGGAATAAGGAAAATGACGATGAGACCCTGTTAGAAATGATGCCCCGCTGGGATTTCTAACGGGGTCAGGAAAAAGATGGAGAAGGCGAAGAGGTCGCTTTCTCGGCTCCCTTGATCGTATAGGTGCTCCATTGATGACATTGGGGGCAGTAGGCAATCCACTCTTTCGATTCTCTCTCGCAGGTGCTGCAGAAGAAGGAGAGGTAAGAGGTCCCGCTCAATTCGAAAGTCTTTTCAAATTCTTGGGCTGCCCGACCGAAGTCTTTTTTGTGGAGGTAGATTTCTGCAAGGAGCCTGTGAAGGGCGGGGAAATCCTTCATCCTGAGACCAATTTCGTTGATCTCATCAAGAGCCTCATCCAACATTTCCAGTCTCAAACAGAGCTTGGCATAGAAGAAAGCGAGTACCCAATTCCCGGGGTCGTGTTCGAGGACCCTTTGGTAGATACGCAGGAGGGTGCTCGGGTCTTCTCGGCCGAGATAAAGCTCTTCCAAGCGAAGGATGAAGACGATGGATTTGAATCGGGTGAAGCTCTTCCCCCAGACCTTTCCGGCAGAAGCCCATCTTCCCATCCGGAGGTAAAGATCGCCCAGCAGCACAAATCCGGGCTGGAACGCCTTCCTTTCACGAACAATCTCTTTCACTTCTTTCAGGGCATTCTCGAGATCCTGTTCTCCTCCATGGCTCAAAAGATCTCTGGCACGCTCGTATTTCAACCCTAAATAGAAAAGGGTCTCCTCCTCCTCCGCCTGTTTCCCCTTGGTAAATTTGAGAATCGATCTTTGGATTCGGATCGCCTCCTCCCACCTTCGGCTGTCCAGGTAGATCTGTCTCAGACTTTTTAGTGCTTTGACATTCGTCTCATCCAAGCCGATGGCGCGATTCAGAACGCGGATCGCCTCATCGAATCGCTTCATGCGTTGGTATACCGCCGCCTGACGGAGGAGGATGTCCATATTCCTCATATCGATCAGCTCCGCCCTTCCCAACCAATGAAGGGCATCCTGATCATGGCCATCGTGGACGGCGATCTCCGAAAGCCGGAGATAGAGATCGACTTGCATCGGGTCTCTCTTGAGCACCTCGATAAAGTGGGCTTTGGCCTTGGTCAGATCCCCCCGTAGAAAAACATCCATCCCCTTGTTCAATTCCTCCTTGAGGGATTCCCCCTTTCTTTTTTGACGAGATTTCAGATAGTCTTCAAACGCCAGTTTGGTGTCCCGAGCCAAGGTGCCGATGAAGACCAGCATCGCACCCAATACAAATGAAGAGATCATGAGGACGGAGAGTTCCGTTTCAAAAGTCTTGTTGAAGAAATGGAACTCGACCCCTAAGGGATTCTCGTATGAAAGCCAAAGAAAGAAGGCCATCACAATGAAAAGGAAGCCCAATAAAAGTCTAACGGACATCGTCTATGACTTTCCCTTTTCCAGTTTGGTTAAACACGGAACACAGTATTTCGCCACCGGTCGAACCTCAAGTCGTTTTAAACTGATGGGGCCTCCGCATTCCTCGCAGATTCCGTAGGTCCCGTTCTCGATACGATCCAGCGATTCGTCCACCTCTTTGAGCCTCAGTCGCTCGTTCTCGTTCAAGCTGAGCAAGACTTGTTTGTTATAAATATTGGCCGCCTCATCCCCGATGTCCTGAATACCATCTTGACCCATTTCCTTTGAAGATTCAACGATCTGTTTCACCTCCCCAACGATCTGCTCCCGCTCCTTGAGAAGGATCTTCTTGAACCTCGCGATCGTCTTCTTGTCGAATTTATCCGGTCCCTTGCTCTGGTCCACTTGGGCTTTCACTCGAGGCTTGGCTTTGGACTTAACTTTGGGTTTAACCTTTCCTTTAGCCAATACTTCCTCCTTTTTGGAGATCCATTCGGGGGGCATCGATCCAAAGCCCTTCCAAATCGTAAAATTTTCTCACCGGTTCCAAAAAGATATGAACCACCACGTCCTCGTAGTCCATCAATATCCATTTCCCTTCGGTCATTCCCTCCTGACCAAGAGGTCTGATCCCTTCTTTTTTAAGAGCCTCTTCAATTCCCTGTGCAATGGCTTGAACCTGACGGTCCGATTTGCCGGTGCAGAGTAGAAAATAATCGGTAAAGGAGGTTCTCCCTTTCAACTCAAGAAGAACCGGGTCTAAGGCCTTCTTTTCAAGCGCTGCCTTCAAGCAGTACAGAGACTTTGTTCTCGAGTCGGTGGTCATATCCTCCTGAAAGATGAATTTGAATGTAGCATTATACCAGAAAAAATTCCGTTGACAAATAAAAAATTCATCGCGGGTGTACTCCCACAATTATGCGTTCAGGTAATAGCAATAAACTCACACCCCCCTCTTTGGAAAAGAGGGGTGAGGGGAGATTTTATCAACATCATCATCCTCATTTTAAAATCCCCCTATCTCCCCCTTTGCTAAAGGGGGATGACCGAGGGATTAGTCGCGGGTTCCTTCGATAAAGCCCGATTTTCTGAACGTAAGCCTCCACCTCGACAGGGATCAAATACCTGGCCGAGCGTCCTTTTTCAATCAATTCCCTGACCTTTGTGGAGGAGATGTCGAGAAACGAGATCTCTTTAAAATAGACCAGGTGTCCTGAAAGATGGATCCAAGCATTCTCTCTCGGGTCATATCGAAAGCTTGGGATCAGAGCCTTGGGGATGATTGAGGAGAGACTGTTCTTTTGAACCCCCGGCCTCGTCATGACAATAAAGTCGCAAAGAGAAAAGAGATTTTGACATTCCTTCCATGTCTCGATTTCCACAAAGGCGTCGCTCCCCAAGATGAAGAAAAGGACATCGATGCCTCTCTCCCTGAAAAACCGGATGGTATCGATGGAGTAAGATTCTCCGGCCCTTGAAAGCTCGACGTCACTGGTGGAAAAATGTGGATTGCCTGAGGTAGCCAACCTCACCATCTCCAGCCGATGTTCCGCTTCGATCACTTTTTCTGTCAGCTTATGGGGTGGGACAGAGGATGGAATGAAGATCACCTCCTCGAGCTGGAATGCCTCCCAAATTTCTTCCGCACCCCTGAGATGACCCAGATGGATGGGGTTGAAGGTACCTCCAAACAGCCCAACTCTCCTACCCGTGGACTCCTTTTTGATTTCTCACCCCTCCCCTTTTTAATAAGCAGCATAGCGCATAGCGCAAGGCGCATGGCGTGAAAAGATTTCAACGCTATGCTCTATGCGCTCTGCTCTACGCGTTTTTATTTTCGGACTTGTCCTTCTCCATACACGATAAATTTCGTCGTCGTCAATTCCTCCAACCCCATGGGGCCGAAGGCGTGGAGTTTGGAAGTACTGATCCCGATCTCCGCACCCAGACCCAGCTCGAACCCGTCGTTGAATCTTGTCGAGGCATTCACCAGGACACACGAAGAGTTGACTTCTTTCAGGAACCTCTGCGCGTTCTCATAATCCGAGGTGACGATTGCTTCGGTATGAGAAGACCCGTACCTTGCAATATGCTCGACCGCTTCTTCGATTCCCTTCACGACCTTGACGGACAGAATGAGGTCTAAGTATTCTTGCGTCCAATCTTCTTCATGGGCCTCCTTAATGTGGGAGAGAATCTTCCTGGTCTGAGAACATCCCCTCAGTTCGACCCCTTCTTTCTGAAGGGCTTCGGCCACCTTTGGAAGAAATCGATTTGCCACCTTTTGATGAACGAGCAGGGTTTCCATTGCATTGCACACACCCGGCCTCTGGACTTTTGCATTGAGGCAGATCTGGGTCGCCACTTCTAAATCGGCCGTCTCGTCCACGAAGACATGGCAGACTCCTTTGTAATGTTTGATCACAGGAATCTTTGAGTGTCTTGTGACGAACCGAATGAGTTCCTCTCCTCCCCTGGGGATGACGAGATCAATCTCCCCCTCCAACTGGAGCATCTCGCGGATCGCCTCTCTCTCCGTGTGAGGAAACATCTGGATCGCTTCCTCGGGAAGTCCCGTCTCAACGAGAACGTTTCGAAGAACTTGTCCGATTGCCTGATTCGAATGAAAGGCCTCTGACCCTCCCCGCAAGATCACACTGTTGCCCGACTTAAGGCAGAGGCCGGAAGCATCCGCCGTGACATTGGGCCTCGATTCGTAAATGATTCCGATGACGCCGAGGGGAATTCTCATCCTTCCAACCATCAAGCCATTTGGCCTCTTCCACATCCGGATGACTTCGCCCACTGGATCAGGAAGCCGGGCCACCTCCCGGAGCCCTTCTGCCATCCCCCGGATGACCGAAGGGGTCAATCTCAGGCGATCAATCAATGCGCCAGAAAGATGCACCCTTTCCGCCGCGGCAAGATCCTTCCGGTTTTCCTTCATCAGCCGTTCTTGGTCCCGCTCCAGATGATCTGCCATCGCGAGCAAAGCCTTGTCCTTTGCGGCGGTCGAAAGCCGGGCCATCAGGCGAGACGCCTCCTGTGCCTTCCTGGCCATCTTTCTTACCTCTATCGCAGTATCCAATTTTTTTTTCATAAGACGACTAAATCATCCCGGTGGATCACTTCATCGCAGTATTTATAGCCCAGAGTGGGTTCGATCCGGTCACTTCGGAGGCCTTTGATTTTCTCGAGCTCTTCGGCGCTGTAGTTCACCAGGCCCCTGGCAAACTCCTTTCCACGAGGTCCCAAACAGGTGACGAGGTCCCCACGGTCGAAGCTCCCCCTGATCTTGACCACGCCGGATGGGAGCAAGCTCTTTCCTTTCTGGACAACGGCTTTCTTTGCCCCATCGTCCACGATCACGTCGCCCTTTGGTTTCGGGTTGAAAGCGATCCAATGTTTCCGGCTGCTCAATGCCTCCCCTTTGGGAAGGATCAGCGTTCCGATCTCTTTTCCCCTCAAGATCTGGTGCAGAACTCTCTCTTTGGTTCCCCGGGCCACCACCGTGGGAATTCCGAAACGGGATGCTTTTCTGGCGGCTTGAACTTTGCTGATCATGCCTCCCACGCTCATCTCGCTTTTTGTTTCTCCGACGATCTCCTCCACCTCCGTGTCAATCTCCTCCACCAGAGAGATACATCGGGCGTGCGGGTTCACCCTCGGGTCGGAATCACAAAGGCCATCGATGTCTGTCAGGATGATGAGAAGGTCCGCCCCGATCAGGTTGGTAATCAGCGCGGAGAGGTTATCATTATCACCAAATTTGATCTCGTCCACCGCCACGGTATCGTTTTCATTGATGACGGGGATGATTCCGAGCTCGAGAAGGGCCAGCAGGGTATTGCGGGCATTGAGGAACCTCCTCCGGTGGCTCAAGTCATCGCGCGTGAGAAGAACCTGGGCGACCATCTGCTGATAGCGTGAGAAGTAGCTCTCATAGATATTCATCAACCGGGTCTGGCCCACGGCGGCTGTGGCCTGTTTCTGCGTAATGTCCTGGGGGCGGGCCTTGTAGCCCAACTTCTCCATTCCGGCGGCGATGGCCCCGGAGGAAACCAGGACGATCTCATAACCCTGGCGCTTGAGATCTGAAATCTCTTTGGTCAAACGGGAAAAGACATCGTAATGGAGCCCCTTCTCCACAGAGGCCAAGATACTGGAGCCCACCTTCACGACGATTCTTCTTCCTTTTCCCAGTATCTCTTTACGAATATTCCTGCTCTTCATGGCCTTGGTTCGAAATGGAGTCGATTGTCCGGGACACATCCTCCAGCAGTTCTCCCACGCCCTCCCCTGTTTGGCCGGAGATCAAATAAAGTCGGTGCCCCATTTCCTCAAATTGATTCTCGATATCTGTCGCCCTTTCCCGAACCGACGAAAGGTCTATTTTATTCAGGGCAACGAATTGTTTTTTCTTCTGGAGGGATGGGTCGTAGGCCTTCAGTTCACGGTTGAGAGCCTGAAAGTCAATGGCCGCATCGCGGGAAGGTCCTTCCGAGACGTCCAAGAGATGGATAAGAAGACGTGTCCGTTCCACATGCCGAAGAAAAGAGAGTCCCAGTCCAGCTCCTTTTGAAGCCCCTTCGATCAATCCCGGGATGTCCGCCACAACAAAGGACCGGTGATCCTCTCGAGTCACCACACCCAGATTGGGGACGAGCGTGGTGAAAGGGTAGTCCGCGATCTTCGGTCTGGCAGAGGAGATTCTGGAGAGGAGAGTCGATTTCCCCGCATTGGGATAGCCGATCAGCCCCACATCGGCGAGAAGCTTCAGTTCAAGCTGCAACCAACGCTCCTGTCCTTTTTCGCCCTTTTCGGCACGGCGGGGCGCACGCTGCGTGGCAGTGGCAAACCGGGCGTTTCCCCGGCCGCCGCGACCTCCCTCTGCCGCCACAAATTGTTGGCCGTCAAACAAAAGGTCTTGCAAGACTTCTTCCTTCTCATCCTCTCGAACGAGGGTTCCGACCGGAACTCGAATGACGAGATCCTCTCCATTCTTTCCGGTTTGGTCTTTTCCTCTGCCGTGACTTCCTTTTTGGGCGCGGAACTGCTTGGGGTAGGTTAAATCGAGAAGGGTGACCAGTTGAGCGTCGGTCTGAAGGATCACGTCTCCGCCTTTTCCTCCATCACCTCCGTTCGGACCTCCTCTGGGGATAAACCGTTCTCTCCGAAAACTGACACAACCATCTCCGCCATCGCCCGCCTTCACATGGATTCTGGCTTCATCCACAAATTTCATCATCGACGAATTACAGGCCGAACGGAGGACCTCAAACCGTGTCAGGCTTGAGGGGGAACTCTGAGCCATATACCATGCAGTGCACTTGTCCTGCATGCAGCGTTTCGCGGGCAACGTCCTGAATCCAGCGCGGTTCAGGAGGCGTAGACACTCACCTGTTTCTTATCTCTTCCTTTCTTCTCGTACTTGACGATCCCGTCAATTGTGGCAAAGAGGGTGTAGTCCTTCCCCATCCCCACGTTTTCTCCGGGATGGATACGGGTTCCCTTTTGGCGGACTAAAATGTTTCCTGCCTGGACCGACTGCCCGCTGTATCGTTTGACGCCCAAACGCTGCCCCGCGCTGTCTCTGCCGTTTCGGGAGCTTCCTCCTGCTTTCTTGTGTGCCATCATTTACCTCCTAAAAGTCCCAATAACCAAATTCCAAATCCCAAATAAATTCCAATTACCAAATGTCCAATGTCCAAAGTGCCCCTCACCCTTCCCCTCTCCCCTGAGGGGAGAGGGATGGGGTGAGGGGGCCAAGAATTTTGGTCATTGAAAAATTGGTGATTATTTAGTATTTGGCGCTTGGAATTTGGTTATTCCTCATTTAGCTCAATAAAATATCGTTTACTCTTAGATAAGTATATGTTTGACGATGCCCCTTGAACCGCCGATAATTCTTCCTTCTTTTCATCTTGTAAGTCAAGACCTTTTTCCCTTTACCTTCTTGGACGATCTCTCCCTTGATGACGACATTGGCCAAAAGGGGAGTTCCTACCAACGCTTCCCCTTCTTTGGAAACCATCAGAATATCTTTCAATTCCACCTGATCTCCTGCTTTTCCGTCCAACTTCTCTACCCGGATGAGGTCTCCTTTGGAGACCCGGTATTCCTTCCCCCCAGTTTTCACCACCGCATACATCAGACGCCTCCAGATTAAGATAATTACTCATGTTAATTGATTATTAGCCCATTTGTCAAATTTCCATTTTTCCCTCCGGTAACATTCTTTATGAGGCAATGGGTCCCTCCACATCGAGGCGATAGCAGAATTCGACTGAAGCGAATTCTTAATACTCAACTCTAAAATCCGCATTCTGCATGAAACGGCCAACTTTTTTATAGGTGGCATGGAATTTTTGAATAATTAGCCTGCTTCTATCTGTTATTTAATAGGATTATGAGAACCGAGTTCCTTCATAATTTGTGTATTTCATTCTATTTTACATCACCGACCTAAAAATGGATTGATGATCGTAACGGATTCGATGACTTGTCCATCTTGGAAGTCTTCTGAAAGAAGGAATTCAGATTTTGAGGCCACAGCTGCCTGTAGAATCAGGCTGTCCCAGAAAGAAAAATGGTATTTTATCTGTAAATCAACGGCTCGAAGGATATTCCCTCCGTCGTTCACGACAAACGGCCAATGGAGGAGGTCGGAAACGATTTCCCTGGCTGTTTCGGGTAGGATTGGGTATTTTACCTTTTGTGTCAAACTCACAAAAAGTTCCTGAATGACTTGGGTGCTAAGAACCCCGGTACGGTGTGTCCAGAGTAATGAAAGGACTTCCAAAGAAGTTTTCCATTTTTTGCCTGCACTTGAATCATACGCGTAAACCAGAAGGTTGGTATCGACGAAGAACCTACCTTTGGTGTAATTCATCTCTCTGCCAGGAGATTTTTCCCTTTGTGCCAAGTGGGATTCCCTCCCTCATCCGTTTTATTTGCCGATCAGAGGAAATGCGATACCCTTCTTCATTTTCAGCAGTCATCTGGAGCAGTTCACGAACCAGCTCATTTAGAGAAACGCCCTTCTTGGCCGCCAGCATTTTCCCTTTTTTCAAAACCTCCCTTGGCAACGAAAGGGTGATATTCTGCTTTTCCATGAGAAACCCCCTTTTATGAAACCTTCCAACCCGGCCCATTTATCACACATATTTATGTGTAAGTCAAGCTCTTTCTTTTTTCGATTCACAACAAGGGATGGAAGGAGGAGTAAGTTGACGGACGATGTGATACGGTCGGCAGCGCACATTACCGGGCATGCCCTGAACCTTGCATGGTTCGGGGCAGTCGCACCCTCAGAGAATCGTGAACATAAGACTTTGACTTCAAAATGAAACCAGAAGTAGCTGCTTTGGCGTGAGCTTCGTGACTCAATAACCCAAGGAACGGATAACTCAATGACCAAATCAAGGGCTAACTTGTTGAATGTGGCGGCCTGACCCCAAAGTGTCTTTTTGTTAGCCTATTGGATCTGTTTCACTCTTTCCACTATTTTGGGCAGGATTTCTCCGGTTTTTCCTTGAATAAGATAATCCGAAATTCTTCCAGTCAAAGGAGTGGGCTCGGCATTCACTTCAATGATGATTGTGCCGGGACCAACCATCTGTGGTAAACTGGCAAACGGATAAACGACTGCCGAGGTCCCACAAATGAGCATTAAATCGGATTTCCATGCCTCTCGTTGACTTCCTTCAAGAACGTCACCTGGAATGGGTTCGCCAAAGGAAACGACATCACCTTTGATCACGCCTCCACATTGGCAATATGGAGGAAGCTTCCCCTCCATTCTAATTTTCTCCAAACTGAGTTCATCTTTGCTGAACCTTCTGTTACATGCGACACACCTTAACTTATTAATGCCTCCATGGTACTCAATCGTTTTCTTGCTCCCTGCCTTTTGATGTAACTCATCTATATTTTGGGTAATGAGGCATTTTAATATTCCCATATTCTCGAGTTCGGCTAAAGCGTAATGTCCACGATTAGGTTGAAACTTTCCAATCTCCCCAAGAATGGAGAAGAGCCTCGACGTAGAACTCTGAGGGTCCAGTCTTTCTTCCCAATATCGTTTTGGATTCGTCTTGAATTGCTCATAGACTTCATAGGCTTTCATTTCAGCTTCAGGA
>Ga0187770_10000549_pt1 | contig 18312 bp, 16 predicted proteins | sample 0116_SJ02_MP02_2_FD_133154 | JGI IMG/M metagenome (GOLD analysis project Ga0187770, IMG submission 133154) | Tropical peat soil microbial communities from peatlands in Department of Meta, Colombia - 0116_SJ02_MP02_20_MG | ecosystem: Environmental > Terrestrial > Soil > Wetlands > Peat | place...
AAATACTATATAAAAGTCGCAACGGAGGAATCCACTCTGATAGCAAGGCTTGCAAATGTTGGGAAATTATCAAAGGAAGATGTTGTCAGGTTCGGGGCGACCGGCCCGACCGCGAGGGCTGCGGGCATAGGAAAGGATATCAGGCATGATGATCCATATGCGGCTTATACCGATGTAACTTTTAATGTCATTACGGATGACCATGCCGACGTCCTTGGAAGGACAATAGTAAGGGTAAAGGAGCTTATGGAAAGCTACAGCATTATCAGACAGCTCTTGAAAAAGATGCCTGATGGTCCAATATCGGTTAAAGCACCGAGAAAGATCCCCGAAGGAGAGGCTGTAAGCCGTTATGAAGCACCGCGCGGCGAAGATTTTCATTACGTCAGAGGCAACGGATCTGAAAAACCTGAAAGGGTAAAGGTCAGGGCTCCGACGTTAGCCAATCTTGCAGCCATATCGCACATGATCGAAGGCGGCTACCTGGCTGATGTTCCTATAGTAATAGCGGCCATTGATCCCTGTTTTTCATGTACAGACAGAATGTTATCCATTAATGGTCTGGATAAAGGCATGGAATCGCTGATGGACTGGGAAAGCCTCAGGAACTACAGCATTGAATGGTACAAGACTAATCGCGGAATAGATATGAATAAGATCAATGCTTTGAGATAAGGGCGGTATTATATTCATGGCAGAAGCTTTTGCAAACCTTTTTAAGATAATCGTGTTTCCGGGACTTATATTTTTGTCGGTATATTCCCTTCTTGTAGAATTTATCGATAGAAAGCTGTATGCCAGATTTCAAAACCGTATAGGTCCCCCATGGTTTCAGCCTCTCGCTGATTTTATTAAACTGCTTGGAAAAGAGGCTATAATACCGGAAGAAGCTGATAAAAGAATGTTCAGATACATACCGTCATTCGCCCTCGCTGCAGTTTGTACTGCCTTTTTGTATATACCCCTCTGGGGTATCAAGTCTCTGTACCCGTTCAACGGAGATGTAATTGTGGTTCTCTATCTCCTCACGATACCGACGCTGGCATTTTTTCTGGCCGGCTGGTACTCTACTTCTTTATTTGCCTGCCTTGGTTCTGTAAGGACCCTGACTCAGCTGTTTGCCTACGAAGTTCCTCTTATTATGTCCATACTGGGGCCTACAATACTTGCGGGAAACTACGGGAACTGGTCGCTTTCGGGTGTTTCAGCTTTCTACGCATCGCATCCGCTTCTTCTGCTCCTTAACATACCTGCTTTTTTTGTGGCTCTTGTTGCGATCCAGGGAAAACTTGAAAGGGTACCTTTCGATATTCCCGAAGCTGAAACCGAGATAGTAGCCGGAGCTTTTACCGAATACAGCGGAAAATACCTGGCACTTTTCAGGATATCAATCGATATTGAAATGGTTGTGGCTGCTGCTCTTATTTCGGCCGTATTTTTTCCGTTCTTTATCGGCGGGAGCAGCATAATCGGAATGGCATTATTTGTAGTCAAGACAATCCTTGTTGTTTTTTTGCTTTCCGCTGTCCGTGCTGCAATGGCAAGGCTCCGTATAGAGCAGATGGTATCATTCTGCTGGCGCGTTCTTACACCTTTGGCGATATTCCAGGTGCTGGCGAATTTAATAATTAAAGAGGTTTTAAGGATATGAGAAATCCCGGCAAAATGATTCCCCTGATAATGAAAATGGCTGTAAGAAAACCGGCGACGGTATTATATCCATTCATAAAGGTGGAAATGCCAGACAGGTTCAGGGGGAAACTGAAATTCGAGCAGATTAAATGTATTGGATGCAGGATGTGTGAAAGGGACTGCCCGTCTAATGCTATCAAGATTGAAAAAGTGGGTGAAAAGCTTTTCGACGCATATGTATACCTTGACAGATGCATATACTGCGGCCAGTGCGTTGACAGCTGCCCCAGAAAAGCACTCGAGAATACAAAAGATTATGAACTGGCCAATTTTGACCATGAACACCTAAAGGTGAAGATATAAATACTCGTCTGGAGTCATTAAAGTGGCGCAACCGGTAAACCAATCAATCGAACAGATGGTTAAGTCCGCATTTTCTTCAGGAGAAAGGATTATAATTTTAGGGGTAGGATCATCCCTCAACTGCGATGACGGTGCAGGTCCGGCAGTTGCTGAAAATCTGATAAACTGTATGAATGGCGATTTCCCTGAAAACATGAGAGTCTATAACGGGTGTGCTTCTCCTGAAAATCTAACAGGTGAGATCAAAAGATTTTCTCCAAATACATTAATTATAATAGATGCCGCTGATTTTTCAGGGACTCCCGGCAGTATAAAAACTATCGATATGAAGAACATCACAGGGACCGGATTCAGCTCTCACATGCTCCCGGTCAGTATAATGGCTGATTACCTGGAAAAGGAAACCGGCTGTAAAACAATCATGATTGGAATACAACCGGCAAGCATTTTATACGGTAATGAATTATCGGAACAGGTCGCCTCTACAGTCAGAAAGATCACTAAAATAATGATGAAAAACATTAAAAAATTTTCGGATCAGTTTCAGAACGGATAATTGGAGAATTTTGTTATGGCCATTACTGTCAAGGATGTAGCCATAAAAGCCGGGGTTTCAACGGCAACCGTATCAAGGGTTATTAACGGGGAAAAGAGGATCAGGGAGGAGACGAGGCAGAAAGTTTTCGACAGCATGAAGAAACTGAATTATCAAATCAATTCCATAGCGAGAAGTCTTAAAATAAATAAAACCTTCACAATAGGGATGATCACTACAGAAATGACGAATGATTTTTTTATGAGCGTAGCTGAAGGAGTCGAAAGGGAACTTCATAAAAACGGTTACAGCCTTCTAATCTGCAGTTCAAACGAAAGCGTTGAAGGCGAAAAAGATCGCATAAAGCTTATGCTGGAAAAATGCGTGGATGGCATGATTATCATAGCATCTTCCAACCAGGGAAGTCATTTTAATTCTTTTGTCCAGCATGGCATTCCCGCAGTGTTGATAGACCGGCTGGTTGACGATTTTACATCGGATGCTGTTCTGGCTGACAACAGCGATGGTTCATACAGGGCTATAGAGTATTTAATCGGCCGCGGGATCAGAAGAATAGGATTTATCGGCGGGGATATGAGGCTTACCCCGGCAAGGGAGAGGTATGAGGGGTATAAAAAAGCATTGAAAGATCACAACATTCCCGAAGAAGAAAAAATCATAAAATTCGGAGATTTTCATATCCAGAGCGGCTATGATATAATGAAAGAGATCATTGAAAACGATCCTGAGCTGTCAAATGTTTTTATTTCCAATTATTATATGCATCTGGGTGCTATGAAATATATTCAGGAGAATAGATCTGATCTCAAAAGTGGCATAACTATTGCCAGTTTTGATGATATGTATATTTCCTCTATATTGGGTTATTCATGCGTGAGAGTAAGGCAGCCTGTTCTAGAGATGGGAACAAAGGCAACTGATCTGCTGTTAAGCAGAATCAGAAATGAAGATATACCGTACCCGATGATATTACGATTGAAAACTGAATTGATAAAGGACTGAGTCGATCCTTACCCCTTGACGGTGAAAGAGTGAATATGATAGCATGTGTAAACGATTACACTCTGAATTTGTAATGAGGAGGGTTTATGCTGAAGGGAATTCCATTGATTATATCCCCGGATCTTATGCTGGTAATGATGACGATGGGTCATGGTGATGAAATTGTACTGGCAGATGGAAACTTTCCTGCCGAGACCTGCGCTCAGAGGCTTGTCCGCTGCGACGGACACAATGTTCCTGATCTGCTGGACGCCATCTTAAAATTTTTACCTCTGGACAGTTATGTACCGAAACCAGCCGGACTTATGGCTGTTGTGCCTGGAGACAATGTGAAGCCAATAATCTGGGATGAATATAAGAAAATTATCCAGAGCCATGAGCCGGAATTTAAGGAATTTGAAATGATAGAAAGGTTTGCTTTTTACGAACGGGCAAGAAAGGCATTTGCCGTTGTGGCTACAAGCGAAAGGGCTTTATATGCCAACATTATCCTGAAAAAGGGCGTCGTATCGGCAGAAGAAGCATAAAAGAGGCTATTTATGCCGGATTATAAGTTATTATTGGTAGATGATGATTCCATTATAAGGGATGAAATGAGGGATTATGTGGCATGGGAAAAGCACGGCTTTCAATTTTTAGCCGGCTGTGAGGACGGAAAACAGGCAATAGATGTCATCGAGAAATCCAGGCCGGATGTAATAATTACTGACATCTGCATGCCTTTTCTGGACGGTCTTGAATTGTCAAAGTATGTTTCGGAACGTTTTCCAAAAACAAAAATTATTCTTTTAACGGGATATGACGAGTTTAATTATGCACAGAAAGCTGTTAAGCTTAATGCATATGATTTTATTTTAAAACCGATCACTCCAGACGATCTGATAAGTTTACTTAACAAGCTGAAAAGTGATTTGGACAGGGAGCAGGCTCAGCTTAAAGATATGGAAGAACTAAAAATAAAAGTAAATGAGAGCATGCCCTTGTTAAAAGAGCGTTTCCTCAACAAAATTCTCAGCGGCAGGCTGAACCTTCAGGAATTGCAAAACCGCCTGAATTACTTTTCCATTGAATTCAGATACCCCTATTTTTCAGTTCTGGTACTGGATATAGATAATCTGGATGAACTAAAAATTCGGGATCAGGAAGAAAATTACGAACTGCTGGCCATGAATGTGCAGGATTGCTGTAAAAAATTTCTTAAATCACAGGAGTTGGAAGGCCCGCTTGACAGCCAGGTTTTTTTTAACAGTAATGAATACCTAGTTCTCATTATAAATAGGATATCCATAGATTATCTCGGGAAGGATATGATCGCTCTGGCAGAAAATATCAGGCAGTCAGTTGAACAAAACTGCGGATGTACCGTGACTATCGGCATTGGAACACCGGCTAAAAGCGTAATGGAGATTCCCGTCTCATATGAAAATGCGGTTTCTTCTCTTGAATACCGTTTTCTTATGGGTAATAACCAGGTTATCTGCTATACCGACTTGATTCAGACCCAGACTGTCCGGATGGTGTCGAAAAGGGATTGGGGCAAAGAAATAACATTTTCCCTGAAGACGGAAAAGCCTGAAAAGACCAAGATGATAATACATGAGATGGTTGAGAACTTAAAATCCAGCATTATACCCATTGAAAAATGCAATATTTATGTACAGATCGTCATAGCATCCATTTATTCCATACTGGATGAGTTATCCATTACCGAAAGCGAGGTATTCGGTAATGTTAAGAACCCTTTTGTCCATCTTTCGCAGTTTAAAACCCTGGATCACCTTGAAAAATGGCTTTTTGAGATTACTGATAGGATCTCTGAATTAATCCTTGAAAAAAAAGATGAATTCGACAGGCAAAAAATCAATCGGGGCCTGAAATACATCATGGAAAATTATAATAACGAGAATCTCAGCCTGTCTTCCATATGCTACTTCCTCTGTACCAGTAAAAGCCGTTTCAGCCCGCTCTTTAAGAAATATACAGGCCAGACATTTATAGAGTATCTGACCCGCTACAGGGTTAACAAGGCTATGGAACTTCTTAAAACTACTCAATTGAAGACTTATGAGGTTGCCAACAGATCAGGATTTGTCGATCCGCATTATTTCGGCCTGATCTTTAAAAAAATTACTAACAGAACTCCCTCTCAATATCGTGAAGAAGGCAGTCAAAATGATGACAAAGCGCTTTAAAAGCATTCAATCAAGCATGACACTTGCATTTTCGACCTTTTTTATACTATTTATTATTGGAATGGATATGGTAAACTACAATCTGGCAGAGGATATGGTCTATAAAATATCAATGGAGAACACGGACCGGCTGGTGGATCAGGCTTACAGGAATATCCTCTCCTATATTCAATATATGAAGCATATATCGACCATTGTATATAATAATAAAGACGTTCAGGAATACCTTGCGGATTATAACACTTTAACTCCAGGTGAAAGGGTTTATTACAGGGATAAGATCGTCGATTTCATCAGATCCATACAGCAGACAAGAACAGATATAAACCTTATAATGATTTTCGGATACAGGGGAGGAATGATCTCCAACAGGGATAAGACCCCCATAAAGAAATTCATCAATTACACAAAGCAGGCATGGTATATAAACGCACAGTCTGCCGGCGGATATCCGGCCATCAGTCCTTCCCATATTCAGAATTTTTTTAATAAGGAGTACCGGTGGGTAGTCAGCCTTAGCAGGGAGATACGCTCACAGGGTCGAATCCCATTAGGTATTTTACTCGTGGATCTGAACTTCGATATTATTTCAGACATCTGCAATAATATGATGCAGGGCAAAAACGGATATTTTTTTATTGTAGACCACTCAGGAAGGATTATCTATCATCCTCAGCAGCAATTGATATACAGTGAAATTAAAAAAGAAATGATCAACAAGGTGATTACAGGAAATGACGGCAGCTTTACAGTTGAAGACGAAGGGATCAAAAAAATATATACCGTCAAATCATCTCTGGATCCAGACTGGAAGATTGTGGGAGTAACATATCTGAACGCATTAATTGAAAACAGGGTAAAGATCCAGTCATATTATTTGATCCTGGCGTTGATATCCGTTTTTTTCATAATACTGATCTCATTACTGCTTTCGAGGAGAATCTCGAAGCCGATCAAGTCTCTCCGTCTTTCAATGAAGAAAGTTGAGGTCGGTAATTTTGCCATTAATATAAAAGAAAAAATCGAGAGGGACCCTCCTGATGAAATCGGGGACCTTGCAAAAGATTTTAATATTATGATCAGCAAAATTAAAGAACTCATGTCACAGATCCTGAGTGAACAGGAACAGAAAAGGGACTATGAACTAAAGGCGCTTCAGGCACAGATCAACCCGCATTTTCTTTATAATACCCTTGATTCTATTATCTGGCTGGCGGCTAACAACAAATCGGGTGAAGTGCTTCAAATAACCTCTGCACTGGCTAAGCTATTTCGTATCGGCATAAGCAAGGGCGAACAATTCATAACGGTTGAAGAAGAGATTGAACATGTGAAAAGCTATTTAACAATTCAGAAAATGAGGTATAAGGATAAGTTTGACTACTGTATAGATGTTGATCCCTCAATTATGCCTTTTAAGACTATAAAGATAATTCTGCAGCCTTTTGTTGAGAATGCAATTTATCATGGAATAAAAAATAAACCCGGGCATGGAAAGATTGATATTAACGGCAGGAAGGAAAAATCGGGGATTCTCTTTGAAATTATCGATGACGGCATCGGCATGACTCAAGAGAGGATACAGGAGGTCTTTTATCAGAATAACGGGTATTCAGAAAATAGAAAAAATAATCCTGCTTCATTGGGTGTGGGTGTTGTAAATGTCAGCGAAAGGATTAGACTCTATTTCGGCGATAAATACGGTTTGAACTGTCACAGTTCAAATGGATACGGAACCAGGGTAGATATATATTTACCGGTATTGAAGGATAAACCCCTATGAAGAATAAGATCTATACAATTCTAGCGGCGTTAGGCATTATCTTTAGTGCTGCCGTTCTAACCTTTATAATATCAATTCTCAATAAAAGCACGATCTCATATAAAAACATAAGAATTACTCTGGTGCTCAAAACGATGGATCCGAATATCTATTTCTGGCAGGTGGTTAAAGCGGGTGCTGAAACGGCAAAGGATGAATATGGAATAAGTTTAAACTTCATAGGACCTGCATATGAAAACGATATTGACGATCAGGTCAGGGAAGTGGAAAACCTCGCCAGTCAAAATCCGTCTATTGTTATACTGGCGTCATGCGATTATAACAGGCTTGTACCTGCCGTAGAAAAGCTGCATTCAAAAAAAATCCCGGTACTTACCCTTGATTCTGGCATTAATTCTCAAATTCCGGAAAGTTTTATCGCGACTGACAACATAAAAGCCGGGAAGAAAGCCGGGAAAAAAATTATGGATCTTTTATATCCGGGCGATGCAATTGCCATAATCAGCTATGTGAGAAGTACGTCTACGGCGCTGGAAAGAGAACGCGGAGTGAGGGACGTTATTGAGAGTGTGGGAAAAATAAGGATCGATACGGTCTATTATACTGACAATTTTACAGATAAAGCAACAGAGTTCACGATGGAATTGATAAAAAGGAAGCCCTATTTAAAAGGAATTGTAAGCTTGAATGAGCCGACAACGACCGGTGTGGCAAGAGCCTTAAAAAGAATGAATAACAATAATCATGTAAAGCTGGTCGGTTTTGACAGCAGTATAGAAGAAATTGAATTTCTTGAAGAGGGGATAATTCAGGCGCTCGTAGTCCAGAAGCCTTTTAATATGGGCTATCTTGGCATCAAAACAGCGATTGATTACTTGAAAGGTAAAAAGGTGAATAAATCAATAGATACTGATTCAAGCCTCATAACTCTTGATAATTTATATGATGAAGAAAATCAAAAATTGCTTTTTCCTTTAATAAATGAAAACTCAGTAAAATAATTTTACAGTATGGATGGGTTATTAATTTCGGGAAGATTTTAACTGTTTTTGGGAAAAATTTCAATTGCTTTTACATATTACTGACTTTATAATTAAACAATTAAATTTAAGAAAAAAAAGGTCTTTCTAAAAATTTGTAAACGATTACATTATCATTGGGTTTTCAGGGGAGCATAATTTGGAAGATACTATTTTAAAAGTGGAAGGCATTCGCAAGCAATTTCCAGGGGTGCTTGCTCTTGATAACGTCCGGCTTGAGGTAAAAAGAGGGGAGATACATGCCCTTGTCGGTGAAAACGGGGCAGGGAAATCGACTCTCATGAAGATATTAACCGGAGTCTACCGTAAGGATGCCGGGAAGATAGAATTTAAGGGCAAGGAGGTCGAGATCCATGATTCCAAAAGCTCCCAGGAAATGGGTATTGGAATTGTATATCAGGAATTCAATCTTCTTCCGCATCTGACGGTAGCACAGAATATTTTTATCGGCAGGGAACCGAGGAGTTTCGTCCGGTTTATTTTAAACGAAAATGAGATCAACCAGAAAACAAGGGACCTCCTGGATATGATACACCTCAACCTTGATCCCCGAACCAAGGTTTCGAGTTTAACTGTGGCAAGACAGCAGATGGTCGAGATTGCCAAGGCACTGTCCTTTAATTCAGAAGTTCTGATCCTGGATGAGCCGACAGCTGCTCTTTCCGAGTCGGAAATCGAGGATCTGTTCAGAATCATACGAAAACTCAGAAATAATGGTGTTGCGATCATTTACATTACCCACAGGATAGAAGAGTTGAAACAGATTTCCGACCGGGTTACTGTCATGCGGGACGGCCATTATGTTGATACCGTCAGGACCCAGGATGCGACCATGAGCCAGATCATAAGCATGATGGTGGGGCGGGTTATTTATGAATCCTCCCCGGAGATTCCGGAGAATGCCAGCGATGAGACTGTACTTGAGGTTAAAAATTTAAACAGGGGCAGGGTAATAAAAAACGTCAGCTTTAAACTGAAGAAAGGGGAGATACTCGGGTTCGCAGGTCTTCTGGGAGCCGGCCGCACTGAAGTTACGCGTGCGATTTTCGGGGCCGATCCGTTTGATTCTGGCGAAATTTATGTAAAAGGCAGGAAGGTCAATATTAAAAGTCCAAGCGATGCGGTCAATCTCGGGATAGGTTATCTGTCGGAAGACCGCAAGCGTTATGGTGTCGCTCTTGGCATGAACGTGGAGGATAATATCGTTCTTGCGGCCTTCAAAAAATTCCTTAACTATTTAGGGTGGGTAAACCGTGCGAAGACCAGATCTGCAACGGATAATATGATAAAGCTCCTTTCAATAAGAACCCCCAGCCTGGTGCAGAAGGTCAAAAATCTTTCAGGCGGCAATCAGCAGAAAATTATTGTCGGAAAATGGCTGACCGCAGATACAGATATCCTCTTTTTCGATGAGCCTACGCGCGGTATAGATGTCGGTGCGAAAAGCGAAATTTACAGACTGCTGAATGACCTTGCTGCCGAGGGAAAGTCGATTATTATGATCTCCTCTGAGCTGCCGGAAATTCTTCGCATGAGCCACAGGATAATCGTTATGTGCGAAGGCCGCATTACAGGCGTACTGAATCCAGGTGAGGCAACTCAGGAGAAGATCATGCAATTTGCCACCAAACGCGAATGAAATAGAGGAGTTATTTATGAACGGTATAAAGACCGGCGCGGAACAAACCGCCACACTGGCACAAAAGCAATTTCAGGGCAGATCGATATTCCGTGCCGATGTAATGCAGAAATTATTAGCCTTCGCAAGTTTGATTCTCATGTTTATCATATTTACCCTTGCATCGCCGAATTTTGCGAATTTCGACAATATTGTCGGCATACTGCTCTCTACTGCTGTAATCGGAGTACTGGCAGTGGGAACAACCTTTGTGATAATTACTTCCGGTATTGATCTTTCAATCGGCACGGTGATGACGTTTTCCTCTGTAATGACAGGAGTTTTTATAACATACTGGAAGCTGCCGATCCCCGTTGGGGTAGCGGGTGGATTAGTGGCAGGCTCTCTATGCGGCTGCTTCAGCGGATTATTGATAGCCAATATGAAGCTCCCGCCGTTTATTGCTACCCTGGGCGTGATGATGATCTCAAGGGGGCTATCCCTTGTTATTTCCGGACTGAAGCCTATTTATTTTGTCGATACTCCTGTTTTTAACAAGATAGCAATGGGTACAGTATTAGGTGTTCCAAACGCAGTGCTTATCCTTTTTGCGGCGGCTATTATCGCGAGCCTTATTCTGTCAAGAACTGTTCTGGGCAGATATACCTACGCGCTCGGCAGCAACGAGGAAGCCGCCCGCCTGTCAGGCGTTAACGTCGGGGCATGGAAGATAGCGGTATACACTCTCGGCGGAATGTTCAGCGGCCTTGCCGGGGTCCTGATGGCGTCGCGTATTAATTCCGCTCAGCCCGCATTAGGCGCGGAATACAATCTGGACGCTATCGCCGCTGTAGTTATCGGCGGTACTTCCTTGAGCGGCGGAGAGGGGACAATACTGGGAACGGTGATAGGTGCATTTATTATGACTGTACTGATAAACGGGTTACGCATACTGTCGATCCCTCAGGAATGGCAGATGGTGGTAACTGGCGGTATTGTCATTATGGCAGTATATTTAGACATTATTCGCCGGCGTTAATTCGAAAGTATCTGCTCTGTAAAAAGAGCATATGCTATAAAAAAAAGGAGGAATAGTTGTATGATGAGAGTCAGAAAAACACTCACCATCATTAGCCTGATGCTTGCTTCAGCGCTTTTTTGTACTTTAGCCTTTACGGCTGATGCTGGCAGGATCTACATTCCTGTCATTTCCAAGGGTTTCCAGCATCAGTTCTGGCAGGCTGTTAAGCTTGGTGCCGAAAAGGCAGCCAAAGACCTTAACGTGGACATCACTTTTGAAGGACCTGAAGGAGAATCGCAGGTTGATAAGCAGATCGATATGCTCCAGGTAGCTCTTAATAAGAAGCCACAAGCTATCTGCCTGGCCGCTCTGGACAGCAAAGCTGTTATTCCCCTTCTCCAGAAGGCACAATCTGAGAATATCCCCATAATCGGATTTGACTCCGGTGTGGACAGCGATATTCCTGTTACTACCTGTGCTACCAGGAACCTTGATGCCGCTGGCCTTGCAGCCGATAAAATGGCCCAGTTTATAGGCGGTTCCGGTGAAGTCGCCGTTGTCGTGCATGACCAGACCAGCCGGACCGGTATTGACCGCCGTGACGGTTTTGTAAACCGTATCAAAGAAAAATATCCCAATATCAAGATCGTTGACATCCAGTACGGTGGAGGCGACCAGCTTAAATCCACAGACCTTACAAAGGCGATCATACAGGCTCATCCTAATTTGAAGGGCATCTTCGGTGCGAATGAGGGTTCTGCGATAGGTGTAGTGAACGGCGTGAAGGAATTGCATAAAGAAGGTAAGATTGTAGTTGTTGGTTATGACTCAGGTAAACTTCAGAAAGACGCTATCCGTTCCGGTGTAATGGCAGGAGCTATAACTCAGAACCCCGTTGGAATTGGTTATGAGGCAGTGAAGGCGGCTGTTAAAGCTATTAAGGGAGAGAAATTGCCTAAAGACATCGATACAGGTTTCTACTGGTATGACAAGAGCAATATCGATTCTCCTAAAATCAAGCCTAACCTTTACGACTAAAGAGTAATCAGAGGGGCTGTCTTACAGGGCAGCCCCTTATAATAATTTCCGGAAAGTGGAATATTTTTCCTGGAGGGTTTTATCTTGAGAGGGAAGATATTCCTGGATTTCAAATGAGTTTCTGACAATAGTGCGCGCTTCGTTAATGTTTTTAATGTTCCCAAGTGAAATTCCCTGAACGAGGATATTGCCGATAGCGGTGGCTTCGATCGGTCCGGCGATGACACTTTTTTGAGAGGTATCCGCAATCATTCGGCAGAGAAGTTCGTCCTTAATTCCCCCGCCGAACATATAAAGAGTATCAGATTTTCTGCCTGTGATCTCCTCAATGAGCTCAGTGTTATAACGGCATTTAAATGCGAGACTTTCCTCGATAGACCGCACAGTTTCACCTATGGTATGAGGCTGGCGCTGCCCCGTTTTCTTACAGAATTCCATTATTTTTTTCGGCATATCTCCGGGTGCGAAGAAAGAAATATCATCAGGATCGATCCAAAAATCTGCGGAGGAATCTTTTGCAAGAGCGATCAGCTGGTCAAAAGAGTATGATTCTCTCTCAAGTTCCCACTGCCTCTTGCATTCCTGGAGTATCCAGGTTCCCATCATATTTTTCTGAAAAGTAATTTTTCCCCCAAACCCGCCTTCATTGGTAAAATTGTTCAGCATAGCCTTTTTCGAAAGAACAGGTTTACTAATTTCCACACCCGCCATTATCCAGGTACCGGTGCTGATATAAATAAAATCATCGGATAGAGCAGGAATGGAAACTACTGCTGAGGCAGTATCATGACCGGCTGCTGCCGTTACAGGTATTTTCCCGACGCCGAGCTCGCTGGATAATTCCTCTTTTAAGAAGCCGACCATTGTACCGGGCTGTATGATCTTCGGGTAGATATTTTCCGGAAGGCCAAGCATCTTTATAGTTTCATAATCCCAGTCTTTTGTTATATGATTGTACAGCTGTGAAGTCGTGGCTTCTGTATATTCGGCCCTTTTTTCACCGGTTAGAAAATAATGGAACAGATCAGGCATCAGAAGAAGGGTCTGTGCGCCGGACAATGCCCGGCTATTTAGGAATTTCATAGCTAGAAGCTGATAAATGGTATTGTACTGAGTAAACCCGATCCCCGTGCGGCTGTACAGTTCATCTTTGCCTATTATATCAAGGCATCTTTCCACCATACCGTTGGTCCTTTCATCCCGGTAGTGAAAGGGATTTTCAATCAATTCCCCCTCTTTATCAAGAAGGCCGAAATCCACCCCCCATGTATCTACGGCTATGCTGTCTATTTTACCGGCCGTGGCCTTAGAACATGCGATGATGCTCTCCTTAATTTCATGACAGAGCCTCAGTATATCCCATTGAAGATGCCCGGAAAACTTTACAGGGTCGTTTTGAAAACGGCGGATTTCATGAATTTTCAGTTTATCCTTCTCGAGATTACCCAGAATTGCTCTTCCGCTGGCCGCACCGAAATCGAATGCAAGCATATTCGGCATAAAAAGTCCTACAAAAATGTCTATTTAAGGCCGTAAAGGGGACCGAAATTCCGGCAAGCCCTGAAATCTGCACCTTCAGGATCAGATGTTCCGAATGAGAGCCATGCTTTGGGCCTGAAGATCTTTTCTTCCGGAACATTATGCATGGAAACCGGGATTCTCAAAATTGAAGCGAGTGTTATCAGTTCCGCGCCGATATGACCGAAATTAAATGCCCCATGGTTTGCTCCCCATGTATTCATGACGGAATAAACATCTTTAAACGCTCCCGAACCGGTCAAATTCGGGGCGAACCATGTCGTGGGCCAGGTTGGATTGGTCCTCTTATCCAGAATGCTGTGAATTTCCTCGCTCAGATTCACAGTATAACCTTCAGCTATCTGCATGACTGGACCCAGGCCCTTGATCAGATTTATCCTTACCATCGTAACGGGCATTTCGGCCTTAGTGAGAAACAGCGATGAAAAGCCGCCCCCCCTGAAATAACCTACATCCGCCGGCATCCAGGTTGTTGAATTAAGGCATTTTTCAGCTTCTTCGGGAGAGATTTCCCAGAACGGCTTCAGAGCTGATTTGCCGTTTTTTTTCTGCTCTCCAGTACCGTCTAAAGCAGAGGAGCCTGAGTTTATCAAATGGATCAAACCATTCGAGGCCTTTCCTGTCAGTGCCTTGCCGGTTACCCTTTTTACGGATTCAGGGCTCCAGAAAGTCCTCACATCTGAAAAGATAGAAGCGGAGTCGGTGATCAAATGACCGAGGAGCATAGAGATGCCGTTGAGACTGTCGTTCTCTGTAGCGATAAGATAAGGTTCCCGGATCCCGTTCCAATCGAATGATGAATTAAGGATGGCCTCCATGAAATCACCGTTCGGGAAATGGTCCGTCCATTGCCGCTGTCCCTGGAAACCGGAGATGATAGCGTTATGCCCTTCGGCTTCTTCTCCGAATCCAAGTTCGGCCAATTTTTTATTTCCGGTCATCAAGTCCCTTGAGATCATTGTCATTTTAACTACAGTTTCCCAGTCCCGGTCCTTTTTCTCCCTGGATGTCCGGATCTCTTGAGGATTGATGTCTTCACCTTCCCTGCAATAGGTTTTAACCCAATGCATGGCTCTTTTAAATTCGTCAGGATCGTAGATGCCTTCATCCATCCTGCGGACAAATTCGGACATATCTATGTATTCATTGCGCATGCCGAGATAATCCTGGAAAAAGTCAGGATCTACCGTCGAACCGGCGATCCCCATGGAAACGCTTCCCATTGAAAGGTAGGATTTGCCCCTGATTTCAGCCGCAGCCAGGGCCGCTTTAGAGAATTTTAATAATTTTTCTTTTACATCGTCCGGTATCCTTTCATCCCCGGCATCCTGAACGTCTCTTCCGTATATGCCGAAGGCCGGCAGCCCTTTCTGGTCATGACCGGCTAAAGCCGCCGCGAGATAGACCGCTCCGGGCCTTTCTGTGCCGTTAAATCCCCAGATTGCCTTTGGAATGAAAGGATCCATATCGATAGTTTCAGTCCCGTAGCACCAGCAGGGAGTGACTGAAATTGATACGCCGACACCCTCTTTTGCAAACTGTTCGGCAGCCCTTGCCGCTTCAGCTACCCCGCCTATGATATTTGTGATCACACATTCTACAGGCAGGCCGTTGGAATGTCTTAATTCCTTTTCCAATAGTTTTGCCACTCTTTTGGCCAGATCGCCTGTCTGTTTTTCAAGAGACTCTCTTACACCTTTTCTGCGTCCATCTATGACCGGCCTTATCCCTATCCTGGGCATTGAACCGTTTAACCGGTTTGACGGGATAGCCAATTTGAAATCAATAGCCTTGGGCATATAACCCTCCCATAATGTAATCGATTACATAGTAATTATATACCAGTCTTTGCAATATTGCAATTATTTTTTCGAGGATTCATCTTCCCTGTAAAAGAATATCAGGTAAATCAGGCCAACAGGGGCTGCAAGATCCAGTAAGCTGAGCATATCTCCATGAAGGTAGTGTTCGCCCTTGCTGTCTTTCCAGAGCAAAATGTTTGTATCCGAAGGGCCTGCTTTCTGGGGGGTGCCTACCACAATAGTAAAATAATCTTTTTTCCATACGATAAATATAATTGAGAGGACTGTCAGTATTGCAAAAATGATGATCAATATATTTCTTTTATTCATTTATCTGCCTCCGTATTTGAACCTGTTGATTGCCCGCCTTTCTTTTTTATCCGGCTTTCCCTTCCGCTTTGTCCTGTTCTTCCTTGCCTGACTGTCCAGTCTCTGGATCATTTCTTCCATCTCGGGTGTAATTCCAGGTGATCTCTCTTCCTCGTAATATTCCCTGGCAAGCGAGGCTTTTACCTGCTTTTCCGTAACTACCTTAATCTTAATTGTCCTGTACTTATTTCCCTGCCTTACAGTAAGCACGTCTCCGATCCTTACCAATTTTGCAGGTTTTGTCCTTTCGCCGTTGATCTTGACGGCCCCGCCGTCGACAGCGTCTGATGCTTCGGTACGCGTCTTGAAAATCCTCGCAATTTTCAGCCATTTGTCCAGCCGCATCTGCAGGAGCTCTTTTTTATTCATTGTCTTATTGCGGATATCCAAGCGGCATTATATACAGCGGCACCTCGTCACTTACGAGTTTCAATTCTCCTGTAATTCCTTCAATGTTCATGCCCGCGACAATTCTTGTTCCTATTCCCAGGGCGGCTGCAGTAAGATATACATTCTGCGCGATGCAGCCGGCTGTCGCGTTGGCCATGGCAATTTTGCTCTCATTATTGACTCTGGAGGGCAGCATATCGAGCTTTGCAGTAAGGATAAGGACATAGCTTGCATGCGGAATATCTGCCTGTCTGCCAACCATGCCTTTTATGTTCTTATCGGAGATAAATTTGAGGACTCCCTTTGAAGGATCATAAAAATAGGTCCCTGTTGAGGAAGCTACATAGATCTGGATTAAATAGATTCCCATGGGAGCAGGAGCTGTTCTTTTACCGTCACTGCGGTTGATACCGTTAGCAGCCCAGAGAATCGTGGAAAGGTCCCCGGGAGAAACGGGTTTAGCCGAGAAATTTCTTGTGGATTTCCTGTTTTCAAGAGCTGAGATAAGGTCCACATTCAGATTTGAAACAGGTTTTTCAAGTTTTATATCATTCCCTTCCGGGAACAGAAGCGCTGTAGAAGTTATTGCATTAATAATGAATCCTGCGGCAACGATCAAGGCGAATTTTTTCATATATTACTCCTCCCAGTTTTTCTTACTGATGCTCTCAGGCTAGTATACATTAAAATTGAATAATTGAAAAGAAAAATAACTTTGCCGAAAGCAGGTTAAAATTCAAAAAAAAAATATGAATTTATATAATTTTGCACATCATTCACCGATAAATCATAATAATCCAATTCAGCAGTATTGATATCTGACTGGAGGAGGAAATTGTAAATGAGAGCCGGATATATTTTTTATTCCTCAGTATTCTTTATAGCGATTTTGATTTCTTTTTTTTCATGTTCGGGTAATTCAGTAAAAAGTCAGTCGGAAAGCGTCTACCTTGAGGTCGTTAAGAATACGAACAACATCGTTATGAAAGAAAATAAGGTTCTTATACTTCCCTTCGAATATGTAAGTGAAGATAACAGCAGCAGGAAACAGGCAAATGCGGTGGTAATCAGGACTATAATGTTCAATTCATTTTATTCCTTATTTTCACTTATTCCCTCTGTCGATGTACCGGACAAGCAGGAGCTTACTAATATAATATTGCAGAACCCGGAGGAAACAGCCGCCAATTATGATGCAGACTTTATCATTCATGGTAATTACAGCTTTTCCGGGAAAGGCTCAAACCCTGAAGCTGTTGTTGAACTGATCGTATGGAACAAAATCTCAAAAAATGAAGTGACGAACATATTTAAAGTGCCGACGGATATGAATATTTTCGAGGGCATCGATGAGATGACAGCCTATATTGTCAAGTCGATCCTTAAAGAAAATAATGAACTTGCACTATTGAAATTCGGAGATTTCAGCATTCCTCCGGAGGATTACGGACTCTATATCAATGACAGGCTTGTAGCGAACCCTTCCAACAGCGATTTTTCAATGAACCTTAAAATACTTTCTAAAACTAAATACCATGTTTTGATGAAACGGGTCAGCGACGATGCCGAAGTTATGGATCTTACTGTCATGCTTGACGCGGGGGAGACGACAAACCTGAGCTTTACAACGAACACAAAACTGATAACCGATTTCAGGGAAAGAGGCAGAAGTACCGACAAAATTTATTATGATTGTGATTCAAGGTCCAGCATGACTACCAATTTTCACTTCTTTAGAGATTCGGAAACCGGCGAAGAGCTGGCTGAATTCAATGTTTCCGTTGCGGTCCATGTCTATGGCTGGGCCTATGCGGGAATAAAACTTTCACCGAAGCAGGCGGACTGGACCGGCTATGATGCCCTCAGCATCTGGGTAGCGGGTAACCTGACCGGAAAATGGTTTAATATTCTAATCACCGACGCCGGCGATGAAAGGTTCATTTATGTAGTGCAGGACAGCTGGGAAG
>Ga0187770_10000550_pt1 | contig 18309 bp, 20 predicted proteins | sample 0116_SJ02_MP02_2_FD_133154 | JGI IMG/M metagenome (GOLD analysis project Ga0187770, IMG submission 133154) | Tropical peat soil microbial communities from peatlands in Department of Meta, Colombia - 0116_SJ02_MP02_20_MG | ecosystem: Environmental > Terrestrial > Soil > Wetlands > Peat | place...
ACCAGGCCGTCCGGGTGCTTGAGCGGCGTGACGATGATCCCCCATTTGTCGAGGAGGTGATCGGCGAGTTTGCCCATGTCCAGGACCTCGACGCCGACGGTGGCGATGGCGCAGGACTCAGCGGGGTCGAGGCTTGAGTAAAAGCGTACCGTCGGCCGCCCGCGAAGCCTGTTAGCCAGCGCTCCTTGAGATAGCGGAGGCGGGCCGACTTCCGCTCAATGCCGTCGCCCGGCGGCGCCATCAGCCATTTGTGCAGGCTGGCCGTGTAATAATCGCAGCCGAGGTGGAAGGCCAGGCGCCGACGGCAGCTCTCGATCTCCTTGTTCAGGACGGCCATCGACTGCCAGGCCGCGCTGCTCGTGAAATCACAGTGCCTCTGGACAAATTCCTGGACGATGCTGAGGCCGTTCTGGACTGTGCCGTTGTTCAGGTTATGATGGAAGCTTCCCATGTCGCCTCCTTGATCGCGGCCCGATCGGCGGCAGCCGCCCGGCAGCAACAGCCCAATGGTACCCTGGTCGGGAGGGGTTTTCAAGGCGAAAATCAGCCTGGGAGGTGTCAGAGTGGAGAGCCCTCCTCTCGGGGGACAGCAGGGCAGGAAATCCAGGACTTGCAAATCCCGCGGAGCGGCATTATATTAATGCTCAGAATAGGGAAGGTTTTTACAACGCGGCCCAGAGGACCGATGGGGGTGCCGGGAGATGAGGTGTCCGTCCTGCCACTCTGAAAATCCGGGAGACAGCCGCTACTGCCGCAGGTGCGGGTCCGCGATAGAAGAGGCGCCGTCCGCGACTCTCAGCTACTCCTCCAGCGAGGAGGCCGCACATCGTCGGGCCTTGAGTTTCAGTCCGGGCGACAAGTTCGGCGACCGCTACACGATCATCGAAGAGATCGGGGAAGGCGGGATGGGCCGGGTGTACAAGGCCGAGGACAACGAGCTCGGGACAACGGTCGTGCTCAAGATGATCCGCCCGGAGCTGATAGCCCGGCCCGGAGTGATCGACTGCTTCAAGAAGGAGACCCTGCTGGGCCGGTCGGTCTCCCACGAGAACGTGGTCCGGATCCACGACCTGGGAGAGGTGAACAACGTCCGGTACATCTCCATGGACTTCATCAAGGGAGAGAACCTTTCCGAGCTCATCAGGAGCTCGGGGAGCCTGACGCTTTCGACCTGCCTTCAGATCTCCCTCCAGGTTTGCCGGGCGCTGAAGGCGGCCCACGAGAAGGGCATCGTCCACCAGGACCTCAAGCCCCAGAACATCATGATCGACAACTCGGGCAGGGTCTATGTCACGGATTTCGGCTTGGCCAAGTCCGTTTCCCTGTCTCCCGAGCAGCACGCAGGCAGGATCTCCGGGACGCCGAAATATTTTTCGCCCGAGCAGGCCCGAGGCGAGGAGTCGGACCAGAGGTCGGACATCTACTCCCTGGGGGTCATCCTGTACGAGATGGTAACGGGAAAGGCGCCCTTCAAGGCCGACACGACCGAGGGATACATCAAGAAGCACATTTCCGAAAAGCCCGCTCCTCCCTCGAAATTCAACCCGGACCTGCCCCCCGTCTGCGAGAAAATCATCCTCAAGTGCCTGGAGAAGAAGAGAGAGGACCGCTACCAGAGCGTCGACGAGCTTATCAAGGATCTCGAGGCTCAGAAAGCGCATATGCTGGCCGCCCGTTTGGGCAGCTGGCCAAAGATCCTGGTAATCCCGGCCCTGATTCTGGTCGTCGGCATCGGTATTTATGGGGTTTTCAAATGGATTGGCCCTGCTCCGCCGCCGGCGGCACCCGGGCGTATAGCGGTCATGTACGCCGTCAACAACACGGGGGACAAGAGCCTCGACGCCCGGTTCAGGTGGGTCATCCCGAATTATCTCATCACGGCCCTTAGCCAATCCAAGTTTCTCACCGTGCTGCCCCAGGACCGGCTGATGCAAATCCTCTATGATATGAAGCAGCTGGAGGACGAGCGCCCCATGTCCAAGGCGCTGGACAGAATATCGGAGGCCACGAACATCGGATACATCCTCATACCCAGCTTCGCCAAGGCGGGCGCCGATTTCCTGATCAGCGTGACCGTCCGGAAGGCCAAAACGGACATGACGGTCGGCGAGCCGGTGACCGCAAGGGGGCGGACGATCGAGGACGTTCCGGCGATCGTCGACGAGCTCTGCGCGAAGCTGAGGTCCCGCCTCAGCCTTTCTCCGGCGGAAATCGCCGAAGACAAGAATCTGGCCGTGAGCCAAATCACGACGGCCTCGCCGGAGGCAGCTCAGTATTTCGCCCAAGGTCAGGAACTTTACGCCCGGGGAGAGTATCGGGCCAGCGTCGACGTCCTGGAGAAGGCCGTTGAGCAAGACCCCAACTATGCCTTGGCTTATATGCAGATCGCCATCGACTACGATTACATCGGCGAGTACGACAACTTCAGACGATCCCTTCAAAAAGCCCTGGAGCTCGCGGACCGGGTCTCTGAAAAAGACCGATACTCTATCCAGGCCTTCGCCGCCTATGTGCTCAATGAATCGCCACTGCCCGCGATAGAGATCTATAAGAAGATCATCAAGATCTATCCGGGGGACGAAGGAGCGTATGCACAACTTGGCGTGATCTATCGGAACCTCGAGGAATGGGAGTTGGCTATAGATCAGTACGAAAAGGTCCAGATGATCAATCCGGGGCATCCCTTTCTGATCGAAAACAGGGGGTTTATCTACACGGCCATGGGTCGGTACAAAGAAGCCGTAGGCCTGTGCGAGGCGAACCTAGGGAACCCCCTCGAGCAAAACTTCTGCGCCCGGCAATTGCCCCTGCTCTATCTCATCCAGGGGCAGTATGACCTTGCGGACGCCGCACTCGGAAAATCGTTGGCGCTCAGGCCTGACGATCTCCGGATCCGAGAGCTCAAGGGCGTTTTTCACATCCTGATCGGCGACGTGGCTTCCGCTCGCCGGGATTTTGAACAGGTTCGGCAGAGAGGCGAGGCGAATCCTCACGCTCTCGAATTAGGAGGACGGCACTGGCTGGCACATCTCCATTTGCTTGAGGGAATGTACCGTCAAGCCCAGAAAGCCATCGCCGAGGGGATAGAATTGGCCAGAAGGGCCGACTTGGTTTATGACGAGTTGGAATTCCGATCTGTTCTCGCAAATACGGATCTCCATCTCAAACGGTATTCACTAGCCGCCGAGACCTCGAAATGGGCTCTCGACGTGGCGAGAAAGGTCATGGAAGTCGGGTATCAAGAGATTGCTCTCCATCAGGTGGGCCTTGCATCTCTCGGCCTGGGCCGCGTCGGGGAGGCCAAGGACGCCGCCCAACAGCTCCATGATCTCATCGGAAGAACGAGCTACCCCAAAAGCATGAGGCGCTATGAACATCTGATGGGGCAAATCGATCTCACGGAAGGGCATCCCGAACAAGCCATCCCTCATTTTGAACGGGCCATCTCTCTGCTCCCCCATCAGATGGAGACCGCCGATGAACAGGCCTTTTATTATGACGCGCTCGCAACGGCATATTACCAGAGCGGCGATTGGTCCAAGGCCATCGAAACCTACAAAGCCATCACCCCCCTGACTACGGGGAGACTTTGCTGGGGCGACATCTACGCCCGGAGCTTCTACTGGCTGGGAAAATGCTATCAGAAGAGCGGCAACAGCGCCGAGGTGAGGGCCAATTACGAGCGGTTCCTCAAGCTCTGGGAAAAAGCCGACGAGGAGTTGCCGGAATTTGCCGACGCTAAGAAGGAGCTAGAGATTCTAGGTAAGGGCTCTTAATTTGATGACATTTCTTAATCTTCTGATCCTTCCTCTCAAATTGACTCAGAAGGAGCCGCTTCTGGATTCGCTTTATCTTCCCCATCTGACAGGCCCAAGCGGGAATCCGGCCGATTTTGCCAGTCGTCAATGCCGCCGCGATGGGGCATAATCCGCAGTATTCGACCTCTGGGCACATCAGGCATGACCTGTCGGGAGTCGAATAGCAATCCATTCGGAGATCGGCATAATTGGCCATCTTTCTAGAGTAGATCGAGCCGGCGTTCTCGATGAATGAATCGACCGGTCCGAAGCAGTATTTCTTGTATTCCTTTGACCCATTCCGGTTAGAAAAATAGTGCGGGAAAAGTGCGCATCCCCAGAGCTCTCCCTGGGCCGACAGCGCCATCTGAGTACGTCCCGCCGAACATTGAAAAACACCCCGCTCCGGCTCCTCATAAAATCCAATCCACGGGACATCCCCCCGACGTTCATAACGTGATTCGAAAAACTCCCCTACTCGGGCGATCTCCTTCTTGAATCGGTTGAGAGACGAAGACGTCCAAGCCGGAATATGGGCGAAATTGACGTCGAGCCGCCGAATGCCGCTTTGAATGATCCATCGGACTGACTCCGAAAGATAACTGACGGTCTCAGAGCTAAATACACTGTTGGTTTCAAGGCGTATTCTCGGTTTGGCCAATATCCGGGGAATTAACGACGCCAGGAGATCAAAGCTCCCCGCTCTTCTTGACAAGTCCTGAGCCAGTCCATCAAAGCTCAACATCAGGGAAAACTCGTGTTCATCGAGGAATCCTAAGATTTCTTCGTTAATAAGGCTGCCATTTGTGGTCAGCGAATACCGGACTTTGCGGTCATTCTTCCCGGATAATCTTTCCACATGCTCGACAGTCCGCCTGAGCACATTAAAAGCTAAGAGCGGTTCGCCGCCATAAAAGCCGATGGAGCACCCAGTTAGCAATAACGGGTATAGAAAACCCATCGCTTTGGCAATGGTTGAGAATTCTAACCGCTGCTTTTGTTTCCTTTGATAACAATAAGCACAGCGAAAATTACACTCGTCCGTCAGAATGATCGTAAAGCTACTTAGCTCGAGATGCCTAAATGAAAGCCTCTGGCCAAACCTAACCGATAAAGGCAGGATAAGTTAACCTCTGGATGATCGATCAGCCTAAGCTCATCAATGAGCTCGATTTCATCGCCCGAGTATCATCCACCATGGTTGATTCTTGGCGGCTCGGAAACGCAGGCTCTCATGCACGATTCGCAATAAATCGTCTTGATAATTGTGCCCAGGGCTTCTCGTGCAACTTTAAGATCTTCAGCTGAGGCGTTTTCGGGATCTCCCAGAAAATGTTCAATCCGCCTTAATAAAAAGACGAAATCTGGAAGATTGCCATGCGGTCCATTCCCTGACTTGGTACGTTTAAGTGTTGGCATTTTCACCCCTCCCCAGAATAAGAATTTAAAATTAACTTAAATAATTTATAGAGAAATGTCAAGCCCAACCTCATAGACGCCCGTCTTTTTCTTGCCAAAAAATCCAAGATCTTCCGTCGCTCACTATACCACGAGAACTGCCAATACTCCGATGGCGATACAGCTGGGGGGTTCGAGCGCAAAAAAGGCTTATTTGCCCTGATAATGAAACAGCGTGTAGGAAACATCGAACTCCTCCCCCCATCGGGTTGCATATGGCGCGTAATCAGTTCACCTATTTTGCTCCTACGGCTTTTCCTAACCAACTGAATAGGAAGTCCACCTGTAGGCACAGAGTTAGTCCCCAACCGAATTTGTTTTTGGAAACCAAAGGCACTGGTTCTTGATAAGCAATGCCATTAGTAATTAGCTCGCCCACGCTAAATCCACTCTGCAATTCCTGTGTCTCTCCATATCGGAATAACACGCCGATCGAACAATAAGTGAAGTCATAGCCAGGCCCGAAATATATTTGCTTGAATATCGAACTTGATATCTCTGTGCCTATGTTGAGTTGGATGCGCCGGTAGGAAAGGGTTCCGTCTTCGGGCTCAAAGCCGAATGGATAAATAGACCCGAGAAAAACCATCCTGACATTGAGTGAATAATTTTCTACGATCGTCGCATCGCCGCTCGTGGCATTGACATACCCAAGGCTGTATCGTGCGGATTTTCTTAAAGGGAACGAAATCCCGACACACGAACCGAGATAATATCGGGCCCGTGTTCGCAGGCACTCATCAAAAATGACCTTCGGGGCCTGTTCATCAGGTTTGTCAGAGGGCTTAACGGTCTCAGTTGAACGAGTCACCTTAATTTCATATGTTGTTCCGCTTTCGTCGAGGAAAAAAGAGCATTTATACTCCTCAAGCTCTGCGACTCTCTCCGTCAATTCTGTTTTCCCTGTAAAAATAGGCACCACATCATATTTCGTTTTTTTAGGAATGGCCGTTATGACGAATTTCGCATTTTGACCCTTTACGTTTTTTAGGGTTATCTTTACTTCGGTTCCTACACTCAGGGCCTTTGGAAAAGCCATTTGCCCCGGCAAGCGTACGTTGAAAGGATCAACGAAAATATTCCCATTTGAGGAATCATTTTGGGCTAGATAGACTGTCATGGTATTCCAAATCACCTGTTCGATTTGGCCGTCACCGTTCATGATGATTTTAAACTCTTCGTGGCAACGGCAATCCGCCTTTTCATCTTTCTTCGCCTTAGCTGAGATAATAGATACCAATCCGATCAATGCCAGCGCCAAGAGGACGGTCTTTTTCATGCTTGCCTTCCTTTTTATAAGTCGATTGCCATAATTCAACTCGGGCAGACAAGACGGATGGCCCGATTTTCAAACCGGATATCTGAATTCCCCCATTCCACTCTCGGTCAACTGCCGTAGTTTGCTGGTGCCCAAGGTGTCACCTATGTATCTGAACGAGCTCAGATTTGCGTGGTGTCTCTGGGGCTAACGCGCACTTAATCCCCCTGAAACAAACTGAAAGCCCGCCTGGGCCTTTGGGCGTCGGAAGTTCTTGATTCGGAGCCGGTTTCTCGGGGAACATGGTGAAAAAGGGGAATGACTCGTGTAGGACTCGAACCCACAACCCGCGGATGAAGAGGGTGACGCTCTAGTTTTGCAACAAATTAATTATAAAGAGGTTCACACGCCAACTCGAGGCAACTGCGTAGCAGGTGTGCAGCTGAGACGGGCTATTTTTTCTCCGCCTTCTGTGTTACCTGGACGCCAGAAGAATGATGATAGAAGAACTTCCACTGCCCAGCCACCTTCTTCAAGCCAAATGTATAATGGGCTGGATCGAATGTTATCATATCTCCAGTCTTCGTGAAGTACTCATCCTTCCCATCCATAGTACAAATAACTATGTCTTTGGTTACTACCAAGAAATCCTGCCGATAGGTGGTCCATCTGTACGCGCTTATTGAATTGAAAAGGTCAATTGCATCTTTTCTATACTTTTGGACGTCAAATTTATCAGCATATGGACCGAAACCCACAAAGCCCAGAGAATAGTACTGAAAAATGCCCTCCATATCGAAATTCTGCCATTTGGCGATCCAACCGCCGATTGTCGCCTTGATTTCATTCTTTATCTAGTCAATTTGCTGCTCGGTCAGTTGGCCGCTTTCCTGCGTGGCACAGCTAAAGCAGATGAGAAGAAGAATTGTACAGAGGACCATGGGTTTTGTAAGTATTTCACACTCCTTTATGCCCGAAAAACATTAATCCAACGTCAAAGTGATACTCCCCTCTCGAGGTCGATCTGGAGGGGTCTTCAGCCGTTAGTAATGAGAACGCTCTCCGGCCTCAATTAGAACTGAATTCTTAGGTTGGAGTGTATTAAGACCCGCCGATATCGCGACACTCTTTGTTTCGCCTGGCTTTGAGTGCTGTGTCAGAGAAATAATGAAATAGGTCGCGAACCCCGTTTGAGCGACACCAGAGAGAACGAGGAGTGCTTTTGCCGCAGGATAAGCCCACCCATGATAATTCGCAATCCTAGCAAGTGTTATCCACGGTCCGACTACGGGGATCAATGTTGTGGCCCGATAGCTATCTTGGAAGAAAAAATCACCGACGACCGTCGCGGCCCAGCTTGCGGCAAATAATAAACCAGAGACTAGACGGCGCTTTTTGACGGGGTCTTGGCCAGGGTTGTTCCCATCCGATGGGCTTGAATTGGATATCAAAGGAGTTCGAAGTGTATCTCCCACTAAGGTGGGATCCTCTCGGTACCAGGCACTGAAGATGGCCAACATGCCGAGCCGGCTTGATGCCAAATTGAACTGATTCGGGCCTGTAAGGCACCCAAGCGCAAATCCCTCAGATGCCGTCTCGGCCAGCTTGAATTGCGCCGGGTTATTGAAGTTCGGAGGTAGCTCTTGAGACAGCAATTCTGAGCACACAATCCCCAAGACCAAAAGAACAATCAATCCCTTTTTCATATCCTCCCCCCTTTTTATTGATTTCTACAGCTCTCTCAGTGTCAAAAAGTGAATAAGAGCGCGTTAGGTGCGCTTTGAACTTGTCCCTTTCTCCGGGAGCAACAGCCTCTTCCCTGACACCCCTCGTGGGGAAGCAGGCCAAAAAATGGGAATGACCCGTGTAGGACTCGAACCTACAACCCGCGGATTAAGAGGGCGGCGGCTTAGTGGGCTATCACGCTGACAAAAGCCTAGTTGCGGGCTCCATTTTCGGCGACTGTGCATGGATTGTGCAGGTCAGAGCCGGATGCTCGACAGCCTGGCCCCACTCCTCGCCGAGGACCGCGACGGCTTGGCGCTTCTCCTCGAGCTTAACGCCGAGATACCTCTCCGTCGTCTTCACGCTGCGATGGCCGAGGAGCTTGGAGACCGTGAGGAGCGGGATGCCCTTGCTGTAAAGCATCGAGGCGAATGTCCGCCGCAGATCGTGAAAGGTAAAGCCGCGGCCGGCCAGTCCTGCGCGATCGAGCGCACCGCGGAACGCGTTCTTGATATCACCCTGGCGCGTCACTTCGCCCGTCTTCCGGGATGCCCTCGTACTCATGAAGACATGGGGCGTCGGCTCGCTCAGGAGCGGCTTGAGAATACGCTCGAGGATGGGGTGAAGCGGGATCTCGACCGGCTCCCCGGTCTTTTGCATCATGATGCGGATGACGTGACGCTCGAGGTCGATGTCCTGCGGTCGGAGGGAGAGGACATCGCCCTTCCGAAGGCCCGTAAAGAGCGCGGTAGCGAGGATCGGTCGGAGGTGTGGTGCCGAGGCCTCGACTAAGTGCTCGACCTCGAGGGAGGAGAATTTCTTGTCCTGGCGCCGCGCGGTCTCCGGGAAGAACTTCACGCTCTTGACCGGGTTCGACGTGATCCGACCCTGGGCAATGGCAACATTGAAGATTGTCTTGAGCAACGCGAGTTCCCGGTTGACTGTGGAGCCCTTGACCTTCCGTACCCGCGCCGCCTTGTAGGCCTCGATGTCCCGGGCCGTGATCTGATCGAGCATCTTGAGGCCTAAGACCGGCCGGAGGTTCCGGAGGCTCGTGTCGTCGCGCCCGAGGGACCGTTTCGCGCCCTTCTCGGCCTTGAACAGCCATACGGCCTCGCTGAAGTTAAGGCGATCGCGCCGTGGGACGTGCCGAAATTCGCCGCGCCGTATGTCTGTCTTCCTCGCAGCCAGGGCGGCCTCAGCCTCGCGCCGGCTGCGGCTGACTCCCTCGCGGACCTGGCGTCCGTTCCAGTAGTAGCAGATCCAGTAAACGTTGCCCCGTTTATAGACGCTCAATTTATCCTCCTTTGTCTGCATTTATTCGCATATTTCAGCATATCACGGCAGAAGTCCGCCTGTCAAGGCTTCCTTCAGGGCCCGAACCTGGGTATAATCGGGGCATGGCGAACAAGGATGTTCTCGACAGGGCGGAGGCCATGGAGTATCTGCGGATCTCGCGGGGCACCCTCGACAAGCTGCAGAAGAGCCATGCGCTCCCGTTCGTGAAGATAGGAAAAAAGGTACTCTTCAGAAAACGGGATATTGACAGCTTCCTTGAAAAGCACCTCGTGAAGAAGTAACCCTCTCCCACGGATCCCAACTATTTAACGTGGACGATGGGCCAGAGGCCGGCCAGAACGACGTCGTCGTAGATGTTCTTGCTGAGCATAGACCCGAGCTAGTTCAGGAGGCCTTGAAGCTCCAGGTAGCTGAGTTGCTGCGCCGGGGGTCGAATCTCGAAGGTGCGGCCATTGAAGAGCACCAGAGTGATAACACTGTTTTCATGGCTCATCGATGCTTGCTTCATTTCGGTTCGCCTTTGAAAATCTTCGAAATCTCCACCAACTGCCGATCGGCGGCTTCACGGAAGGACCGATATTCCGGGTCTTCGCCGAGTTTGAGCATTACGGCCCCAACTTGCCGTTTTGTCTTTTCGAGCTCGCCGCTAAGTCGGGCGATTTCGGCATTGGCGCTCACGCGGGACTCAAAATCCCGTGGACCGCAAGGCCCGTGTGGGTTCGATTCCCTCCACCGGCACTTTTAGAATCAACGACTTAAGCTTCAGTCGAGGCCTCCATTTTCGGACCGAGCAAAGGAGCCAAAAGGAGCCAAAAACCGCCGTTTTCAGCCACAAACACGAAAGGTGACACGAAAGGTCAGGGGGATCGCCTATTTGGCCACATCGCCTGGTTTATGCTCTTCGGGAATATCGAAACTCCGGTCGATGATTTTCTGCCCCCATTCGTCTAGGAGAGGTCCGAGAAGTCGCAACATCGCGCGGAGGGCTTCGAGTTTTTCGCGCTGTCTATCATCTATGTAGTTGAAGCCAAGTGCTGTGAGAAGAGAAGCTAACTCCCTCTCTGCGCCGCCATAGTCCGGACCAGAAAAATACCTATTCAAATAACGTTCTTGCGGAGTAACGTTCGTCTGCCAATCCCAAAAACACTGGAAAAATAGTCGGCCCATTCGACGGCGGGCGATATTTGCGGCGTCCATTTGAATCCAGGCCTTGAGGATGTTATAGGCGACTGAGGGATCTTTTTCCAAAGCACCAAGATCCTGGCTGAGAATCGGTGGCCCCAGCATGAGATCGAAGTGAGACTCACCCCGCTCCTTCCGGAGAACACAAGGCTCGGATGGATTATCATTTTGGTCCGGTTTGAGCGAAATACTCTTCGGTTCACTACAGAGAAATAGGGCCAGCCAGATTCGTGATAGCGAATAGAATGTTAGCTCGGAACTTGTTTTGTCTGCAATGCAAAGAAATAGGGGATGATCCATGTGATGTGTTATCCAACGTATCGAGTCGGTATCAACCAGTAGATCCTTTTTCGCCGCTTTTACCTGGACATAGAACGCGCTTTCGGGATAATCGAATTTATCCTCGCGGCGGCTAAGCACACATAGAAAATCGACGCCGAAATCCTCTTGCCGCGGAATCGGGCTGACAAAGGCGAAGCGCGATAATCCAAATAAAGCCATGTATTCAGACCTATCGCCGCTCCTAAAAGAGTCAAGTCGTTTGCCGCCCATCCTTGCCTCCTTTGAGCGCTACGCGTTGAATCAGCGCGGCGGCGCCGTCTTCGCGGTTTGGATCGCCGTCACAGAGCAGATTATCGATATAATAACAGCCTTTTTCATACCGACGTCCTTCGTGATAGCCTGATTTTACTGCGACTACGATTATTCAACAAGCGAGCCCCTTCTCTGTCCTCGAAAATGAGTGCGAGCCAGGGCACTGGAGCTCCGTTGCTCGAAATTGGTCCGGATCCGCGGTGATCCGGCTGATCTCCAGTGGGCAGAATCCGCACTCCTGGCCGTCAGGGCGGCGGTCTTGTGCTTGACGACCCATGCTATAATTATCTATTAAGATCATGGCAAATAGGCGGACTCATCGTGTGGCCGGGTTTTTTGCAGGGGCCGCTCTAGCCTTCGCCTTATCAAAAGGGCAACCTCTCCGGCGCCGGATTATCGAGACCATCGGCGGGGCGGTTGGCGGTTTTCTTGCCGCACATTTACCGGACCTAGCCGAGCCGGCCGACTCTCCTAACCATCGGGGCTTCTTCCACGGGCTACTGTTCAACGTGCTTCTCATCGTCTTTTTCGCCTGTATGTTGAGCCTCGGTCAGTCTAAGTTGCGCGCCAAAGCCGACCATCATGCAGATCTCGCGTGCGAGGCACGGACACCGGGGCCAAAACTACGGCATTGGTCGGCCGAGTTCTTTTTCAGGTTCCTTGCTGGCGCAGCGGCTGGGGCATGGGTCGGCTACGGGTCGCATGTGGCACTCGACGCGTTCACCCCTCGAAGCCTGCCGCTTATCGCCTAGAATCCTCCTACTAGGCTGTCCCGGACGGAAAGGAGCCGGCGGAAATCTCCTGCATTTCGGTTCTTCTCATCCCTTCCATATGAGGCCCATATCCTAGTCGGAGGAAGAACGATCTCCCGTTTAACGCATAGAATCGCGTAGGAGCCGCGATCTAATCAAAGCCGCACACTTTCCTCGAATGCGGGCTAGAAAACCGCGCACAATGCGTTCTGACGCATATTTTGACGGCATCCGGAACGCCGGCCGCGGGCTGATTGAAAGAAGCGTGAGAACGTGGTATAGGTTCGTTGGTACCAAAGCAAGGGGAGGTTCATATGAATGCAATTTGGAACGCACTAAAGAGCGAAGGCGCCGCAATTGGGATTATTCTCACAATTCTCACGGCCCTATGGACAGCCTTGCGATCACTTGCGCAGCGACGTCGAGAGGTCCAGGCGCAAATCTTTGGCATTTATCATCAGTTGATCCAGAAGCTAGTGAGTCCGGACGAAAAGGGGAATCCTCCGAAGATGGATGTTCAAATAGCCGCAGTATTCGAGCTGCGCCGGTTTCCTGCATACTTCGACCTGTCTTTAGATATTCTAAATGGGCTTCAAGAGCTCTGGAGAAGCGAGAAAGATATAAAACGTCTCTTAGACGAAATGGCCGGCACTATTACTGAGATTGAGAGGAAATCCAAAACTAAGCGCCACCGCATTAAACAGTGGTTTCGGGATTTCGCAACATACTGACCAATCTTCCGGAAACGATAATGGAGATCCGCGCTTGGTCCAAAGCCCATCGGAGACTGCTCGCCGGAGTGTCGGCATGGGCATTAATTATTGGCGTGGTTCTTTCCCAATCTGGGATGAGCTTAAGTGATAGGATTCAGGCAATCGCTATAATCACGTTGGTTTTTATAACCTGGTTCTATGCGGTTCAAACGCAAGCGCTTGTCAGAGAAGAGCGGCGAGCGCTCGAGGAAGAAAAGAAAAGGAGATCTGCTGAATTCGGCGAAAGAAAGATCACCATCTTGCTCGGACCTTTGAGCGAGAAGCTTAAAGACTATTACTATTGCCACACAGAACCTTTTTTTGATGAGACTGATAAGCCTAAGTTGCGCAAGTACTTATCAGAGGCCAGAGAAGGGCTTCATCCTATCGAGGGATTCTTCCGGATGAACATGCATATGGCGAGCGACGAACTTAGAATAAGGCTGGAGGCTTTTTTCAGCGATGTGCGGGGAACGTTATGGAACAGCCTGGACTGGACGAACGAAAAGATAGACGACTTTCTTCAGAAAAAGAGATCGGAATTGGAGACCCTAATTGAGGTGGTTGAGACAGAAATGGAACAGATCACCACTCATATACAAAGCACTTATGGGATTACCGGCTGGCCGCCTGCTCCCTAATATTCCTACGTGGTCTCCCGCAGCCTCGAAAAGCATATGGGGATTGTTGCTAGGTTGATCTCTTACCCTTAAGCCAGCCTAAGAGCCGCTCGATGGATACCCACCATCTTTTCAGAACATCAAGGTCAATGGGATGGTCCTTTCCCTTGTCATCCCGGTAGGCTAACTCCCCACGATGAACGACCTTATTCCTGCCTCGGAACAAATGTTGGATGTTTAGATAATCGGCCTTGCTACTTGCTTTCTCAAACGTCTCGCCCAGAGCGTACTCTGCAACTCCGTCTATGTAATCGACGATGCTCATCGATATCTTTTGCCGGTCCTCCATAAATTCATAGGCACGGCCGGCAGCAGTAGATGTTGAAAAATAGGTTTGTTTTATGGCGAGCTCACAAGCCATTGCTATCTCGAGAACGGCCCTTCTAAGATTGCCTTGAAATATTGCCGAATGTGCGTCAGCAAGAATCTCTTCGTGTAATTCAACGGCAATTCCTGCCCGAATCGCGTTTTCCAGCTCGGGTTCATCTTTGGCTGCAAACGAGACAATTCCGAAGTCAGATGAATGTAATCCGGACGGTTCTTCGAAGGAAAGTCTAAAGCTCCCTGGAAAAATCTTATGGTCATTCTCGTCATACCAAGTCGGCGAAAGGAAGCAATCCTTGAGCTCTGGGATTTCTTCTAAGAGCGGGTTGTGAAGCCTATATTTAAAATAATAAATAATCCTATTTACGATTGTACAGCCTGCTTTTATGTAAGCGTCAGAATGCTTAGAAAAAAATCGGCATTTCCCACTGGGTCATTCGGAATCTCTTCAACAAAATCCTTTGATATCAGCAGCGATATCTCGGCGATACAGAACCTGAACTCGCCTCCAATTTGTGCTGGAGCTAGTTCTGCGGGTACAAACTTAATAATGGCATCAAAATCGTCGAACTTTATTTTAAATATGAGCCTCTGTGTATGCTCAGAATCTACAAGAAAGGGTTCGGTCAATGAGATACTGAAGGAAGCGGTAAGCCTGCTCATATTATCTTCGGCCTTCGGACCTTCAATTTTATAACCAGCGCGAGCCATAAGGCAAGGGCGGCTGGATGCAGCCGGCGCGGCAAGAGCCTTTAATATATTAGAATTAGAATGACCAGGGAAAAGGTGGAATTTCAAAGGGGGTAACCTGCCCCGATCAACGTATCACTCCTAAAGTGAAATTCTCAATCCCGGAGTTGTGAGGTTTTCTCTCATTATACCGGGACCGATTTTGGAGGGCAGGTCAACCAGACACCAGTTAGCGCGTTACCGATGAACCAAGCCACATGCCAATGATTCCTTGTATTTTCCGATCACTGGCCATAAGATCGGCCCAGGAACCTGAACAGCATCAAGGAGATTAGATAGCGGAGGACGATCATGAGTGCAGCGCTTTCGATTTTGAAAACAATTGCAAGCGATGGCGTCATTCTGATAACCTTCGAGTTTCTCTTTCTGGGGTTGTTTGTTTATGCTCTTAGAATACGGTGGGTCATCAAACGGAGAACCGGGGCGATTGCCATAATAACGCGAGGCGAAGAGAGTTGGCAAAAACTGTATATCGCCTTTGGAATTGCTTCCCTCGTGATCTTGCAATTGGTGAACCTTTCGGAATTCGGCAGGGGTTATAAGGTCATAATCAGTATCATTGATTTGGTTTGTCTTGTTTATCTCACGTTTTATAACGCTTGGTTTCGAGATAAGATCATTGCAATCATATCCAAATCGAAGGATATGAAAGAAGGGCATTAATAAAAACTGGTGGCACTAATTTGCCACGGGCATAAAAAACAAAGGTATAAGATCCGAGAATGAGAATCATACGGCCAAGCAGTAAAAATGAAATGGTGCTGGCATTCCTGAAGGCCGAGATTGATTCGCTAGATCACCGAGGAAACATCGAAGGGGCATTAAGGGCACGAGGCTACAGCCGGGCCATTGTTGATAACGCAGATTTGGGAAACTCAGGCGAAAACCTGGCCAGAGCCCAAGCTCTATCCTACAGCAGAGCGGGTTTGTTTGTGGGATTTCCAGACAACGTCATCTGGCAAAGGATCTCTCTCTCTATTGAAGAGTTGGGCCGGGTAAAATACATATGTCAGGATGTATTTGTGAAGGCCTCCGGTGGCACGAGGTTGGTCTCGGACGGAGCCAGAAACTTCGAGGCAGGCGCTTTTGATGAAGAGACCAGCTCGAGGATATTGGGCATCGAGGTGGCAGTGAAGCGGGGCCGTAGACTCCCGGAATTGATTGTGGTAGGCGAGAGCGAAGACAGCGGGTTGATACTGCTCGAGGGACATAAGAGAGCTACTGCCTATGTGCGGACGGCAGGGTGTTTTCCAAAAGGAGTCGAAGCCATCGCGGGCTTCTCGAGGGACCTGAATGACTGGAAGTGGCATTAGACTCTTTGGCAGAGCCGGGGCTGGCACAAATGTGGCACAGGCACAAAATGGAAAAGGCGCAACCGTTTCGATATCAAGAAATTAACTCGGGAGGCTCGTTGACTACGAATCAGAAGGTCGGGTGTTCGAGTCACCCCGGGCGCGCTTCTCTTTTATCCCCATATAAGCTGAAAAATCAGCGACTTAAGCCCTGGTTCCCCCGCCCGCTCATGTGGCACCGAGTGGCACAGGATAACCCACAATTAGCCTGCAACCTGTTACAAAACCGATACAAGAAAGGTCTATGACTACTTGGCCCAGTTCGTAAACTGATCGGTATTATTGTTCTTAAAATCATTAAGAATGGGGAGGGCGACGGTTTCTATTTCTTCGATCGTGTAATCATCATATTCAAAGTTTGAGCGTCTGTATTTTGACAAATAGAACGGAATAATCAGGTCGCAATTGGGAGGGCACAGATAAAAAAGTCGATATCCGCTCCGTCCCCCAACGTGGATTCTGCGCACTACTCCCTTAAGTTTCTTGTTGGTTATTGCCTTGATGGCCTTTTCAGAGAAGGGGGCGCTCCGGATCTTTTCCAGCGCTGTCGTCAACTGCTTTTCCGCGAGCGGCCTCGTAGTGTCGTTGAACTGACCCCGGAAATCTTCTATTTCTCGTTGGAAGTTAACGTGGAGAAGGAGTTTATACTGCTGAATCAACCTTATGGACTCTTTCTATATCGAACGCCCCCGAACTTGCAGCAGTCACTACCTGCTCAAAAGCTTCATTAAGCTTCTTGCTTAAGGAAATTTCCAAATCATCTATTCTCTCATCGAAAATCCTGGCAACGGCCCCAAGGTTCCTACGGCTTCCGGCCAGCCAGATTGAATCATAGACCCTTCGATAGGATTCCATTCGGTTTAAAACCATCCGCAGTTTATTTACATACTTTTTGAGATCTTCTACGAGGGGGGCCCTTCCCTTTGCGGGGAGCCTCTTAACCATCAAGTAATAACCCATGGAAGACAAGTTTAAGTAGATACGAAAGTACACTGATAATATAAGTAGGGAGAGTTCCAGAAAAGCCCTCTTAATCCTGTTAAGAGAATTCGCTTGGCTGACCACCCTGTCCTCTCTCAAAGACACCTGGTCCACGCAAGCCGCGTAATTCATCTTTTTCACCTACAAGGCCCCTCGGAACTGAACGGCCTTGTTCCTCCTTTTGGTCGACTGGCGCGCCAGTTTCTTGAATCTTTCGGGCCCCGTCCCCGCAGACGGCCAGCCACATGCCTTATACTCCGTCCGGGCGGGCGCTGTCAAGTCGCCGCCTGACCGGTGATCGCCCTCCCTGGGAGGGCGCCCTTTCGAGCCTGGATTATATTATACGCCAAGAGCAGCCCTTTTGTTTCACGACGAGCCCCCGTCTCCTCGATGAGTGCCGAGCTCTACAGCCCGAAGAACTGACCCGTTGTATAGCTCGACCAGCCAAGCTGGCGCGCCGGAGCGACAGGCGCAATCTGAGTAACGTTCTTCACCGGGAGAACCTTCTTGACCGCTTTTACAGGAGGAACCGACTTCACCGGAGTTACGGGTCCGCCCGAAGCACTTTCGGTGAAGAGCAGATGGCCCCCGTCATGGTCAATCACCCATCCCGCCATGAACCATCCCAGGTGTTTCCCCCCGAATGAATAAATCGAGTCTCTTTTAATGTGGGCTATCGGAACCCCGCCGAACAAATGGATGTGAGTCCCGTCCTCAGAGTAGGCCACGGCCTTGCCCGCACGATCATAGAATTCCATTTGAACACCTCCTCTTTGCTGACCTGATTCGGGAGTGTAAGCTTTTCTGTGTAAACCCCTTTTTCGCATTTAGGCCTGCTCCACCAGCCGTTCCCCAAAATAGATCATCAGCTGCGAGTATATCACAGCCCATTCCCGGTGACGGAAGATCCATTTCTTCGACGCCTCCTCAACGGCGAGGTAGACCTGTTTGATCAGCGCCTGGTCGTTGGGGAAGATCGCCTTGTTTTTCGCGGTCTTCTTGATCTGCCGGTTCAGGCTCTCGATCGGATTCGTCGTATAGATCAGGGACCGGATCTCCGGCGGATACTTGAAGAAGGTCACGATCTCGTCCCAGTTCGTTCTCCACGAGGCCGAGATATGGGGATAGCGCTTGTCCCATTTTTCCGCGAACCTCTCCAGGGCGGCAGCGCCGTCCTGTTCTGTCACCGCCTCGTAGATCGCCCGCAGGTCTTTGGCCATCGCCTTCCGCTCTTTCCAGGAGACGTACCGCAGCGAGTCCCGGATCTGATGGACGATGCACTTCTGGATCTCTGCCCGGGGGAAGACGGCTTCGATCGCCTCCGAGATCCCCTTGAGGTTGTCGACCGTGAAGATCAGAACGTCCTGGACGCCGCGGTTCTTCAGCTCATTGAGGACAGACAACC
>Ga0187770_10000551_pt1 | contig 18303 bp, 12 predicted proteins | sample 0116_SJ02_MP02_2_FD_133154 | JGI IMG/M metagenome (GOLD analysis project Ga0187770, IMG submission 133154) | Tropical peat soil microbial communities from peatlands in Department of Meta, Colombia - 0116_SJ02_MP02_20_MG | ecosystem: Environmental > Terrestrial > Soil > Wetlands > Peat | place...
CAGGACGTAGGTCGACACCGTCCACATCTGAGATACGGGAACAGCCATCACCCCTCCGGGAAGAATGTTTTTCTATGATAAATGGATTCTCCCGCTGGCGCGATGTCTGCGGAGGTATCCGGAGCGAATCCGCGGATCGGGTCGGAGCCCCCGGCTGGTGATTGCAAGCGAATCCGACTAACCCCGAGGTTCCAGGCTGAACTCGCCTGCTAATCGGCGCTTGCGACAATCTGTCCCGCTCAGCTCCGATGAGACACAATGGCCCAACTTACGCCGCTCGACACCATTTAAATTCAAACACTTACGGGCCGGATGACGTGGCCGCCGGCTTGCATTGTCAGTTGGCGAGGTTTCTTGTCATGAAAGCGCGAACCGCTATCACCACTGGCCACAAAGCATGCCTCCGGGCATGCCTCCTGTTGACCGCCTTGCTGCTCCTGCTGCTCGTGACCCCCGGGTTTGCGCAGAAGCGGGAGTTCGCCGGCAAGCTGTCCCCGGACTTCGTCGAACGGTTCAATCAGGGCTCCGATGAGCCCATACGCGTGATCGTGCAGTACAAGCAAGCTCCAACCGCGCAGCATTTCGCCGCCGCCCAGGCTCTTGGGGGGCACCTCACCGGACAGCTACCGCTGATCAAGGCGGCCGTGTTCACCATCACGCCCTCCGCGCTCCGCGTCTTGGCACTAAATCCGAATGTAGCCTACATCTCGCCCGACCGTCCCGTGCACGCGCTGGACATCTACACCGACGCTGCTCTCGGCATGAGCACCGTTCGCGGCATGGGTTTGGGCGAGGGTAATGCAGGTTTCTCCGTGGCGGTGATTGACAGCGGCATCAACGGGCTTGTCGACGATCTAGGGGGAAATAGTGGCCTTGCGTGGGGCAGCTCCGCCGCGCCGGACGCCACATCCGATGGCGTCGTTTGGGGAGGTGGCCCAACCTCGCGGGTCGTCTACCACCAGGATTTCACCAGCGCCTCGGAAAAGAACTCGAGCGGAGTGGTGATCTATGACACCTTCGGCCACGGAACGCACGTTGCCGGCATTATCGCGGGCAACGGCACCGATTCGAGCGGCACCGAGCTGGGTATCAACTACGGTGTGAACCTGGTTGATTTGCGCGTCCTCGATGGAGCCGGACTCGGCACCGATAGCGAAGTGATTTCCGCTCTGCAAGAGGCCGTCACCCTCAGGTCTACTTACAACATCCGCGTCATCAATATGTCGCTGGGCCGGCCGGTTTATGAAAGCTACGTGAATGATCCGGTCTGCCAAGCCGTCGAGCAAGCCTGGAAAGCGGGGATTGTGGTCGTGGTCGCGGCCGGGAATTATGGCCGCGTCAGCGTCAATGGGAGCGACGGGTACGGCACGATCACCGTTCCCGGGAACGATCCCTACGTCATCACCGTCGGTGCGATGAAGACGGAGGAAACTCTGCCCACCACCGATGATCGCATCGCGAGTTACAGTTCCAAGGGGCCGACTACGTTTGACTACGTAGTGAAGCCCGATCTTGTCGCGCCGGGCAACCTGGTCACTTCCCTCTCCGACCCGGGCAGCTCGCTCTACACTCTGTTTCCGGGAAATCGGGTCCTGGGAAACAATTCCCTCTACGACTATTTCATCCTGAGCGGCACCAGCATGGCGGCTCCGGCAGTTAGCGGAGCTGCGGCGGTCCTCCTCCAACAGCACTCGACTTTGACCCCCGACCAGGTCAAAGCCCGGCTGATGAAGACAGCCTCGAAGAGTTTCCCGACGTCGAGTGTCGCTACGGATCCGGTCACGGGGATTAGTTACACGTCTTACTATGATCTGTTTACTGTGGGCGCTGGCTACGTCAACTTGGCGGCTGCGGTCCAAAACACCGACCTTGCGCCCTCGAACGTTGGCGCCGCTTTGTCTCCGAGCGCGAGCTACAACAGTTCCAACAAAACCGTATCGCTGGTGTTCGGCAACTCCTCGATCCCGGCAACGTCGGTGATATGGGGTGGGACCTCGGTGGTTTGGGGTACGTCGGTCGTCTGGGGCACCAATGTCACCTCCGCGGATTCCGTGGTCTGGAGCGCCAACTCGGTGGTTTGGAGCGACAGCGCCATGAGCGGCTTCAGCGTGGTTTGGGCTACCACTTCGACGTCCGCCAGCAGCGTGGTCTGGGGAGCTGACGGCGTGCTTGAAATCCTTGAGGCGGCATCGGTGCCGGTGGTGGGCGAGCAATAACGGCCCGAGTGCATCGGCGGCCGGGACTATGCTATGGCTGATACGTCAGCCAGGGTGGCATCTTCCCGGCAGCGGTCGAGGATGTCCATGCGGTCCGCCGCTCCCACCTTGCGCAGAATGCGGTGGACATAGTTCTTGACCGTTTGCTCGGATAAATTCAAGCGGCAACCGATTTCCTTGTTCGACAATCCGAGACGGATGGTGCCGACCACCTGCTGTTCGCGGCGGCTGAGCCCGAATTTTGCGGTGTGCGAGGGATTGTAGGAAAAAGCCAGTTCCCGGGCCGCGCATTGAAACAGCAGCGCCGAAAAGCATGGCGGACAGACGGCTTCCCCGGCAGCCACAGCGCGGACAACACGGACGATCTCCGCGGCCGGCGCATCCTTGAGGATGTAACCCATCACTCCTTCGCCGATCGCTTGCAGAAAAGTTCTTTCGTTTTCTTCCATGCCAACCATGACCGCCTTGGAACCGTTTTGGCACTGGCCCAGGCGGGCAACCAGGCGCGGCCCCGTCAGCGCCGTGGCGGAAGAGTCGAACAAGACGACGTCGGGCTTGGCGGCGAGAATGGCCTGAAATCCGCCGGGCGAAAAAGACATGGCGCCGACGACCTCGATATCGTCTTTTCTGCGGAGGACGCGAACCAGAGCTTCGCGGAGCAGGCAATTCTCCGCGAGAAGATAGACAGCAGTGCGGGGGACAGACACGGCAACTCCTCGATGCAACTAGTCAAGGCCCGCTTTCTCACCTGACCGGAAGAAGGTATCACAGATTCGGATGCTGCCACACCCTCTTTTGTAGGTCCACGTTAGTAGACGCCCATAGGTGACGTGTACGGCCAGGCTCCTTCATGTCATAGTTGCATTGCGCCAGAGATATTGCACCTTCGGCGCGCATGCTATTGCCTCTGAGATCAGTAGAACGGGCTGACACCTTCGATTCCAGTGTACCGGTAACCCAAGACAAGTACTTATAGGTACTTCCAGAGCGCAAACATAGGCGGCGAGCAGGACAGAAATTGAATCTTGCCCGCAGAGCCCGGGCAAGGTATGAAGACTCGGAGGGAGGCCCGGCATGAAGCGCGTTCGAGTGTTGGTCGCATACCAGCCGCGGCTGATGAGGGAGTTGGTGATGGCGACGATCGCCGATCAACCCGATATCGAAGTAGTCGGCGAGGTCCTGGAAGAAGCGCGCATCGCCGAGACCGCAGAGGAGGCTCGCCCCGACGTCTTGCTTCTCGCGCTCGAGACGCCGGAGAAACATTCGGCGCTATGCGGTTTTCTGCTGGGGCGGTATCCGGAGATGCGCATTCTGGCATTGGCTCCGGAACGGAACAAAGGGATTCACTATTGGGCGGTGGTGGATATCCGTTCGGAAGAGCTTGCCAGTTGCGAAGCGAGTGTACTGCAGGCGCTGCGCATGCGGCCGCCGACGGTGAGCGGACCAGTTATTTAGGGTAACGTGGCGCATAAGTTGTTAATTGGATTGTTGTTACAAGATACATGCCATGTAACTAAGGTGGCGAAGCTGCGTCCGGTGTGACGCCAATGCGCCTAGGGTTTTTCACAAAAAAGCGGGTAAGCAGGCTCGGCGGCATGTTATGGAAATCATGATTTCACCGCTCACACAGCATGATTTGGATGAACCGGGCATTTCGCCTGTGCAATGGGCGACAGAGATTCTACAGCCGCGCTGGTATGCCACGTACACGATTGTCCGTCATGAGAAGCAGGTGGCGCAGCAGATGTCCGCGCGGTCACTGGAATGTCTAGTGCCGCTTTATCGCAGCGTACGCCGCTGGCAGGACCGCCGCAAAGAAATTGATCTGCCCTTGTTTCCTGGATATGTCTTTGTGCGCATGCGGCTCAGCGAACGGCTTAAAGTCCTGACTATCCCCGGCGCGGTGCACATCGTCGGTTTCGGGGGACAAGCGGCGCCGCTGCCCGACGCTGAGATTGAGTTGCTGCGCGGCCGGCTGGCCTCGGCACGCGTGGAGCCCCATCCCTACCTGACCGCAGGCCGGCGGGTGCGCGTGCGCAGCGGACCGCTATCCGGACTGGAGGGCATCCTGGTGCGGCGAAGGGACAAGTTCCGGGTCGTGCTCTCGATTGAACTGATCATGCGTTCGGTGGCGGTCGAAGTGGACGAGGCCGATATCGAGCCGATCTCAACAGCCGCTATGAGAACGGTTGCGCGAAAAACGGCGCCGCTGTGACATGCGGCGTTTTCCAGAGCGAGCGAGGAATCCTGTGAATCAGCACTGGCGGCAGGCAAACTCCATTTTCCCAGTCGTTACTCTAGCGCTTCTCATTCTTGGCGTCGGCCTGCAGGCCGCGCCGGCGCAGAGCGACGACGAACTGGCCTCGCTGTCGGCCAGCTCCATTATTGGGCTTCTGCGCAACGAGCCCGGCTTGCTGTTGGAGGCGAAAAAGTCGTTGGTCAAGGCCGCGGCCAGCGAGGGCCGGCTGCTCGATGAGCAAGACCTCACCGACGACGCTCTGTACACGCTGATTCGCGAGGACGCCAGTGTACGCGCTCTTATTACCCGCGAAATCGAAGAGCGCAGGTACGTGCAGGTCAAGCCCACGCGCTCGGAGCTGGAAAGCGGGATGGTGTTTGCCTGCAAGCGGCCGGACAAGGGAGAGGCGCAAGCGGGCGAAAGCAGCCGCCAGGCAAGCCAGGAAGAAACTTATTGGGCTAGCCACGAGCGCGTCCTCGAGCATTTCCCCGAACCGAATGCGGCCGAAACTGCCGCCTCGGCCCAAGAAGCTCCAGTCGCGCCGTCCGTGGAGATACCGGCTTCCGCCGCGCCGCCCGCTTACTCATCGCCCCGAAGCGTTCCGCCGCCAGAGAGGCAATGGGAGCTGAATCCGCGGCGGCAGGTTGAGAGCGCTGCTGCGCAACTGCCCGGCGGCGGCTTCTCCAGGACTGTGCCCGGCGCGGCGGAGGCGATGGCCCGAATCCAGCCGGAGGAACTGCCCGCCCTCGTGAACGCCAGTCTTATGGACAAGCCTCCGCTCGACGTTGGTCGATTGGGCAGCGCCCGCAGCGCGGAAGGGGCGGGACTCGATCCGCTGGCTTCGCAGACGCCGTCGACGTTCCCTTCCACGAACGACTTTTCGTCCAGCTTCAGCCAAACGCTCTCCGAGCAGGCGCGAAACAATGTCAATCCGGCGCGAGTGATGCCCCTGGCGGCCTCGTCGCTTCGCCAAAGGCAGGAGCAGGAAAAGGAACCCACGCTACAGTACAGGACGAATCCTTATGCCGACGTGCCGTCGCTCTATGACCTCTATGCGCAGTACCCAGGCAGCGGACCAGCGCTGGAGCGCTTCGGCACCGAGATCTTTCGCAATGGCACGGGAAATTTCGACGAGCTCCCCATGGACCTGCCAGTGGGACCGGAATACGTCCTGGGCCCTGGCGACGGGCTGAGTATTGAACTTTACGGCGGCATCTCCGAGCGGTTGGAGCGCGTCGTCGACCGCACGGGCCGTGTGGCGCTGCCCGAGGTGGGGACGCTCGAAGTTTCCGGACGCAACCTGGGTGAAGTGCAGCGCGCGGTCCAGAGCGTGCTTCGGACACAATTCCGCGACGTGCAGGCCGACGTTTCTCTCTCGCGGCTGCGCACGGTACGGGTGTACGTCGTCGGCGATGTCGAGCGGCCGGGCGCGTACGATATCAGCGCGCTGTCGACGCCGCTCAATGCTCTGTATCTGGCCGGCGGCCCGACCGCGCGCGGCTCACTGCGCCTGCTGCGCCACTACCGCGGCCAGCAGCTGGTCGAGCAAACCGACGTCTATGATCTGCTGCTGCAAGGCATCCGCACCGGGGTCGCGGGACTGGAGCCGGGCGACACGATCCTGGTGCCGCCGCTCGGCCCGCAGGTGACCGTCGAGGGCATGGTCCGCCGGCCCGAGATCTACGAGTTGAACGGGGAAAAGAGCCTGGCGGAAGTTCTTGCGCTGGCGGGCGGCGTCCTGCCGTCGGGAACGCTGCGCCACGTGGATGTGGAGCGCGTCGAGGCGCACCTCGCCCGCACCATGCTGCGTCTCGATATCCCGGAAGACAACAACCGGGAGTCGGTCGGCAAGGCGCTCGAAAAGTTCCGCGTCGAGGACGGCGACCGCATCAAGATCTCCCCCATCCTTCCCTACAGCGACAAAGCCGTGTATCTGGCGGGCCACGTCGTGCGGCCAGGGAAGTTCGCCTATCGCGACGGCATGAAGTTCACCGACATCGTCAAATCGTACAGCGACCTGATGCCGGAGCCCTACAAGCGGCACGCCGAGATCGTGCGCCTTAGTCCTCCCGATTACACGCCGGCTGTGCTGGCTTTCAATCTTGACGAGGCGCTGGCGGGAGGCAACCGCGACATCGCGCTCAAGCCATTCGATACGATTCGCATTTTCGGGCGCTTCGATTTCGAGGACCAGCCGGTAGTCACGGTCAACGGAGAAGTCCGGCACCCGGGCAACCACGTCACCAACGGCGCCACCCGGCTGCGCGACGCCGTCTATCTTGCCGGCGGCGCCACGCGCGACGCCCAGCTCGAGGACGCGCAGGTGTTTCGCCGGCGGGAGAACGGGCGAATGGAAGTGATCAGCATCAATCTGACGCGGGCGCTCGCCGGCGACGAACGCGACAACATCCTGCTGGAGCCGAAGGACCAGCTCTTCATCCACAAGAGCCCGGCCAAGGCGGATCCCGCGTCCGTGAAGGTGGAGGGCGAAATCGCGCGGCCGGGGAAGTATCCGCTGGGTGAGGGAATGACGGCGGCGGATCTGGTGCGCCTCGCGGGCGGGCTGAAGCGCGGCGCCGACACCGAAGGCGCGGATCTGACCCGCTACGAGGTCGGACGCGGAAACAGCGTCACCGGAGAGCATCTCGCCGTGCCGATTGCGCGCGCTCTCGCGGGAGAGCCGGGTGCCGATCTCAACCTGCGAGACGGCGATGTGCTCACGGTGCGGCAGATCGCGGGCTGGAACGACCTCGGGGCAACGATTGCAGTGCGGGGCGAAGTCTTGCATCCCGGTGCCTACGGAATCAAGGAAGGCGAGCGGCTGAGTTCAATCCTTGCGCGTGCCGGCGGGTTCCGCGACGGCGCCTATCCCTACGGGGCCATCTTCGAACGCGCAGAAGTGCGCGAGCTCGAAGAGAGGAATCGGGCCCAACTGCTCAGCGAGCTGCAGTCAGAAGGCATGGCGCTGAAAGGCGCGCCCGTCGAAGGAGACGACAAGCCGGTCAAGGACGCGTCGGTGCTGCAGTGGAAGACGACGGTCGAAAAACTGGAGAACACACCGCCGAGCGGCCGGCTGGTGGTTCACATTTCGAAAGATGTAAGGCGCTGGGCGAACACACCGGCCGACATTGAAGTGCGGGCCGGCGATCGCATCTACATCCCGAAGCGGCCGGGCGTGGTCGTGGTCGACGGGGCTGTCTTCCATTCGACGGCGGTCGCGTTCCGGCCCGGAAAAAGCGCGGGCTGGTATTTGCGCCAGGCTGGAGGGCCTTCGAACTCCGCCAATCGGAAAGCGATTTTTGTGGTGCGGGCTGACGGGTCGGTGGTAGGCGGCCCGGGCGGAATGTTTTCCGGCGGCGTGGAGTCGGCGCAACTGTTTGCCGGAGACACCGTGGTTGTCCCCGAGAAAGCCTTCAGCGGGACCACGCGCTTTAAGAACGCTTTCCAGGTGTCACAGATCGTCGAGGCGGCGGCCATTGCCGCCACGGTTGGCAAGAGCTTCTGACGCGGGCGGGAATCGGGATGCCGAAAGCGGCGGCGGTATGGTTGTTGGTTGCGCTCTTGCTTTCGCTTTCCGCCTGGACGCAGGACAGCGAGGCGAACGGCCAACAGACCGGGCTGTGGGCTGATGCCGCCGCTTCTGGTTCCACTGTTGTTCCTGAAGGGCAAGCGCGAACCCAGGGGGACGGGAGCGAAGCCGGCTTCCTTCCGCTGGGAACCAACCTGGAGAATCGACTGCTTCTCCCTTGGCTGAAGCACATGGTAAGCGATCAGGAAAGGTTCTGGACGGCCCCTGCGGAACTGCGCCGGACCGAGACCTGGAAGACCTTCGGCCCCTTTGCGGGAGCGACCGCGTTGCTGATCGCGGGCGACCGCTCGTTGTCGAAGCAAGTTCCTTCAAGCGCTGACCAGCTGAAGCGCAGCAAGCAGATTTCCGATTACGCCGCCTACGCGCTCGCCGGCTCGGCCGGCGCCGCCTACCTGTGGGGCCATCTGACGCACAACGATCACCTGGCGGAAACTGGGTTTCTGGCCGGGGAAGCAGCTCTCAATAGCATGCTGGCCGTCGACGCGATCCGACAACTCAGCGGACGTTCCCGTCCGCTCTCCGCTGCCGGCTCGGGACGCTTCTTTCAGGGAGGATCTTCGTTTCCCTCCGAACATTCGGCCGTGGCCTGGTCGGTCGCGAGCGTGGTGGCGCACGAGTATCCGGGGCCGCTGACGCGGGCTGCGGCCTACGGTCTGGCCTCGGCCGTCACCTTAACTCGTGTCACAAGCAAAGAGCATTTTCCCTCCGACGTCGTTGTAGGCGGCGCACTCGGCTGGTATTTGGCGCGCCAGATCTATCGCGCGCGCCACGATGCGGGACTCGGGGGCGCTCCGTGGGGCAAGCTGGCGGCGAACGATGAGACCGAGGCAAATCTTCCCGATGGCGCCGACCGCCGTGTGCCCGAAAAGATGGGCTCCGCCAATGTGCCCCTCGACAGCTGGATTTACCCCGCGCTCGAACGCCTGGCCGCCTTCGGCTACGTGCAAACCTCCTACGCCGGCCTGAAGCCGTGGACGCGCATGTGGTGCGCGCAAATGACCGAGGAAGCCGGTGACATGATCGAGCGAGCCGAGAGCCCGAATCCCGAGGCCGTGCGCCTCGAAGCCAGCCTGCGGCGGGAGTTCGCGCCGGAATTCGGTCTGCTCGGCGGCGAGCGGAATCTCGCGTTGCATCTCGACTCCGTCTATCTGCGTGATGTCTCGATCAGCGGTCCGCCGCTCACCGACGGCTACCACTTTGGGCAAACGCTCGCCTACGACTTTGGCCGGCCGTTTCGCCGCGGAGACAATGGTCAGGCAGGCGCCTCGTTCAGCGCCACGGCCGGACCGTTCGTGCTCTACGCCCGCGCCGAGTTCGAGCATTCCCCGGCGGCTCCGCCGCTCCCCGATGCTGTGCGCAACTTCATCGCCACAGCCGATCTTGTGCCTGCCCCTCCAGCCACGCCCTTTGCGGCGATCAACCGGCCGCGTGTGCTCGATGCCTACATCGGACTGAACCCAGGAGACGGCTGGCAGCTTTCCTTTGGCTATCAAAGCCTGGAGTGGGCCCCAGGGCCGGGGGGATCGATGCTGTGGAGCGACAACGCGCGCCCGGTCCCCATGTTCCGCTTTCTCCAGAGCGGCGTGCGCCTGCCGGGCCTGCTGAAATGGCTGGGCCCGGCGCGCGTGGATAACTTCTTTGGGTGGCTCGAGGGCCACAACTTCATTCCCCATCCTTATATCTACGGCAACAAGATCAACTTCAAGCCGCTTTCCTGCCTGGAGTTCGGTTTCGGGCGTTCGGTGATCATTGGCGGCGCCGGGGGAGACCCGCTCACGACCGAAAACTTCTTGCTGAGCTTCTTCGGACGTGTGCGCAATTCCTACAATTCGGTTCCCGGCTCAAGTCACGCCGGCTTCGATTGGACGTTCTACGTTCCGAGAACCAGAAACTATATGGTCTTCTACGGGGAATGGTATGCGAACGACGACCCGGTTCCCTGGTTCAACCCGCCGAAGAATCCCTACCGTCCCGGCCTGTGGGTCACGCGTTTTCCGCATCTCGAAAAGCTCGACTTCCATATGGAAGCGACGAACAGCGAATCGCCCGGGCAGCCGCACAACACCGGCAATCTCAACTACTGGAACCACGAATACCGCGACGGTTACACCAACGACGGCAACCTGATCGGCAATACGGTCGGCCGCATGGGCCGGACGATCCAGTGCTGGTTCACCTATTGGATATCGCCCGAAAACACCCTGCAGTTTACTTACAAGCACAACTCGGTGAGCCCGGATTTTGTCCCGAAAGGCGGTCACTGGCAGGACTACGGCCTTAGCGAGCAGTGGCATTTCGCGTCCGGCCTTTACCTGAAGACACAGGCGCAGTACGAGCGCATCACGAGCTACCCGCTCTTGTTCAACGGTCCGCAAAGAAACGTGACCGTGAGCGTCGAACTGGGCATAGTCCCGCGACGGAGAAAATGAACCCCAGACTGAATACTGCGTTGAGCGCCGAAGCCGAGTACGCAGCAGAACTCACGGCCGACAGCACGCGCGCCGCTGGCTCGGCCGCCGCGCCCGACGCCGTGCCCATTGAAGACCGGACGGCGCCGGTGCTTCGGACCGCGCGCCTGCTCTGGACTCATCGCCGGCTGCTGGGGAAATCGCTTCTGGCAGGCGTTCTTGCCGGCATCGCGACCGCCCTGGTGATTCCCCCCCGTTACGAATCGACGGTGCAGTTGATGCCGCCCTACAACCAGTCGGCCGGGAATCTCGCCACCCTGGCCGCGCTGGCCTCGAAGTCGGCCGGAGGGATAGGCCTCGTCGCTGGCGACCTCCTCGGTGTGCGCAGTTCCGGAGCGCTGTTCGTCGGCATTTTGCGCAGCCGCACCATCGAGGACCGCATCATCGAACGCTTCCACCTGAAACGCGTGTATGGGACCCGCTACGATGAAGATGCGCGCCGGGAACTCGCTGAGAATTCCGGCGCCTCGGAGGACCGCAAGAGCGGAATCATCACGCTCACGGTGAGCGATCGCGAGCGCACGCGGGCACAGGCGATGGCCACGGCCTACGTCGAGGAACTGAACCGGCTGGTGGCCGAGCTTTCGACTTCGGCGGCGCATCGCGAACGCGTATTCCTGGAAGAGCGGCTGGCCGGGGTCAAGAAAGATCTCGATCAGGCCACGCGCGATCTGAGCGAGTTTTCGAGCAAAAATGCCGCGGTTGACGTGAAGGAGCAGGCGCGCGCCATGCTCGAGGCCGCGGCCACGCTGCAGGGAGAACTGATCGCCGCCGAATCCCAGCGCCAGGCGCTTGAGGCGATCTACACGCCCAATAACGTCCGCGTGCGCGCCGCCGAAGCGCGGGTCCGCGAGCTGAGGAAACAACTGGAAAAACTTGGCGGGAGGGAGGAGGACACGGCCGCGGGAACGGCGCCGGAAGCAGGCGCAGCTGGCGATCCTCTGTATCCCTCCCTGCGCAAGCTGCCGCTGCTCGGCGCGCAGTACGCGGACTTGTACCGCAAAACCAAGATTCAGGAAGCCGTTTTCGAGACCCTGACCCAGCAGTTCGAGATTGCCAAGGTGCAGGAGGCGAAGGAAACGCCGAGCGTAAAGATGCTCGACGAGGCCAACTTGCCCGAGCATCGTTCGTTTCCGCCGCGCACTTTGATCACGCTTGTCTGCGGTTTGGCGGGGTTGTTGGCGCCCTCCTTGTGGGTGGCAGGGAGACAGCGCTGGCACGAGATCGACGGCGGCGATCGCAGAAAGCGCTTTGCCGTGGAGATCTTCCACGACGTCAATGCCGTCATGCCCTGGGCCGAGCCGAACGGATCGCGCTGGCAGAAGGCGGCGCACTCAGTCTGGCTGCGGCTGGCGAAACGCAGGCACCCGTGCAGCAGCGCGAGTATCGGCGAGCGCCGCGAACCGCCGGCCTCCCCGCCTGGCAGCACCGAAGCCTACGGCGCGGAGCCGTGGACCAACCAATGACTGCGAGTGGCGCTATGACTGCGGCGGATCTTTCCGAACCTGCCCTTGGGGTTGCCGGGACAGCTGCGCCGCCCGCAGGCCCCCGGTGGCGTGCCGTGCCCGTGGCAAATCTTCGTCAAGTCGGCTGCAGCCTCGCCGACCAGGTCTTTTCCGTTGGCGGGATGTTTGCCGTGAATATCGCCCTGGCTCGGGTTCGGCCGAGGGAAGACTATGGGCTGTTCGCACTTTCGTACTCGCTGTTCACTTTTCTTGCCGGCCTGCACAATGCCGCCATTCTCGAGGCGTACACCGTCTACGGGTCGGGGCGCTACCGAGGCCGGTTCGCCCGGTATGAAACCTTTGCCGCAAGGCACAATGGCTGGCTGCTCGCGGGCCTCACTCTGGTTCTCGTCACGATATGGCAAGGCCTGCGCTGGCTGCGGCCTGCGTTCGCCTCGCCCGCGCTGCTCGGCATGGCGCTTAGCTCGGGCGTGCTGTTGAACGCGGCCTTCCGCCGGCGCACCTTTTACATTCGTCAGCGGCCGGATCTGGCGGCGCGCTTTTCGACGGTCTTCCTTTTGACCTGCCTCGTTCTGCTCGGCCTCGCCCTCTGGGCAGGCCTGCTAAATGGCCTTTCGGCGTTCCTGATCGCGGCCGCGGCGTGGTCGGCGGCATTCCTGTTCATGCTCCCGAGGCGGAACGAAAATGAAACAGCGCCCCTTGCCCGCGCGCCCGATTTCCTCGCCGAGGAACCCGGCTACTGGCTGGAACACTGGCGCTATTCCCGCTGGGTCTTCGTGACCGCGCTGGTGTTCCAGTTCACGACGCAGGCCTACTTCTGGCTGGTCGCGGCTCTCTTGTCCGTGCGGGCGGTTGCCGGGCTGCGCGCCCTCTACAACCTGGCGCTGCCCGTCGATCAGGTTTTCGCGGCGGTGTCGCTATTGCTAATCCCGCAGATGGCTGGCCGGTATGCTGCCGGCGAACTGGGGCAGCTGCGCCGCTTGTGGCGCCAATGCTTGACGGGCTATCTCGGCCTTAGCCTGACCTTTGCCCTTGTGGCTGGCGTCGCCAGCCTCCCGCTGCTTCATCTGGTCTATGGAGGCAAGTTCGACGACCTTGCCCCCTTGCTGCGCTGGTACGTGCTGGCGCCGGTTGCGATGGGAGCCGGGCATGCCGCCAACGCCGCCCTTAAGGCGATGGAACGGCCGCAAGCCGTGCTCGCCGCCTACGTGGGAAGCGGCGTCGTCACCTTCGCTGCTGGCATTCCGCTTGTTGCCCGCCTCGGGCTGCGCGGAGCGGTTTACGGAATCCTCCTCTCGGCCGCAGCCTACGCGGCGCTACTCGGGTTCCTATTTCGCCGAACCGGTTCCCCGGCGGCCGCGGCGGCGGAGCCGGCGCCATGAAAAGCGAAATTCTGGCGGCTATTCTCAGAATGCCGCCCCGCAGCCGCCCAAGCGCTCGCACCTTCGAAGATCGCTTGCCGATCCCTGCGGAGATGGCCCCGCATTTTTCCGGCGAGAAGCTCTACGGCGAGGATTTGGGCGAGGCCGAGCGGCGGCAATGGTACCGGGACGAACAGGAAGGCTACGCCGAGCTGGTCAGGACCTACGGCCCGGCGTATCGGTACGGCTACCATGCCCTCAACCTGGAGTTCGGGTTTCGGCACTTGCGAGCCCGGCGATTTGAACGAGTCCTCGGCGTCGGTAGCGCGTACGGGCACGAATTCGAGCCAATCCTTGATCGCTGCGGCGCGATCACGATTCTCGATCCATCGGAGGGCCTTACCAATCCGCGTTTCCGTTATGTCCGGCCCGATGTGTCCGGGATCATGCCCTTCGCTGGCGCCAGCTTCGACCTTGTGACCTGCCTGAACGTGCTGCATCATGTGCCGAACGTCAGCACCTACCTCGGCGAAATCGCGCGCGTTCTCAGGCCGGGCGCGAGCGCGCTGATCTCCGATCCGATCGTTTCCATGGGCGATTGGCGCTGGCATCGTCCCGGGGCCACGCGGCGCGAGCGCGGAATTCCCCTGCAGTTGTTCCGTTCCATGCTCTGTGAGAGCGGGCTAATGGTGGCGCGGGAATATCTGTTCGGTTTTCCCCTGACGCTCCGACTGGGCCTCGCACTCCGGAGGGATCCCTACAACGCGAAATGGTTGGTAAGACTCGACGGCCTCGTCGCGGGCCTTCCCATCTGGTTTTGCACTTACCATGCCACGCGCTGGTGGCAGAAACTGCGGGCGACGCATGTGTATTTCGTCGTCTGCAAGCCCGATACGCCGTAGCGCGCAACCAAGAAAGCGAAACATGATTAACTTCTCCGCCCTCCGTCCGGAATCGATACCCGGCCGGATTGTACGCTACCCGTTCAAGCTGATTCCCCGCGATCTGGTGCTGCCGGTGCTGCAGGGCCCGCTGCGCGGCCAGAAGTGGATCGTTGGCTCGCATCTGCACGGCTGCTGGCTCGGAAGCTATGAATGGAAGCTGCAGAAGAGCATCGCCCAGGAACTCGAGCCGGGCTCGGTGTTCTATGACGTGGGCGCAAACGTCGGGTTCTACTCGCTTCTGGGCGCGCTTCGCGTGGGGCGCGCCGGGCGCGTTTTCGCCTTTGAACCCCTGCCCGCAAACGCCGCGCTTTTGCGCCAACACCTGGCGATGAACCGCGTCCGGAATGTCGAGATGTTCGAACTGGCCATCTCCGGCCATTCGGGAACGGCTTCGTTCGCCTGCGAAGCGACGCGTGCCATGGGCAAACTCGCCTCCGATGGCAATGTGACCGTCCAGACGGCGACACTGGACGCGCTGATCGCGGAAGGACGCATCGCCCCTCCGAGCGCGGTCAAGATGGACATCGAGGGCGCGGAATTCGGCGCGCTCCAGGGCGCGGCCCGATGCTTTGCCGAGTTTCGGCCGAAGCTGTTCCTGGCGACGCACGGCAAGGCGGTGCACGACCAGTGCTGCGCGCTTCTGGCTTCGTGGGGCTACCAGTGGGCCGGCCTGGCCCGCGAGTCCGGGGAGCGGGCCGAGTTACTGGCGCAGCCTTCTGCCCGATGACCGATTGCTAATTCCGCAGATTCAGGGAGACCACGAATGTCCAGCCCGCAGCACGCTTTGAAGATCGAGATTCCCGCCGATGAGGCACTCTATTACGGGAGCACGGCGGAAAAAGAATGGAGAGAGCTGGCCGCGCTTGCCTCGATCTCCGAACTGCTCAAGCTGCGCCAATCGGTGAGCGCGACGCTGGTGGCCCGGCTGGCTCTCGCCCCGAACCGCGGAGAGTTTCCCTATCCTCGCGAACTGTGGATGGGCGCAAAGTACGACTGCCTGGCCGAGCGCGACGCCATGGAGTACCTGGCTCCCCTGCGCGGCAAGCGTGTGTTGCAGATCGGCGGGCAGGGTCATCATGCGGTTCAGTTCATGCTCGGGGGCGCGCGGGAATCGTGGCTGCTGACGCCAGTCGAGGCCGAGGCGCGGTATGGAAAGGAACTTGCCCGCCTGGCCGGAGTCGATATTCAATGCCGGATCGGCGTGGCCGAGGCTATGCCCTTCGAGCCGGACTTCTTCGACGCGATTTACTCCGGCGGCTGCGCCCATCATTTCCAGACCGAGAAAGCCTTCCCCGAAATCGCCCGCGTTCTTGCTCCGGGAGGAAGGTTTGCCGCCGAAGACCCCTGGCGGGCGCCGCTTTACCGCTGGGGGATTCGCGTGTTTGGCAAGCGCGAAGAACAGGTCCATTGCCGCCCACTCGATCGGAAAAGGCTGGCGCCTCTCGGCGACAGTTTTCCGGCGTTCCGCGTGGTTCAGCACGGGACCTTCACCCGCTACCCGATGCTCGCCCTCGAAAAACTCGGGCTCGCCACGCCCGGCTGGCTGGCCTGGAAGCTGACCGAGCTTGACGATGCGCTCTCATCCCTGCTCGAGCTGCGCTCCTACGGCAGCAGCGTCGCCATCATGGCGGAAAAGAGCGGCCCGGCATCGACACCGGACGCAAGCGCGAACCACGCTTGACCGTTGCCTTCCATGCGGCCGGAGGCCGGTTTTCCAAAACCGCTCGCTATGATCGCCCGCTCCAGATCGGCCGTGTTTGCCATGGTGGGGAGCTACGTTGCCTGCTTTCACTGGATCTACGTGCACTACCTTTACCCGACGCTCGACTATCTCGGCTTCGACTTTAACCGGCCCGCCTCGGCCTACCTGGCGCTTGCCTGGACGCTCGCGCTTTTGCCCTGCCTGTGGATGCCGCTCGCGCTCATCCGCCCTTCGCAACTGGCCTACTGGGTTCTCTACATCACCGTGTTCATCCCCTCGATGTTCGTGCCTTTGTACGCGGGATTGGAGCCGGAGCGGGAAATTGCGGCGCTCATGTTTGTTTTCTTCCTGGCGTTCTTCATCGTCGGAGGAGCATATCGCTTGCCTCTGGCAGCCATTCGTGGAGGCCGCATTGCGGCGCCGCAAATCGTGAAAACCATGGCCGCGCTCGGCGCGGCTCTGGCGTTGTGGATGCTGATCGCGTTCCGGCATCACCTTCGGCTCGTATCGTTCCAGGATGTCTACGACTTGCGCGACGCGGCTAATGACGTTTCTGAGGGCAGTGCGGTCAACTATGCCTTCATGCTTCTTACGGGCGGTGTCAACCCGTTTCTGATGGGGTATGGTCTGTTTTACCGGAAGCGCTGGCTGGTGGCGGCGGGCGTGGCTGGGCAGTTGCTCGTCTACAGCGTAGGCGGCACCAAGGGGTCGATTCTGTCGATTTTTTTCATCCCGGCGATGTACGCGCTTCTCAAGTTTCGCCGGTTATCGTTCGGCGTGAAGATCACGGCGGGATTCCTTGCCCTTATGGTGGGATCCTGCCTGGCTTACGCGAACGCGGGCGAGCAGGCAGGTGACCTCCTCTCTCTCGCCCTGTTCGTGGTCTTTTCCCGGACACTTGCAATGGGAGGTTTGCTGACCGCGCAGTACTACGATTTCTTTCAGCGCAACCCCTTTACCTACTGGTCCCACATCAAGGGCGTCAACTGGTTCATCCACTATCCGTATCAATATCCGATTGGACAGGAGTTGGGCATCGCCTATGCGGGGACCATTGCGCTCGATGCGACCACCCACTTCTTCGCTACCGATGGCATCGAGGCGGCCGGGTTGCCCGGCGTCGTTCTGATTGCGTTCTTCTGCGCCTTCGTTTTCTGGGTTCTCGACTCGGCTGCCCAGAAGCACGACCCGCGGCTGGCGGCGCTGGTTACCACTTACGCCGCGTACAACCTCTCAAATATTTCCATCTTCACGTCGCTGCTCTCCGGCGGACTTGCCCTTCTCATCCTTGTTCTCTACTTCATGCAGGCGGGCGACACGTGCGTCGCCGGGAACGTCCGCACGTAACCCGCGGAATCTCATGCGCATCGTCCTCATCTCCGAAGTTTTCGCCCGCAATATGGGCTATCTCGAGAACCTTCTACCCAAGTATCTGGCGCGCCTTGGCGCCGAGGTCGATGTGATCGCCTCCGCGCTCCCGCCGGAGTACCGCCGGGACCCCCTGCGGGAAACCTATCGCGGCTTTCAGCAGGCCGGGGCTCCGGGGTCGGCCGAAACGCTCGACGGGTTTCGCCTGCACGTTCTCGCGCACGCCCCCGTCTTCGGGCACGTGCGGCTGCTCGGACTGGGGCGGAAACTCGCGGAACTGCGCCCGGATATCGTGCAGATCATGACGCCCATCGGCTGGATCGCCATCGACGCCGCGCTCCACAATACGCGCCTCGGATATCGCTTGTTCTCCGGCTGCCACTACCACGCCTCGGTCTTTCCGCTGGCGCAGAAAGAGACTTCGCTGCTAACCCCCGAACGCTTGCGCTGCCTCGTCGAGCGCAGCCTCCATGGCCGGGCCGTGAGCTGGTTCACGGAGAGGTACTACGCCATTTCGGCTGATTGCGCCGAAATCGCCGCGCGCTTTTTCGGCGTGCCCCGGCGCAAGCTCGAAATCTGCCCCCTGGGCGTGGATACGGAAGTTTTCCACCCGATTGCGAATCGCGACGAGGTGGTCGCCCGGCGAGACCTCCGCGCCCGGCTTGGTTTTGCCGACGACGAAGTTGTCTGCGTATACTCCGGACGTTTCACCGAAGACAAGAACCCGCTGCTCCTGGCGTTCGCTGTGGCCGAGCTGACCGCTGCCGGAGGCAATTTCCGCGCGCTTTTCATTGGCCATGGCCCCCAGGCAGAGAAAATCCTCTCGGCGCGCGGCTCCGTCGTACACCCCTTCGTTCCGGTCGGCGAACTGGGCGCGTTGTACCGCGCCGCCGACATCGCCATCTGGCCGGCCCAGGAATCGATGTCCATGCTCGACGCCGCCGCCTGCG
>Ga0187770_10000553_pt1 | contig 18252 bp, 16 predicted proteins | sample 0116_SJ02_MP02_2_FD_133154 | JGI IMG/M metagenome (GOLD analysis project Ga0187770, IMG submission 133154) | Tropical peat soil microbial communities from peatlands in Department of Meta, Colombia - 0116_SJ02_MP02_20_MG | ecosystem: Environmental > Terrestrial > Soil > Wetlands > Peat | place...
AGAAAAGGGTCATCGTGTGCCTGGAAAGCGTTTACAGCATGGACGGGGACCTGGCTGATCTTCCGGAGCTTATCAAGGTCTGTAAAAAATACGGTGCGAAGACCCTTCTCGATGAGGCTCATGCCACACTTATTTTCGGAGAAAATGGCAGGGGAGTAGCCGAGTATTTCGGTGTTGAAGACGATATTGACATAACTATCGGCACATTCAGCAAAGCATTTGGAGCTATCGGAGGTTTTGCTGCAGCCAACCGCAAGCTGATCAACTATATGCGCATGCTTGCCAGATCTTATGTTTTTTCCTGTGCAATGGCTCCTCATACGGCAGCCGGAATACTTAAAGTCCTTGAACTATATTCAAAAGATAAATCCGCGCGCGATAAGCTATGGGTGAATACCAGATATATGCATAAAAAGCTTAAAAATTTTGGTCTTGATATCGGAGATACAAAATCCCAGGTCATACCGGTAATAGCCGGCAGCGATTTACGCCTCAGGGAAATAAGCAAACGGGTTATGGAAAAAGGTCTTTTTACCGGTATGGTTACCTATCCGGCAGTATCAAACAAACGCACAAGACTGAGGCTCTCAATATCCTCATATCATACAAAAAAACAGCTGGATAAATGCGCTAATATTCTATTTGAAGTATTTGAAGGCATGAAGGACTGGCAGGCTCCTTCGTGAAACTACTGTTATGCCTGTTGTTTTTTCAGGCTCTGCTTCTGTTCTTAATTAATAATTTAAGTGCAGAAGTGTATCCCATTGCTCCCGGAGATTGGACGATATTGAAAAATAAAGATAATATATATGAAAAATGCGACGGCATATGGATGCCTGGCTACAATGATGCGGCAATTGCTTTAAAAGCTGTATTCAAATATATCTCCGATTTACCGAGCAACAATGCGGAGAAGAATTATATACTCGTAAACCGGAAGCTTTTTCGCGCCCAGTTTGCGGGATTGACAAAAGGTAGCAATAAAGAAATATTTTGCAATTTTTTTGACAGGCGCATGAACGCAAAGCAATGGAAATCCGAGCAGGTTCTGACTGAAGATACCGAATTTTATTCCTGGAGCATGATTTACGACCCGGTCAAAAAAATATGCTTATCTTTTACGGTTAACGGCCGTAAGCTCACGGATGTTATTTTTGATCGGGAGACTCTTTTATGGGCAATGGATTAACCAGAGGAGAAGGAACTTCAGCAGAAAAGGCGAAAGTTGTCGTTTCTAAAAACGGTCCTTATATTATCTCGGGCGGATTGCCTCTTGAAAAGGAAACCATAGTACCGGACCGGGATGGAATTCCCGTAAGTTGGGAAAAAGGCTTTTCCTTTCCCTCTGATCAGACATATTCAATCTGCCGCTGCGGAGCTTCAAAAAATATGCCATATTGCGACGGCAGACATAAAAATATCGCTTTTGACGGAACAGAAACCGCTGAAAGGAAACCATATCTCGAAATGTCGGATAAATATCCAGGACCAGGACTGTTGTTGACCGATGCTGAAAAGCTCTGCGCAATAGCTCTTTTCTGCCACCGCGACGGAGATGCCTGGAACCTGACCGAACGCTCCAACGATAAAAAAGCTCGTGAAACTGCCATCCAGGAAGCCTGTGACTGTCCTTCGGGCAGACTGGTCGCCTGGAACAAAAAAACAGGCCAGGCATACGAACCTGACTTCAATCCATCGCTAAGCTTAGTCGAAGACCCTGTACATCATGTCAGCGGACCTCTATGGGTTAAGGGTAATGTAATAATAGAATCCCATGACGGCACTCCTTATGAAAAGCGGAACCGTATAACACTCTGCCGCTGCGGTAAATCCGGCAATAAGCCGTTCTGTACCGGCGAGCATATCGCCTGCAGATTCAACGATGGCATAGGGTCTGATACCTGAGATTGAACGGTTCTGCGCGACTAAAAGAAAAATTGCGATGATGATTTCAGATAGCAAAACTTTCATGTTATAAAAGGCATCGGCCGAAAATTATAACTGTTTAATCTTTGTTCTGAAATTATAGATTATCAAGAGGCTGTATGGATATTGCTAATTTTACGAACACAATTTCGGAGGCTATATCCCGGAGCGAACCTATAGAATTCAAGTTCGGATATGTCGATCACGAACAGTCCGAGTTCATAATGGAAGCTCTGGCGAACATATTAAATTCTATAAATAAAACAAATCTCATGGATGAAATATCATATTTCCTCAGGGAATTTGTAACAAATGCCAATAAATCGAATCTGAAACGGGTTTATTTCAAGTTCATGAGCCTTAATATAAATGACCATGCGGACTACAAGAAGGGTATGGAAACCTTCGCAAAAGATTTCCATGACAAGCTGGATATTTTCAAGCAGGATTTCGAAAAATATTCCCTTTATACAAGGGTATCTTTCTTACTTAAAAACCATGTCCTGACAGTATCAGTCAAGAACAGCAATATACCTACCAGAGAGGAGCTTGAAAGGATACGGAATATGATTGAAGAATCCAAAAAGACAAGGGACATTGCAGAAGCATACCAGAAACTTTCCGATCTTACCGAGGGAACCGGGCTGGGACTCATAACTTCTATGCTGATGCTCAGAAGCATAGGGTTGGATGAAAGTTTCTATAAAGTAAATAAAGATGATATAAACAATGAAACATCGGTTTCGGTAGATATCTACCTTGACACTGTGACCGAAATGCAGGTCGATTACATCTCAGATTTAATCATATCCGAAATAAACAATCTGCCGGTTTTCCCTGAAAAAATCAAAGAATTAGAGAATATGCTTTCTGACATGGATGTGGCTTTCAGCAAAGTAGCGTCGGTCATTCAAAGTGATATGACTCTTACCGCGGAACTTCTCAGGATTGTTAATTCAGCTCAGTATATGCTCCCTCAAAAGGTAAGCAATATTACGAATGCAATATCCCTGATCGGCTTCAAAGGCCTTAAAAACCTTCTTTATTCTTATGGAACACAGAATATCCTCACCAGAAAATTCGGTAAAATGGATGAGATCTGGCAACACTCCTACCGCGTAGCATCATATGCGTATCATCTGGCACATGACATGAAACGGATTGACCTGCAGGATGATGCATACATAGGCGGAATTCTTCACGATATTGGAAAAATCATAGCGGTTACCGCCTATCCTATTCTCATGGATATGATAAATAGTCACTGCATAGATAAAGGGATCAGCAGCAGTATGGTTGAAAGGCTTTCCCTGGGTCTATCCCATGCAAGGATCGGAGCTGATATTGCAAGGCACTGGAACTTTCCGGATAATATTGTCGATGTGATAAATTACCATCATCAGCCACTTTTATCGCCTGATGAGACTAAAGACCTTGTGCATATTGTTTATTTGGCAAATATTCTGGCCCATATTAATGATCAGACAATTTATTTTTCTCTTATTGAAAAGAGCATATTAAAAAAATACAATTTAAAATACAAGCAGGACTTATTCGCCCTGGAAAAGAAACTTGACTATTATTACGAACTACAGATCAAAAAATAAATAGCATCCTTGTCATAACCATATCATGGAGGATGATTTGTGAGAAAAATATTGATGATTATCACAGGCTTCATAATTTCTGCTTTTTTGCTGTCCTCGATGAGCGGAAGTAAGTCTAATTTCGACGGTAAAATAATATTTATTTCAGGGAATGTGACAATTAATGGTGAAACTGCCTATATAGACGAACCAGTTTTTGAAAAATCAGAGATTGTTACAGGAAAGGATTCGGCCTGTGAAATTGTATTCAATAAAAAAAACATTATCCACATTATAGAAAACAGCGATATTGAAATGGACATGTCCGGCAATATTAAAAACTTAAATATCAAATCAGGAGGAGGTGGAAACGTGCTTAAAAACCTTCAGCATTCCTCCAGCGGAAATGCAGACCTTTTCAGGGTACACACTTCTACAGCAGCGCTTGCCGTCAGGGGCACTACTTTCTTTATAAAGGTCGAAGATAATGACAATACCTATGTCTGCATCTGCAACGGAATTGCCACATTGTCCGATTCAGAAGGCTCAAATCCCGTTATCATCAAATCGGCTCACCACAGTGACCTCAGGTTTTCAAGGACAGCCGCAGGTATTGTTTATACAAAGGCTGGGTTATTATACCATGATGATAAATCCGTAAATCTAATAGCTGCTAAAATCGGTGTCAAGATCAACTGGTCAAAACCTGATTGAACTCAGTTCTTGGCCTCATGCAGCATGAGAAGATTAATAAGCATTTTTAAATGATTAAGCGTAAGTAATGACATTTCACGGGCAATATCGGTATCGTTCTGGCTCTGTGACCTTGTCATATTCTCTTCAGCGACCTTTTCGCCATAAATTTCATGTAATAGCCTGTTAATCTCCGCACCAGTGTAAGTTCTCTGGTATATAAAATAATCAATCAGGTTCTCTACATTATCCGGGCTGAAATGGTCTTTATCCCGGAAAAGGCTTTTCACAGCTCCGTCTTCGAACAGATCTTCGAAGATATGCTTCCCATTGAACTCAGACTGCCGTAATTCAAGAATTATCTGGTCATAGTCCTGTCCTATCTCCCTGTCAATAATATCTCTTTCACTATCGGAAAAGAAGGGATCGAACCTTTTCAATGCAAGCTCCCTTACCCTTTGAAGAATATCCGTAATATCTCCCGTCACTGCTTCCTGATAATTGTAATATGAAATGAGGTCAGCCTTATTTTCTATATCCTTGCGAAAGGCCCTTATATGTTTTTCAAGCGTTTCATAAACTGCATAATTTGCCGGATCATCTGAGAGAAGCAGCCTTCCACCGGCTATACGCTTGATATTTTTATCATAGTTCAGTTCATTGCCTGATAAAATGCGGTTTAGAAAGATGAGTGAAGAATTCTCTGCGGCTGAGACCCCAAAGCTTATCACTAAGGCCGCCGCTATGACCGCCCCTCTAAGGGCAAACCTTACAAACATAAAACAGCCTCTATCTTAAATATATCTCCATATGTTGATTATAACAAATTATGGACATTATTGATTATCATTATTAAATTATAGTAAAATTCCTTTATCCGACAGGAGGTATTGATGGAAAATATTAAAAACAGCGTGGTTCTTGTAACAGGAGCAACAAGCGGAATAGGAAAATCTACAGCTGAAGCCCTGGCAGGTCTGGGAGCGACAGTGATCATTCATGGAAGAAGCGAGAAGAAGATCTCAAGCGCGATAAATGAAATAAAGGGCAGGACAGGAAACAAGAAAGTCGAGGGAATAAAGGGAGATCTGACCTCTCTCAAAGAGGTGAAAGGCATTGCAGAGGAATTCAAGTCAAGATTCAACAGGCTTGACGTTCTTATTAATAACGCAGGAGGACTTTTTCTTAATGAAATATCTTCGAAGGACGGGTTAGAGATTACATTTGCCGTAAATTATCTGTCTCACTTTCTTCTGACAAACCTGCTTCTTGACCTTATTATGAAAAGCTCGCCATCAAGGATCATTCATGTCTCTTCCGGAGCTCACACATATTTGAAAAGTATCGATCTGGATAAAATCTATAAGCTCAACAGCTATAAGGGATTTTCAGCATACAGCGCTTCGAAGATATGCGTAAATCTTTTCGCCTTCGAACTGGCCAGGCGGCTGAAAGAGTTCGGGGTTGATTCCAACGCCCTTCATCCCGGAGTAGTAAATACGGGGTTCGGAAACAATACAAAAAACTGGATAATAAGTGCATTGATGCGTTTATTTTATTTGTTTATGATATCCCCTGAAAAAGGCGCCGATACACCTATATATCTCGCCCATTCTGATGCGGTGAAGGGTATTTCCGGAAAGTATTTTTATAAAAGAAAGCCCACACCCTGTGCAGAGAACTCTCTCGATGAGAAAACCGGAAGACTGTTATGGGAGTTATCTGAAAAACTTGTTAAAGACTACCTGTAATGTTTCAAATAAGGCGCATCCTGCAGGTTATTTTATAAACCTGTCAGGCGGAATATCTTTTCCCGGGAGGCATTGATATTTCTGAAGGGAATATTAAGCATTCCCGCCATCGGTATGAATATATTCCTTAAAAAGCTGTGCAGAATAATAAAACCGCATGTTCCCCTAAACACTGAAAAAATCCGGCCCCCTGCTGTACCGCCTTTCATTAAGAACTCGGCCCTCCTTGCTGCGCTGTTTGCCGATATTTTCCTTAAGCGTGTATAAAAAGACGCCAGTTTCTCAATATTGTTTTCATCCTCAACCATGTGCATTACCGCCCAGACTGCAAGTTCAGCATCTGCAAAACCGGAATTCATATTCTGGCCCCCGATCGGAGACATTACATGGGCAGAATCGCCGCAAAAAAAAACCCTCTTTTTATAGAATCGTTCGGCAACATAGCGCTGAACCCTGAAAGCGCTTTCCCAGAACTTGAAAGCTTTCCGTATTTCGACACTGCACCTGGCCGGAATCTCATTTTCCAAAAAATCCGATGTATTCTCCTTGATAAAATGGGGAGTTCTGAGAACATAACGCCTTTTGCCCCCGGGCATGGGAAAAGATTCAACAGATCCCCTGGAGGTCAAATAGATCCTTGCTTCATCTTTCCAGCCTGAATTATCCTCGAAATCGCCCATCAGAAATGTTTCCCTGTATTGCGCTCCTATGAAAGGAATCCCGAGGTATTCCCTTGAAACGCTGTTAATCCCGTCGCAGGCAATGGCGAACCGGGATGTAAATTGAAAACTCTCTCCTGAGGATGAAATTCCTTCTGCAGTTACAATCCCGCTGTTTTCTCCTATTTCTGTAAGTTCATAACCTCTAAAAAAATTGATCTTAACAGAAGCGCCAACTGCCTTTTCAAGGATCGATTCAGTTATATTTTGAGGTAGTGCCAGAATGAATCTATATTCGCTTTTAAAGCATGAGAAGTCTACCCTGCCCAGAAGCACTTTCTCCCCCCAGATCTCGGAGTGTTTTACCGGTACGCCGAGTTTGATAAATTCTCTGTCAAGGGAAAGAACACGCAGAATTTCAAGAGAAGGAGGTGTTATGCCTATTGCCCTTGAATTTTCCTGTCTTTTGCTGTTTCGTTCAAGCAGTATCACAGATAGTCCGGCTTTCTGAGCAAGCAGGGCGGAAATCATTCCTACAGGCCCGGCCCCTATGACTAATACATCTGCATCAGCCATCAGATTATTCTCTCAAGGCACCTGCAGTCATACCCTCTATCAGCCTTCTCTGCACGAAAGAAAACAGGAAGAGGGTCGGAATGATGGTAAGGGTAACGGCAGCGCAGACCAGCCCCCAGCGGATATTCAAGGAAGATGAAAGGCGTGCTACAATCAAAGTAAGAGTAGCTGTGCTCTGGCTCTGGCTTATGACAGATACGATCAGGTAATCGCTCCATGATACTACAAAAGAGAAAAATGCTGCGACCATGATTCCCGGCGCAGCGATGGGCAGAATAATTTTCCAGAGCAGCTGGAAGATGTTGCATCCGTCGATCTTGGCAGAATCGTCCACATCGTTCGGTATGGTATCGAAATATGACTTCAACATCCACATACAGAAAGGAAGAACAAGGATCAGCTGGGTAAGGACGATGCCGATTTTCTTGTCTATTAATTTCAGTGTAAAAACAAGGATAAAAAGAGGGATCAGCATAAGAACCTGAGGAAACATCTGAGTGGAGAATATGCCAAGCAAAATCGTTTTTTTACCCTTTATCTCGTACCGGCTGAGACCGTACCCGCCTAATATCGATATTATAAGACTCAAAAGCGTCACAAGTCCGGAAATTTCAATGGAATTCAAAAAATACCGCGGAAAGTCGGTTTCGCTGAATATATTCGAGTAATTGATCAGCGTAAATCCTTCGAGCGGGGGAATTAACTTTGCCGTAAAAATGGACTCCTGGGTCCGGAATGAGCAGTAAAAAATCCACAGCATGGGGAATATAAAAAAGATCAGAGAAAGGACTACAATAATATATGCTGTTATATTGTTGCGTATTCTTATCTGTTTTCTGTTAAAATTAAAGTTTAATAAATCTGTAATTTTCATCTTTTGTACTCCCCTCTTTCCTGAATCATTAAGTAAACTATAAAATATAAGCCCATTATTAACAGCATAACCGACCCGATGCTTGCGCCGTAACCCGCCGCATAATTATCCCAGCTCTGCCTGTAGACCAGAACCGGAAGCACATCGGTCGAATTTACAGGGCCTCCTCCAGTGGCCAGATAAATAAAATCAAAATTATTAAAAGTCCAGAGAACATGTATGGTAACCATCAGGATCAACATGCTCCTGATTCCGGGAAGGGTTATAAACCAGAACTTTTGAAAAGGCCCGGCACCGTCTATTTCAGCCGATTCATAGGAACTGATAGGAATTGTCTGCATTGCAGCCAAAAATGCAATTCCATAGAATGGGACATTCCTCCAGAGATGGAGTAATATGATGAAAGGCATTGCAAATTCCGGAACTCCGAACCAGTATTTCACCATCTCTTTTAAACCTAAGCTGGTTAAAATGATATTAATAAAACCGACATCCGGCTGTGCCATAAATTTGAATACGGTCACTGTGGCCGCAACAGGAATTACCCAGCTTGCCATAATAAGGCTTTTAAAGATCGCCATGCCGGGTATTTTCTGCTTCATAGTCCAGGCCAGGACAATCCCGAGGACCAGCTGCAATACCACGACTGTCGGCGTCAATATCAGCGAATGCCAGAATGAAACCCAGAAAATAGGATCCTGTATCATCTGTATATAGTTCGCATAACCTATATAATGATAGCTTCCTCTCAAAAGACTCTTATCCGTGAATGCCACTCTTATCCCCTCTATTACAGGATAAAGTGTAAACATGCACATTATAAAAACAGCCGGCAGTATCAGATAATAACCCTTTCTTCTATCCATATACAATAACTTCCCTCAATTAATATGACGTAATACACATTTAAACAAAAGAATAATTTACTTTTTTTTAAAAGAAGTTTCCCCGTTATTATAAAAAGGAGTGGAATAAATCCACCCCTTTTTATTCAGACAACTGATCTATAAAGTACCTTTACTGTTAAGATCGTTATAGGTGTCCAGCAGCCATTTAGCAGCTTCCTTTACAGACTTCTTTCCATAAACAACATAATTCACGGCCTGCATGTTCGCTTCATTTATAGGAGCCCAGTTTATAGCAGCTAAGGCAACCGAAACAGGCAGCTCATTAGCAAAACCGTTAATCCACCACCTGACTCCTGCCTTATCAAAAACATCCATCTTCAGAGAATCAGTCCTGCAGGGTATTCCGCCGGAATCAACAAGCCACTGAGCCATTTTCTCTTTAGAAGTAATATACTTGAGCAGTTCCCATGCGGCATTTTTATCAGCGGCATACTTATTCATCATAATAGGTTTCACTTCAAGGTAAGTTCCGGCTACGCCGTCTTTCGGATAGGGAAGTCTTGTAATAGCGGTATTATTTTCCAGATTTACTTTTGCCATGGGGCTATCAGCTCTTCTGCCCCAGAGCCATGGACCCATAGGGGCCATCGCCCATTTTCCGGCGACATAACCCGGATCTTCAACCGGCCAGCCTGTCCCTCTCTGATTGGGATCGCAGGCGGGAAAATCACCGGTGAAAAGTTTTGCATATAAACCAAGGACTTTCTCAAGCTGAGCCAGTGTTGCGGTTACTTTAACTGTCCTTGTTCCGCCTGATGTGGTTACCGCAAAAGGATTTTTCTTTTTGCTTGTCTGGAAATACCAGCTTATGAATTCCTGGGGCGCCCTGGGATCTCCGACCAGCGTGCAAACAAATAAACCGAACACTGCCTTATTCGATTTTTTGGTTATTACCCTAGCTGTGGCTACAAGCTGATCCCAGTTCTTGGGAACCGCCAGACCGTATTTTTTCAGGAGATCTTTTCTGTATACCAAAGCCCTGGCATTTGAGTTGTAAGGCACGGCGTAAAGCTTTCCGTTGATCTTAAGAGGTTCCACTGTGCTGTTTACAAACATGCCCTTATCTGACCATGCATTAAAATAGGAGTCGAGAGGTTCAATAATATCATTATTGACATATACTGCCTCATCTTCAAGCAAACCCTCGATAACATCCGGGGTTCCTGTCTTTGCCTGAAGTAAATATTTTTGTCTCAGAATTTTATAGTCACCAGGACCATAAAAATTATCAATCGTGTAGTTTGGTAGGGCAGTTTTTGCATCAGTTTCAAAAATTTTCACATAATTTGTGGATACTTCCTGGGTAACAAACGGCATATTCCAAAAGGTAAGCTTTTGAGCGCCAAAAGATACTGCGCAAGCAAGAATGAAAATTAATGTGACGATACCTAGAACGTACTTGTTTGATTTCATATTTGACCCTCCTCTGAAATTTTGACAGATAATTTCTTCAATGATTTAATGGAATAAAATGAATTTCGCCGCTCTTTGAAACCACCTCCTTTTTATAGATTTTTTATTCCATTATTGAGCAGAAATTTATTATTGATCGGAAATATGCGATTTTCTTAAAAAAATTAAAGTTAAATAAACGAGTCCCTTTTAGAACAAATACTTATGCAATACTTTATAACATCATAACATAAACAAATGTATGGAAGTATATATTATATAAATTTTAATGTCAAGGTATAAAAGAGTTTCAGGGGATGTAATAAGACAATAAATATGCGGGCATTTGATTATTGTAAATCCCTCTTTTACACTATTCTCTTTATGTAAATTCACAGAAACATTGTTATAAAGCGAGGTCCTATGCGGGTAAGAATGGATCTGCATGTCCACTCTGCGATTTCAAAAGACGGCAATGACCCGATTTTTGATATGTGCAGGGAAGCAGTTGAAAAAAAATTGAATATCATATGTTTTACTGAACATCTTGACCTCGTTAATAATCAGGAAGACCTCCCTGATTTCGACTTCGATAAATACTCAAAATTAATCGGCAGGGCCAGGAGTTATTTCAGCCCTGGTTTAAAGATACTTAAGGGTGTGGAGATAGGCGAACCTCATATGCATCAGGAGCAATTTGAAAAAGTCCTTAAAATGGATTTTGATATGATCCTTGGCGCAATTCACTGGATAGGTAATCATTATATAGGTGAGAACGACCTGTTAAGACTATACACAAAAGAACAGATATTCGAGATGTACTATATAGAACTTTTTAAAGCCGTTGAATTCGGAGGTTTCGACGCTATTGCTCATTTCGATTTTCCGAAAAGATATCTGGGAGCTCCATTCCATGGCAGTCTTGAGGATGAAATTCTTGAAAAGATGAAACAAAACAGCATAGCATTGGAATTGAATTCCTCTACGATCAGAAAGGGAAATGCTGAACCTTTGCCGGGAACAGATTTACTTAAAAAATACTGCACAGCAGGGGGTGAGATGATAACTACAGGATCGGATGCCCACTCGAGATGCGATATAGGTTCCGGATTTGATATACTTGAGGAAATGATCGGCCTCTGCCCGACATTGAAGCCGGGTTATTTTGAAGGACGGCAATTCAAAGTGATTCTATAATCCTTTCCATATCCTTTATCCTGATAGGTTTATTTAAATAATAAACAGGCCTCAGGTTTTTTGTTCTTTCTACAAAGTCCTGATTGGTGTATCCCGTCATAAATACTATTGGAATAACTATTGATTCATTTATCTGTTCAGCCGCTTCAATACCATCGATCGCTCCGGCAAGATGAATGTCCATAAATATCACATCTGGTTTTTCTAAAAGAGCGGTTTTCACGGCTTCTTCGCCTGTAGATACTGGATCTATAACTTGATAACCTGAGATTTTCAGGTTTTCACAGATCATTATCGCAGTTATCGCCTCATCCTCTACTATTAATATTCTACTATTTTTATCCATCAGCCAATCCATTTATCAAGTGTAATATTTCCTGAATCGCAGGGTGCACTTGACACCTCCACTTGATTCGAAACTTACCTCTCCATGGAGCTGGTTTTCGCATATTGCGTAAACGCTCTGCATACCCATACTCATGTTGTTTTTGAAATCAAAATCCGGTGGAACGCCCACACCGTTATCCGCAACGCTCATTTCGATAACATTGTCGTCTAGTTTATGCAGCCCTATCCTGATCTCGCCAGTCCTGTTTTCAGGAAAGGCATGCTTGAGGGAATTTGTGACAATTTCATTTAATAAAAGGCCGCATGGTATGGCCAGATCTATCTGAGCCGGTATTTTTTCCATCTCGAATACAATAGAGATCCTCCCCATGGATTCGCTGTAACTTGCAAGAAGAAGGTTGGATAGATCAGTCATATACTCAGAGAGGTCTATATTTGATAAATTTTTAGACTGGTAAAGTTTTTGATGAACGAGCGCCATTGACTGGATCCTGTTCACCATCTCATGAAAAACTCTCCTGATCTTTTCATCATCTGCTTTTAAAGAGTAAATCTGAAGAAGGGAGTTTATTACCTGCATGTTGTTTTTTGTTCTGTGGTATAATTCCCTGAGAAGGGCTTCTTTTTCATTGATTGAGGTTTTAAGCTTTTCCTCGATCATCTTTTTTTCGGTTACGTCGGACCCGGCGATCAAATACCGAATCGGAATTCCTGATTCCGAAAATTTAAATGGCTTTCCAATAACCTGTATCCATCGAATTTCGCCTGATTTCTTTATAATACGGTACTCTATGGAAAAACTATCCCCCCTGCTGACCTTTTCCAGGCTATTATTGAAAATTACCAGATCATCAGGATAAATTATGTCTGCCAGGCCGTTTATTGAATTAACCTCTTCAGAAGTATATCCTGTCATCCTTTCAAAATCCCCGCCCCTCCACGTTGTTCTAATGTCATTACCCGGATTTATTTCCAGTTCCGCAGACCATTCCGCAACCATCTCCGAGAGTGCCTGGAACCTCTCCCTGTTTTCTTCTACGGCCTTTTCAGCCATCATGCTTTCCGTCACATCACGAATTATTTTCGAATAACCGACCAGACTCTCCTTTTTGTCAAATATAGCCGTAATTACTCCATTTGCCCAGAACTTTGAACCGTCTTTTCTAACCCTCCAGCCAGTATCTTCTAATTTTCCTTCCACCATTGCATTGTACAGGTCCATTTCAGGTTTATTTTTATTCTTATCTTCTACTGTATAAAACCGGGAAAAGTGTTTCCCGATTATCTCAGAGGATTTATAACCGGTTATGTTCTCAGCTCCTGCGTTCCATGACGTAACAATTCCGCCGCTGTCAAGAGTGTAAATAGCATAATCCTTGACACTCTGTAAAAGGGTTAAATAATTCTCCTCGCTTTTTATGAATCTTTCGAAGAAAGGAATGGTTGTTCTGAAGAGGGATATTGCTCCCAGTGCAAAAATGAGAATTGAAACCGCAGCAGCTGTCTTTACGGCATTCATAAAAGGAGTTTGCAGATCCCTTATATCGATCTTCGCCTCAAGTCCCCAGCCCAATGATTTTAATGGCCTGAAGGCCGCAAGGACCTGGTTGCTCCTGAAATCAAGCCCGGAGATAATCCCGCTTTTCCCGGAGAGCGCCTCGCGCATAGGTTCTGCAATTATCGATGAAAAAGGTATTGACAATTTTTCATTTTCACCTTTTCTAATCTGCCTTTCAAGAAAGACGATGTTGCCTTCTTTCAGTTCACCGATTGCAAGCTCGCTTTTATAGCCTGCATTATAATACTCTTCATAGGCCCTATGGATATATTTTAAAAAGGATGGTCCTGATGACATTTCAGCCGGAAGGTTTTCCAAAACAAAAGCCTGGCTGTTTACAATCTCTAACAGTCTCGCTTTTTCTTCATTTAAAGCAGTTCTATATAGCAAGCTGATTGAGATCCAGCTCCCGGTAAAAAGAACTAAAGCTAATATCAGGATTAAGACGGCTAACCGGATTCTGTTCTGTTTGTCTAATGGCATTAACATTTCCTTAAACTGCAAATGATAATCTTTTTCTCTTCATAATGGGGAAGGTCAGCTTATTTTAAAAAAGATAATAAATATAACATTATCAATTCTTTATGGCAAGAATTAATTATCAATAAATTAAGGTCCGGATAACCAGCTTATTGAATAAAATGAATTTTCAAACATAAATTTGCATTGAATTAAAATTTATGACATAATTTTTTTATTTTAAATTTAATTTAGTTTTAATCAAAAAGGCCGTCATGATTAATTTAATTAAGTCAGTTTATGCTTATTTGATTAAATCATTTTCCTATAATATTCCAGAATACGCCAAAGATGCTTTTATTCGTAAAATAGATTTTCAGAATCATGTGAAGATAAAGTATCTGTGCTGTTTGTTGATTCTAGTTCTGCTCCCCTTAATTATTTTCTCCGATCTCTCTGACCTGCGTAATACCGGCAGCGGCCGCTATTATCATGATGTCCTGAACACTCTTTGTGATCTTGGCTTCCTGTCAGTGTCAATCATTACAGCTATAATAAATTTTACCATCATTCCTGATAAACCCGAAAAAATAAAAAAGTTCCATGTCGTCACAAACTACATTTTTGTTTTTCTTATTCTAATGATCTGCTCATTGAACAGTGTGGTTGACCAGCTAACTTCCGGTTCATTCATTGTTTACCTGCTGGGTGTTCTAACCGGTGGAATACTGATGAATATGAGGCTGATAAATGCAATAATCATATATGTTGTTCCTCAAATTACTTTTATAACAGGAGTCGCACTCATACAAAAAGACAGCGGAATTTTAGCCGCCAATATAGCTAACAGCATTGTTGCATTTGCCATTGGATTATTCATATGCGGCACATTCTATAACATCAGGTTAAATGATTTCAACGGCCACCTGACAATTGAAAATCAGAATAAGGAACTGACTGCAAAATCAAAATCCCTGGAAAATCTGACTTCTGAACTCCAGACAAAAAATCTTGAGCTGGAACTGGACCGAAGGCAGATAAAAATCAAAAACAGGCAGTTAGAGATCGAACTGGGAATGGCGAAAAGGATACAGCTTCAGATGATCCCCAAAGTCCCTCCTTTTGATAAGATAGCCGTATTTTACCGGCCGATGGAGCAGCTTGGAGGCGATTTTTATGACTTTATTTCATTCAAGGAAAAGACAAAAACAGGAATCTTTATAAGCGATATTTCAGGTCATGGTGCGCCAGCGGCGATGATGACATCAATGATAAAGAGCTTTATTCTTCAATCGGAGGAATGGAACCATCACCCGTCCCTATTTTTATCTCAGCTGAACCTCCTGTTGCTGAACCTTTCCACAGAACTTTTCATAACGGCGCTTTACGGCGTTTATGACTTCTCAAATCGTACATTTACCTATGCAAATGCGGGACATAACCTTCCCTATGTTATTTTTAATAATAAAATTGAAAATCTTCCTTTCAGCAATAAGAGCATACCTCTTGGAGTTCTTGATAATGACAATTCACCATCCAAACTCTGCGATCTGACGGTAACGCTTGAAGCAAATTCGAAACTCCTCATCTATACAGACGGATTGACTGATACAATAAGCTCTTACAATATGATGGAAAATTTTGAATCCTACGAGCTAAAAAGGTCTATGCTGGAACTTTCAAAGCTGCCCCCAGGTGATTTTGTCGAGCGCCTTCTGATAAATCTTCTTAAATTCAAAGGGAATGAAAATTTCGATGACGACATATGCATGATATGCCTGCAAAGCTGAATCCTTATGAATTATATAGGCTCTAAATATAGTCTGTTGAATAAAATAACCAGGATCATAGAAGACTTTGATATTCCAAAAGGAGGAATTGTCTTAGATCTGTTCTCGGGTACCGGCATCGTTTCTCAATTATTCAAATCAATGGGTTATATTACTTATGCTAACGACTGGCAGTATTATTCTTACTGCCTATCAGCTTCATTTCTATTATTTAATGATTTCCCGGTGTTTAATAAACTTCTAAATACTGAAGAAGGCAAATTAATTAAAAATGTTGATAAAGAGAATATTAAAATACTCTGTTTAAACAATCGAATTTATAAACCGAATAATAAGTCATTTATAAAAGTGCTGGAATATTTACAGAATTTAAAGGGTAAAAAAGGTAAATTTTATGATTTTTATTGTGAAGGCGGAACTGAAGGCCGTCTTTACTTTTCTAAGGATAATGGTAAAAAAATCCAGGCTATCAGAGATAAAATAGAGGATTGGCACAGATATAATTTTATAACTTATAACGAAAAAACCTGGCTTATTGCATGTTTATTAGAATCAGCGGACAGGGTTGCAAACACTGCCTCAGTTTACGGGGCATATTTAAAAAAAATAAAAAAGTCTGCAGAAAAGACTATAGAGCTGACCGGCATCAAACCAGTCGCTTCCAGACTAAAACCGAATTTGAATAAAGTCTTTTGTAAAGACGCCCTGGAAATTCTGAAATTAGTGAAAAACAGGGATATTGTATTGGCTTATCTTGATCCGCCGTATAATCACCGCCAGTACTCGGCAAATTATCATATTCTTGAAACAATAGCGAAATGGGATATTAATGATTTTTTACCGAGAGGGGTAACAGGGCTTCGAAACAGTAAAGAATTGAACTCCTATTATAGCTTGAGAAGCAGGGCTGAAGAATCTTACAGGAAGCTGTTTTTAAACTTAAATTCAAAATATATATTACTCTCATATAATAATGAGGGATTAATTTCAGAGAAATTTATCAGGAATCTATTTGAAGAATATTGCAGCTCTTATAAATTTGAAAAGATCGAATACATAAGATTCAGGGCAGATACCGATCATCCTCACAGAAATTATAAAACCGACAGGACAATTGAATACTTAATAATCGGTGCGATGAAAAACAAATCTTTGAATCAGAAAATTTAAAGCACCTCTATTTATGCCGTTCATTCCATTCAACAGCTATAATCCTATTTCCGTTCATATTCCCAGATTCATCTGTCGCGGGATGCATTTTCAAGCATCCAGTAGGGGTATACTCTCGCAGGCCTGCTCAAGTCATCGAGACGCTTTATCTCATCTGAACTCATTTCCCACCCCGATGACCTGATATTTTCGGAAAGCTGTTCTTTATTCCTGGCACCTATTATGACTGAGCTTACAGCCTGCTTTCTCAAAAGGTAGTTCAGTGCTGCCTGAGCAATTGTGGCATTATGATTTACTGCTATTCTCTCAAGCTCGTCTACAATATCAAAGCCTTTCTCCTCATCGAACTGGAGGAACTGGCCTTCCACGCTGCTTCTTCTGGCTCCTTCCGGACGAGGTTTGCCTCTCCTGTACTTCCCTGAAAGGAACCCTCCTCCCAGAGGACTCCAGGTAAGAATACCCAATTTTTGATCCAGGCATAAAGGGACCAATTCGTATTCCAGGTCACGGGAAATCAGGGAGTAAAACGCCTGCAGTGTTACAAAATGCTCGAGATTTTGCTCCTTTGAAATCGCGAGAGCCTTCATAAGCTGCCATCCGGTAAAGTTTGATGCTCCTATATACCTGACTTTCCCTTCTCTGACAAGATCGCCGAGAGCCCGTAAAGTCTCTTCAAGGGGAGCGTAATAATCAAAACTGTGCACCTGGTAAAGGTCGATATAATCAGTCCCCAATCTTTTCAGGCTTTTTTCGCATGAATCAATTATATGCTTTCGTGAAAGCCCGATATCGTTGGGGCCGGGGCCTGTCCTTCCCCTGACTTTCGTGGCAATGACAACATCCTTTCGATGGTTTGAGAGCGCCCTCCCGAGTATTTCTTCAGACATTCCTTCGGAATAAACATCGGCAGTATCAAAGAAATTTATTCCGCTATCAATGGCTATACCTACAAGTTCATCTGCTTCCTTCTGCTGAACCTGCCCGATTCTGGTCCAGTATCCGGCTCCGCCGAAAGTCATCGCACCGAAGCATAATTCAGAAACTCTAACTCCGGTACTTCCAAGGAATCTTGTATTCATTTTTTACCTCCTTGATAGAAAAAATTTATTAATATTGATGGTAAAGGTCAAGAAGAAAGAGAGAAACTTTCGGCTTTTTACGCACCCGCCTTTACAGCGAGCCGCCCAGCCCGGCTTTTTGCAAACCCCACATTTACAGCAAGCCGTCACGCCCGAATTTTTGTGCACCCCACAGCCATGCTCCCGCCCGATTTTTCAGCCTCTAATGCCTGCTTTGCCCCCTGCCCGACTTTCCAGCCTCCCATGCCTGTCCTGCCCCCTGCCCGGCTGACTTTTCATGTCACCT
>Ga0187770_10000554_pt1 | contig 18224 bp, 15 predicted proteins | sample 0116_SJ02_MP02_2_FD_133154 | JGI IMG/M metagenome (GOLD analysis project Ga0187770, IMG submission 133154) | Tropical peat soil microbial communities from peatlands in Department of Meta, Colombia - 0116_SJ02_MP02_20_MG | ecosystem: Environmental > Terrestrial > Soil > Wetlands > Peat | place...
TGCGCCGTCCACGCCGAGAGGAAGCTCAAGACGGCGGACGTTGCGGTCACGCCGGGCGAATATGCCTCCATGTCGAAGTAGATCGGATTGCCCGCCCCGATCCCGACCGCCCGGGCATTCGTCACCGCGTTGGTCGCGGCGGCGGCACCTTCAGCCGTCGCCTGGCTGGGGCCGATCGCCGCGCAGCCGCAAGAGTTCCCCGGGGCCTGCAGCCCGACGTAGGTGGGGATCAGGTGCCAACCGGCGGCCGCCTCCTGAGCCACCCAGCCCGGGGTCAGGTTGGGCTGAGCGCAGGCCAAGTTCGCGCCCCCCAGGTAGATGCCGATCGCGCGGTAGGGCGAGGAGGCCCAGGCCGCCATGTGGGCGGCACTCGGCGCAGAGCACGCGTCGAAGCCCAAGCCCGTGTAGACAGCGGCACCCCCGGCCATCCCGCTCGCCGCCCGCGCACGAACCGCGTGTTGACGGTAACGCGGAACCGGCGCCAGCGAGGCCGTCGCAGCGCGGAGCTCGCGGATACCGAGCGCCCGCTCGACCAGCCCGCGATCCTCGCGCCAGGTCGCGGTCACGACCAACCCCCGAGCGGGCATCGCGACCCGAGCCGCCGAGCCCTGCCCCAGCGCCCCCGGATTCGTCGGCAGCCGCAACGCCGGCCGGTCGGCGCCGGCACGGGCGTCGTGCGCGGCCAGCGGCTGCACAAGGATCGCCTCCGTAGGCCCGACCGCGTGCGCCGGGCAGCGCTGCTGAGCGCTCGGTTGTCCGAGGTACACCGCATGGCGATCGAAGCGCACGCACGCGGTCGGATCGGCCGCCAACTCATACACCGGCCAGCTCCTCGGTACGAGCATCCGAAGGTCGCGATAGCGCACGGCCTTGAGCCCACTCGTGGCGTGCGCGAGCGCGTTCGCGGTCCAACCCGAGAACAGGGCGAACGGCACGATCGCGATCAAGCCGACAAGCAACCGACCAGCCGGGCGCGACACACCGCCTGTCCCCGTGAACACACGCACAACCGCGCCCACGAAAACACCTAAACCCGTCGCCCGCCGCGAAGTAGCGCTCAGCGAGGAAGTTCACGCGAACGTAACGAGTTCGGCACTCCGGCCCGGGTCCTCAGCGCTTACGCCCGGGCCAGACCGGGGAGAAGCATCGCCGTGCCGTGCCGTGCCGTCCCGGCGCGGCCGCGGATTCTTCCTCGTGCAGCTAGCGAGGCATGTCACGTTTCACGCGTGGCGCGTTGGGTGCTAATGAAGCAGCTGCGGCTCGCGGCGGCGGCGCGAGCGGCGAGGTCCTCCGGAACGCCGGGCGGTGGCCAACGGCCAAGGCCTCTGGCGAACCCGTCAGAGTTAGTTACCTCAGCGTGCCAGCCGTGCGCGGCGAGAAACCGAGCTGGGTCGTTGCTCCCGACTGCCAGCGGATGCCGTGGGCAGCCGTGAATTGAAAGAACGGGCGACGGTGGGGTCTCCAGAGCATCGCGGCTCACCATGTCGATCCCGAGACGGCTCCCAGGCGCCGCGAGGCTCGCGAGATCATCCAGCAGGCGAGCGTTCTCCTACTCGGTCAGATACCACGACAGGCCCTCGTGCGCTGACGATCGCTGAGTTGCGCGCGCGGGCTCGAGGCGCCCGCCCGGGCCATCTACGCGCTGCAGCTCGCTGGCTACGAGATCGACCGCATACCGGCGGGCACCAACGGGCGCAACCGGCCAGGCTACCGCTTGCGCACCGGCACCCAGCCCCTCAACGAACGATCCGGCGACCGACAAACGGCGCGAAGCGATGAGCACTGACCGTCGGCACGGACCCGACGAAGATGGTCGGAACGACCCGCTCCTCGTGTACATCCGGCAGGACAAGCGTGGCGGGTGGGAGGTCTGGACGCCGGGATCAGCTCCAAGCTGCTAAATCGCGCGACATGACCAGTCCCACAGCGACATGGCCGATTCGATGCGCTCACTACGAGAAACCCGCTCACCTGCAAAACGCGCTCCGGTCACGCTCGGAAGGGTTGCGTTCAGTTTGCCGGTCAGCGATCGGGTCGGCGACTTCGCCGGCGGCGGCGTGTTCCTCGCTGTCGTGCTGCACGTTCGGCTTGCGCCTTGTTTGCGTCTGGCGGAATTGCGCGGCGAGAGCCGACACCTCGGCGCGGAGCTCGCCCGAGCGTGCCACTGCGCGTTCGACGCGGCTGCGTAGGGGAGGGTCCCGATCGGCGATCGTCCGGTGATCCGCTCGAGCTTGCGCGCCTGGAAGGGCATAGCGGTCGGATACCTGCTCGCTTATGCGTTCTCGCGCGGCGCGTAGATCTGCGGCGTGGCGCGCGATGACGCCGCGCCCGATCGCGCCCACTGATGCGGCCAGCTCTCGGTCCTGGAGCGAGCCGAGCATCCAGCGTGAGAAATCCCCGTGCCGCAGGTGGTGCTCGACGACGGTAATGTCGACCTCGTTCAGGATCCGCTCGAACTCCGCTAGGTTCCGGGCGGTCCCGACCACGTGCCCGTCGGGGCGGCGGAAGTGAAACCAGCGCTGCTCCGGCAGCGACGTGATTGCGTACTTGTGGCGGTGTCGCACGTGCAGCGTATGGCGGGCGCCCACGATGAACCGCCGCTCCGGCGAACCGCGCTCACGCAGCGCGGCGCGTCTGCCGGCTCCATCGCCACCAGCACGGATCGCGCCCGCGTACGGCTCCGCGGTGATGACCACGTCGAGCGCGGCCGTCGCCTCGGCGCACAGCTGCTCGGGGTGGTAGGTGACCAGGCAATAGCCCCCGTCGCTGGGCCGGAAGATGTCCGCGGCGATGCCGCCCTCGGAAAGGGTGACGTGGGCCTCGTCGACCACGATCCAGTGCGGCAAGCCCCAGGCGGCACGCTCGGCCTCGATCACCTCCGACAGCACCGCGAGGTAGTCCAACTTGTCGCCGTCGCTCAGCGTCGAAACGTTCAGGACGACCGACAACGACTGCTGGCGCAGCAGCGAGAGGAGCTCCTCCGCGCTCGGGCGGCCCTCAACCACCACGGTTCTGTGCAGCCTGTCGAGCGCCACCTGATCGCCCTCCATGTCGATCACCAGAAACGCTGTAGCCCGCCGCGATCCACTGCTCGAGCAGGAGACCCGCGATGTAGGACTTGCCGGCGCCCGTCTCGCCGCAGATCAACACATTGGCGGGCCAGGCCGGCAGCGTCGCCGGGGTTCCGTCGTCAAAGCGGCCGACCACGACACGCCGCCGCGCAGGCCGAATCACGGTCTCGCCGCGCAGGATCGGCCCGGCGAGCAGTTCGGCCACCCCCTCACCGTCACGCGCCTGGAGGACGAGATCGGCGTGCTCGCGTAGCGAGGGCACGGCATTGGCCACCGCAATCCCAACCCCGGCGGCGTGCAGCAGCGCCAGATCGTTCTCGGCATCCCCGACCGCGACGACGTTGTGCGGCGAGATGCTCAGCTCCTCCAACGCGGCCAGCAGCCCGGTCCCGCTCGAAACCCCCGCCGGAAGCACCATCAACGCCCCGCGATTGCGCACGACCTGACAATCGAGCCCCAGCCTACCCGCAGCAGACACGATCGCCTCGGCATCCACGGCATCGCCCGCCAACAGCACTCGCCCCCGCCGAAAAGAGATCCCTTGCTCCCCCAGTGCACGCGCCAGAGCATCGTCGACCGGCTCCGCCAGATCCCGCTCGTTTCCGTCAACCATCAGCAAGGCGCCGTTCTCCGCGACGACCGCATCAAAGTGACTCCGAACACCGGGGAACGCCACGTCGAGCTCGGCGACGATCCGCCCGGTCACGAGCACCGCCGCCAACCCATCGCGACGAAGACGATCGATCTCAAGCAACGCCGCCTGCGACAGCGCGTCACCCTCGGTAACGGTGCCGTCGAGGTCCAACGCCACAGCGCGAACAAAGCCCACCATCACGCCCCACTCCCGCGCGCCACCACGCACCGTAGCTGCCCCCATCCCTCGCAGACCTTCCAGCGGCCGTGGCCGTCGCCAAGCAACTCGACCGCATAGTCGCGCACAAGGGCCAGCCCGCCCTTCAAACAAGCGCCCGGCGAACCGCTCCCCAGCTCCGGGCCCATCGGACACGTGCAAGCGGCGCCCGCCCCGTTCCGCGCCCGCACCCCACGCACGACACTCGTCGACTTCGCTCTCGCTGCGCTCATCGACCCAACATAGGATCGGCGCTGAGCCGCGACAACGGATGCCACACGCACACCGGTCCGTAAGAACTACGAACTGCACCCGAAACTGTCGCAACCAAGACAGCCCGACAGCCCGCGCCAGGCTTAGATCATCGCCTGAGCGGACGGTGCCAGCAGCGTACGTTCAGCAGCGGCCAAGCGGACGCGAAGGCGTAGGCGAGTCCGGGCGGCACCATAGGTTTGCCTATGAATCTCCTGGCAAATTGATCTTTGACTCCTGAAAGCGCACGGCTGATGATGGAGGGCGAAGTACCTCTCCTCCCTCGAGCGCGCCCCGAGTTCCGGCTCACATCCCGCCGGTTCCGGGGCGCTCTCACGTAGCAAGGATGTCGAGCTCGAGGCAGGCTTCCGCGGCCAGTGCGCAAGCGGCGGTCGAGCCACCAGGGCTCGGGAGCAGCCGTGGTTATGAGATCTGTCAGCGCTCTTGATGGCTGGCTCGGTGGCTTCGCGGCCGTCGTGCCCATCCGGGACTCGTCCTCCAGCCCGTCCGCGACCCTGGCCCTTGAGCGCGTCGAGCGTGATCTCGCTGGGGACGTCGTAGAGGTGGAAGTCGTTCCCTATTTGCGTCGGCGTGATGCTCGCCAGAGCGCGAGGAAGAACAACGCCAAGATGATCAGCAGGGGGAGCACGTGGTTCCTGAAGCGTATTGTGCTCCACCGTCACGTCTTCGCCGTAGGTGCGGAGCCGTCGCCTTGGTCGTCGCCCGTGGTCGACCGACCACATCGCGGACAGCGCAGCCGCTTGAGATAGCTGCGCGCGACATCAGGAGCGCAGCCGGCGCGCTCACCGATTTGCTGCGGTGGGTGTTCGCGGCGGGCGTCGGTCGCGCGAGGAACTCAGAGGCATACACGTGCGAGAGCCCTGGCAACACCCCTCCGGCCGGACAGCACCGGCCGCCGCCCCCAGTTGGTCCAGTGCTCAACCGGGCGCAGCTGGCCCAACGTTGATCCGCCCTCAGTTGGATATCGCCGTAGTCGCAGCCGGTCGGAGCGACGGCCGAGCGAGCAGTGGTCTCGACCGCTCCTTCCGGGATGGCTGGAAGCGATGGATGGATGCGGCTGGCGAAGTTTGCGGGTTAGACCCGGTTAGACCTGGGTTAAACCCGGGCGTTGCTGATGAATCGAGGCTGGCGCGGTCGGCGAGTTTCGGTAGCCTTGGATTTGCCACAGCGAGATGTAGTCGTTCCTGGCTAGGCCAGCTCCGCGTTCCTGTTCTCGACCGAGCAGTAAGAAGGAAGTCGAGAGTCAGTGCGTCAATCGCGACTGGAGTGCCCGTTCGGGAACCGTGGTGCTGCGCGCGGTGAGCTGCCTGTGGCCGCGGAGCACGAGTTCATCAAATCAAACGGTAGTTGGCGCGCGGTGGTTCGACGGCTGCCGCGGTCTTGCACCTGCTTGAGACGGAGTCGCTGCAGCCGCGTTCGTTCACGCCGGAGGTTCTTTGCTCGATGGGCTCTCTGACCTATCGCAACAGCTTCGCATCCCGCGATCTCGCGGTCGACCTCCGCTAGCCGCGGCGATCGGTGCAGGACTGCCAGTCGCTGAGCTGAGCGGCTCGTTGGTGGTCGACATCGGCGGCGGCACCAGCGAGATCGCGGTCATCTCGCTGGGGGAAATCGTCGCGTGGCAATCGATCCGCATCTGTGGCGACGAGCTCGATGAGGCCATCATCAAGCATCTGAAGCGCGAGCACAAACTGCTGATTAGTCAGCCCGCCGCCGAGGAGGTCAAACGCGAGGTGGGATCGGCATGCCCGACCGACAACGAGGCGCAGGTCGAGGTTCGCGGCCGGGACATTCGTTCGACGTTCCCTCAGACAGCCTGGGTTAGCAGCGAGGAAATCCGAGGCGCGCTCGAGAGACCAGTCGCTCACATCATCGACGCGGTCAAGAACACACTCAGTCGCACACCGCCCGAGCTTGGCGGCGACCTCGTCGATCGCGGCATGACTCTTGCCAGAGGTGGTTCCTTGCTACGCGGTCTGCAAGACCGGCTGCGCCAGGAGATCGGGATGCCAGTGCAGGTGGCCGAGTTTCCGCTCACCTGTGTCGCTGCCGGCTCGGCAACGTGGCTGGAGCAGCCGGAGCCGATCAACGGCTCTGGCAATGCTTCAAGCAATTGGGCTCGGCGATGATCCGGAGGGTGGATTTGCCCATGGCTCGAGACACCATCCAATCCACGGGCAGTCCGAGGCGCGGCCGGCCGCCACCTAAGTCAAGTGGGCGGTCACGCGCATGTTGAGGGGATTAACCTGCAGACCATCGGCGTCATCCTGACGGCGATCGGGGTGTCAGCCTGTGCATCGGCCTGTTGCAGTTCTGCCAGCGTCGGTCGAATGATGATGTCCACCCGGGTTCGCGCTGCCCACGCCGACTCAAGCCTTGGTCATTCAGCCCTCGCTTGGCGTGGTCTTGGACGACGGGGGCTGTGCGCACGCGAACACAGCCTCTGAAACGCTGACGGGTCTGCTCCTGCTGAAGTCCGTGCGCACTGCCTGGGTGGCATTTCTAATCGGCGCATTCGGTTGCGTGCAACGGCAGAACGCGGTGCCTGCTTTCCCAGTGCAAGCGCCAGCCGGCGTGATCGCTGATCCCGCTTTCCATCAAGACGACGAATGCCAGCAGCGTTCGCGGCGACGTCCGGCGCTCCCCTTCACGGATGGCCAAGCGCGCGTTCGTACGTCAACGGCATTGACGCTCACGCGTTCAGGCGCTGCCGAAGGCGTCGGCGAGGGCCGCCGCCCAGCTCCCGTACACGTCGATGACAGTAGACGGCGCGGGCCATTCTCGGGCTTGTAGTCGTTTGAGCGCTTCGCCGCCGCGCCGACGCGCGTGCGCTGGCGACCAGTCGTACGAGGACGGCGCAGCGCCGTAGCGCGCTCGCCACGCGCGCATTGCTTCGCGAACCCGCTCCCGTGTCCATTCGGGCGCGATCGCGCCGGGATGACAGCGTTTGCAATAAGCGTAGGCGTCGCCCTTGCCGTTCCGGGGCGCGGTGGGCGTCCCGCAGCCGCGACACACTCCCCGGTAGCGCGCCTTGACCGCGCGTGCCTTATCGCCGGTCGGGTCATACAGGTAGGCCTTGACGGTGGCTTCTGCGCGTCCGAGCTGGCGGGCGATCTCGCCGATCGAGAGACCCTCTTCGTCGCGGTAGTGGCGGGCGAGCGCCACCGCTCGCCGCCGCTCCAGTACACGCCCTTGGACGGTCACCCCTGTGACAATACGCGCCGTGCACGACGCCAGTCGATGATCCGCTACGACGGTAACCGCATTGGCGACGATGGGCGATCGCAGCCCACAGCGCTGGCGACATATCAGACTGATGCTCGCGCGCAGAGCGAAAGCCCGTGAACGTGAAGATCAGGCGCCATACGCTGATCCTCCTCGTCGAACCCGACAGGGGAACACCGACGGGTCGCGTGCTCGCAACCCCCGGGCAAAGCGTCAGCGCGCTGGACCGTCGGCACCCGGCGCCTCCGTCCGGGCGAGAGCGGAGCGCCCGCCCTCACTGCCGCGTGGCGAGGATGCGGAAGTCTTGGGCTCCTCGAACCCAGATCCGGGAATGACTGCCGAGCTCAAGCCTCGAGTGGCCTCTTGCCGGATGCAGCGGGAGGGGAACAGTGCTTCGGTCCGTGCGCCTCGTGACACGGACCGAAGCACTGGGCCATGTAGCAGACCGTGAAGGGCAAGTGGTGAAAACGGCGGGTGCCGGTCTCGACGAACCCCAGTGACCTATACCAACTCTTGAGCCGTTCGTCGTCATCGATGATCGCGACCGACAGATATCGACAACCTGACTTCCTAGCCTCGGCTACGACGTGCTGAACCAGCCGGCGTCCATGGCCTCGATGCCGCTCATGGGGGATAACCGCCAGACGCTCGAGATAGCACTCACCCGGACGGTTCGAGAGGTTCACCGCTACGCAACCAATGAGCCGGCCCGCTCTGCTGATTGCGTAGAACGAGGCGCCCGCCTCGTGCATGCGCTCAAGATCGCGGACGGTGGTGTGCGAGGGGTGGGTGGGCGCCGTCGTGGGTGTCAAGCCACGTTCCTGCGCAACCGTCTGGAAGGCGGTGCGGATCACCTCGCAGCATTCGCCGAGCAAGTCGTGGTCTGTGTCCCCGATCTCGACGATTCCACCGTCGTCGTCCATCGGCTGATGATTCCAGGCTGGAGTGGAGGTCTGCGCATCCCCGCCCTCGACAGCGCGATCGGAGGCGATCGCTCGCTTCAACAACCACGAAGGCGGAGCTACGTCGTCGGCCTCGAGGACCGACATCGGCACTCCTGCGTCAGGCCTCCAGCACCCCGAAGCAAGGACTCGGCCGCTCGTGCCGACACGTCGGCTGTCGTTAGCCGAAATCGAGCAAGCAGCTGGTTGTCCTCTCGCGGGAAACCGGGTCTTGGATCGGATCGGGTTCGGCGGCGCGACGCTCGTCGCGCGGCCGGTCTCGCTTCTGGCGATCGGTAGGGAACTCGTTCCCCGCGTCCAGCTGGCCCTGCTTGCCCCGCGCCGCCGCCATGAGTCGCCGTCGTGCTGGTTCTGGATTCCGTTCGACCGCGAGCCGAAGTGTGGTTGAGAGTGCCGGAACGGTGACAGAGGGGAAGTGGCGCCGGGTGCTTGGGACTAACTGGTGCGGGGCGACCGGGTGTCGGCTTCACGCCTTTATCGTGCGCTCGGTAGCTCGTATTATGCTGGCGGGGGTACGGGAGGCTCGCTCGACGCGGCGGGTTGGGGCGCCCGTTCTGCGCGGTCGTTGGGTTGAGGCCGATCGATCCCACCGGCTACTTCCGTCGGCGCCGAGCAGAACCTGCCAGCGGCGGGCTTTGTAGCAGGCGGTCGGTTCGCGTCGGCGCTATTGCGCCGTGATCTTGTTGCACTGCGCCTCGGCCGCCTGCTTGACCGACGCGATCGGAATCTTCGCTGCCGCAGTGAGGGCAGGCCTGCTTGGCCTTGCCGAGCGCGGAGCTCACGTTCGGGTTGCTCGTGGTGATCTGATTGCAGGCCTGTTCGGCGGTCGACCGAGCGCTCGAGTTCTGGATCTTCGTTGTGGCGTCGAGGCACTTCTGCTTGGCGGTCGCAACGGCGCTTGCGGAGCCGGCGGCGGTGGAGGTCGTCGCCGACGAGGTCGACGAGGTGCTCGAACTCCCGCACGCGCTAAGCGCGGCTGCGGCGAGGACCAGCACGACGAGGAGACGGGAGCGGAGGCCAATCATGCCCGCCATCACCGCGCAGACCGTCCCGGACGGTCAAATGGCCCGCCGAGCCGCTGAGCATGCTGACAAACCTTTGAGGATCCACACCGAGCGAGCCTGGCCAGCAGGGTGTTCGTCCCGACCGCCCAGCGACTTGCGGATCTCTAGGCATGTGCGGATCGGCCGCGCGCCAGCTTTCCTTTGGGACCCATTTCGGTAGAGGATGCTGAGCTCTCGCGCGCCTACCTCACACCCTGACGGGCCTCGAGCGAGACAGCTCATGCTTTGTCGCCCATGCGGACACTGCGGAGGCTGCTCCTGCTCCAGCCGGCTCCGAGAATAAGCCTCAGCGCGACGAGCGGTCAGTCGGCTTGCCCTGGTGCTTCGGCACCGCGCGCGGGCGTGACGCGTCGGCGGGCTGGCCGTCGAGTCAGCTAGCGGGCTGGCGCGAGCCGGTGCTGGCGCACGCGCGATGCCGTGGGGCGTTTGGTCGCCGTGATCGATGCTGCCCGGAGCTGCAGATGGTCGCCGACGGCCGCGGTGGGCGCGAATGGGTCGGCGACCAGCCGCCCGTCTCGGAGCGATAGGGCCGCGACGGCGATGCCGTCGAGCTCAGCGATAAGCGCGTCGCCGCGGAGAGGCGATTGCGAGTCAAGCATCGCGAGGCCGTCGAGCACGCCCCGGTCGTCAGAGCCCGCGAGCCGGATACGCAGTTCGTACTCGGCATCAAGCACTGGGCGACGTCGTTGGCGGGTGTGCATTCACACATTGTGACCGGCCTGAGCCGTCACGTCCAGCACACGTTGCTGTGCTTTATGCGTAAGCTGAACTTAACGATGCTCGACGTGCGAAAGCTCGTGCTGCTGCGGGAGCTCCGCGCCCGCGGCACGATCGCGGCGGTCGCCGAAGCGCTCGCGTACACGCCCAGCGCGGTCAGCCAACAGCTCGCACAGCTGCAGCGCGAGACGGGCGTGGCCCTGACCGAGCGGGTCGGGCGCCGGCTGCGGTTGACCGACGCCGGCGTGCGCCTGGTCGAGCACGCCGACGTGCTGCTCGGCCGTCTCGAGGAGGCAGAGGCCGAACTGCAACACGCCGCGGGTGAGGTTCACGGCCGCCTCAAGCTGGCCTCGCTGCAGACACCGTTGCTGTCCCTGGTCGCGCCGGCGCTCGAGCTGCTCCAACACCGACATCCGCACGTGCGCGTCGAACTGTTCGAGATGGAACCCGAGCGCTCGCTGCCAGCAGTGGTGCTCGGCGAGTACGACGTCGCTCTCGCGGAGGAGTACACCGACATGCCGCGCCGGCGCTACCCCGAGCTCGAGCGCACCGAACTCTGCCGCGACCCGATCGTCGTGGCGCTTCCACGCGACCACCCGGCGGCCGCGCGCTCGGCCGTAAGCCTCCGCGACCTTGGCGATGATCCGTGGCTCTCGGCGCACGCCGACACGCAGTTCGCGCAAGCGCAGCTGCGCGCCTGCCGCCTGGTCGGCGGCTTCGAGCCCGACGTCCGGCACTGGGCCAACGACACCGCGATCCTGATCGCGCTCGTGGCCGCCGACCAGGGGATCGTGCTCCTCCCCGGACTCGCGCGAGCCGAGCACGACGAGCGGATCGCGGTTCGGCCGATCGCCGACGCCGACCTGGGACGCACGATCTACGCGCTCAACCGGCTCACGGCAACCTCGCGGCCGTCCATCCGCGCGCTGATCGACGCCGTGCGAGAGGTCGGACAGACAGCGCTGCCACCCGCCCGATCCTCTCACGCCCAGAGCGATCGTCGGGCACGGGCGCTGCGATAGCGCGTTTGGAGCTAACCGACGCCCGACAGCGTTCTGCGTTTCTCCGGGTTGGGTACGAGGTCGATCTCGCTGATCCTACGTCGGTGCGCGTGCACGCGATCACGCTGGGCGACCCTCGGACCCATCGGTGACGTTCAGTCCTCGCGCGATCTCATCGCGTCGGGCAACGCGCGATCATTCACCGCAGGACGAACCCGGTCCCGACTGGGTCGCGAGGGTCGAGCACGAAGCGGTGCTCGCCGGTCCGGAACGCAGTTCCGGAGACCTCGGTAAGCACTCCCTCGGCGACGTTGCCGATCGGCCGGGCCGTAAAGCTTGTTCCGGTGATCGAGTCGTTGCGCCAGGCGTCGCCGATGCCGATCTCGCCGTCGGCCAGCAGCAAGGCGGTGCGCGCCGACGTCGCCGACCCGGTCGGCGAGCGGTCAACCTCGCCGTCGGCGAAGATCGCCACGTTGCGGTGGTGGCGCGGACCGACCCGCTCGGTCAGGACGGTGCCGTAGATACCGGAGAGCCGGTCGTCGCGAGGGTGTCGCGCGACCGGCGCGCCGTCCAGGGCGGCCTTGACCGCCCGCCCGGCGACGATCAGCGCGGGCAGATCCCCGGGTCTCACGCGCAGACCGAACGCCGCCGCCGGCACGAAGGCATAGAACGCACCGCCCCATGCGACGTCGGCTTTGACCTCGCCGGCGTCCACGCTACGGGCGGTCACGCTGACCGGCACGTTGACGAACGCGACCTCCTGCACCCTCCCGCCGGTACAGCGCACGCGCGCGGTGACGCGTCCCGACGGTACGTCGATCACCACGTCGACCTGCCCGTCGGGGCGCGCCGCGACGCGCCCGGATTCCACCGCCCAGGCGCCTAGCGCGATCGTTCCGTGCCCGCACGCCGTCGAGTAGCCGTCCTTATGCCAGAACAGCGCGCCGAAGTCCGCGCCCTCGTCATCGGGCGGGACCACGAAGCAGCCGTACATGTCGGCGTGGCCGCGCGGCTCGTGACACAACAGCCGGCGTACACGGTCGATCCGTTCGGTGGCTGCCGCGGTCTCGCGCCGCTCGTGCACGTTCGCTCCCGCGATCTCCCCGACGTCACTGACCACGATCCGGAACGGCTCACCGGCCGTGTGGTAGTCCACTGTCCGCAGGTCCATCGGCGCTGATTCTCCACGAATGACGTCGAGACGACGAGACCGTGGCGCATCGTGTCCTCGGTGACGACCCCCGCATCGAGGAACGACCCCAGGTAGCCGGAGCCACCGGCGCCTCCACGCATCACCAGGCGTACGAGCCCGCCCTTCCCGGATTCCGAAAATCGCGCTCCGTGCATTCGCGATGATCCGCCTCGGGGCGCTGAGGTTTCGCCGGAGGGCGCACGATCGCTTCCGCGGGCCTCGCGGACAGCCGCGCGCGAGCGCTCCGGCGACGATCCAGCGCTTCGACGGCGCCGGCGCGAGCTAGCGCTTTGCCAGACGCAATCGGCAGCCCCCAGCCTGGCGGACGACTCCTGCGACGAGGGAGGGCGGAGCTGCCTTGGCGGATGAAGCAGCCGAGTGGGGCCTGGACGGGTCGTCGACCGTTCGGCGCGATAGCGATTGCTTGTGGTGTGAGCAAGAGCGGACCGTCCTGCGCGAAACGCTGTTGGGGGTCCGTCCCTTTCGCAGGAACTGTTAGACGTGGCGAGCTCTGCTGCTTCGGTCTTGGGCCGCCGACAGTTCGCTCCTAGACTGACGGCGTGACCGCCCGCGTCACCGACTGGGGTCTCGCGGGGCTAGTCGCGGCGTTGCTCGTGACCGGCGCTCTCACGCTGCTCGCCGGCTCGCCGGGGGCCGCCTGGATCATCGCCGTTCATGACGCGTGCGGGTTCGCGATCGCCGTCTTGGTGGTCATCAAGATTCGGCGCGTGTGGCCGCGCCTTGTCCGCGCTGCGCGCGGCATCCACGCCGCAGGGATCGGCGCGGGGCTGGCGATTGTCGGCTGCTTCCTCGCCGGGTTTCTATGGTCCGGTGGCGTCGCCGTGGCGCCGGCGGGTTACAGCCTGCTGAGCTGGCACGACGCGCTCGGCGCGATCCTGGCGATTGTCGTGGCTATCCACATGGTGGTGCGCGCGAAGCGCCTGCGCCGCCGCGACCTTGCTGGCCGGCGCCAGTTCCTCGCCGCGATTGGTCTCGGAGCGTGTGCGGTTGTGGGCTGGCGCGTACAGCGACCGGTGGAGGCACTACTCGCGCTCAAGGGCGCCCGCCGGCGCTTTACCGGCTCGTACGAAGCGGGATCGTTCGCCGGCAACGCCTTTCCGAGCACCTCGTGGGTGGCTGACAACCCCGCGGCGATCGACCCAGCCTCCTACCGCCTGCGGGTCGAGGGCCTAGTGGCGCACCCTATCGCGATCTCGCTCGACGAGCTCTCCGCGGCTGACGAGCTCGTCGCGACACTCGACTGCACGGGCGGGTTCTACTCGACCCAACGCTGGCGCGGCGTTCGCTTGGGCACGCTCCTTGACCTCGCCGGCCCTTACTCGGGGGCACGCCACGTCACCGTGGGCTCAATAACCGGCTACCGCTGGAGCTTCGCGATCGGGGACGCACGCGGTCTCCTGCTCGCCACACACGTCACCGGCGCGCCGCTCAGCCACGACCACGGCGCACCGGTCCGACTCGTCGCTCCCGGCGCGCGCGGCTTCCAATGGGTCAAGTGGGTGACGCGCGTCGAGGTGCGACGCGACCCAGACCTCGCCGCGCCGCTGTCCACCATCTGGAGCAGCTTCACCTGACGGCTACCAACCGCCGCGACTGACATCACCAGCGCAGCCAAGCGTCGCGATCCGTGCAATCTCGTTTCATCCTTGCGCCGCCTCGCATCACGCGATTGCTCGGCCAAGAAACAGTCGCTGCGGTGGACGAGCAATCGCGTCAACGAAATGACGACGACCTAATCGTGAGAAGTTCCGCCTCGGCCGTGCCCCGAGGCCGCTGAGCTTCAGGTGCTCGGCACGCTTAGAACCTCGCCGATCGTGTGAGCGATCGTCCGCTACCCCCGACGGTGGCTGCGACATCGCAGGGGTCGAGGATCAAGATCCGAACCACCGGGCACGGCGCGTCGCGCCGAACTGGGCCTTCTCGGCGGCGTATTCGAGTGAGGGTTCGTGACGCTCGGCGGCTGGGGACTCGCCACGAAGGAAGTTGACCTCGACCTTGCTGACGAGCCCGCCGCCGAACTCGGCGTAGCAGACGCCCGACCCTTCGTACGGCGCCGGCGGGTCATCACTGGAGATCTCCGCCGTGATGTCGTCGGCGACGACCCGCGCGGCCGCCTCGGCGAAGATCCCGGCCTTGGGAACGGTCCGTGGGCCGGTGCAGACGTCGCCGAGGGCGTACACGTGGGGGAATCTGGTCCGGAGGTTGGTCTGGTCGACCGGCACCCAGCCGTTGACCGCGAGGCCAGAGGCCGCCAGCGGGTCGGGCGCGCGGTGCACCGGGATTCCAACGAACAGGTCGTAGGGGAGCGTTTCCCCAGTGGCCAGCCGGGCGACACGGGCAGTCGGGTCGATGCTGGTCACGAGATGTTGGGAAAGCTCCTCGATCCCGCGCGAGGCCAGCGCGTCGCGGAACATCTGTGAGACCGGTCCGGTCACCGGCACAGGGCGCTGCATCGGAAACGTCGTCACCATCTCCACGGCATCACGAATGCCCCGTTGCGTGAAGTGCTCGTGCAGGAGGAACGACCCCTCGAACGGCGCCGGCGGACACTTGAACGGCTGCCCGAGCACCGACACGAGCACGCGTCCGCTCTCGAAGTCGGTGAGCGCGTCGCGCAGGCGCTCTGCCCCGGCGAGCGAGTAGTACTCGTAACCGCCGTCCTCGAAGCCTGGCGTGGCCGCCATGTCGTAGTCCGCACCCATCGCGACGACCAGGAGATCGGCGTCGTGGGTGCCGACGTCGGTCACCACCCGCCGGGCTCCCGGATCGATGCCGACCACCGTCTCCCGGCGGAACTCAACTCCGTCCTTTGCAATGTCGCGGTACGGCAGCCGCACGGCGTCGGCCGACTGGCGGCCGAGCATCACCTCGAGCTTGGAGAAGCCAAAGTAGAACGAGTCGTTGCGGTCGAGCAACGTCACGTCGACCACGTCGGAGACCGTTTCCGACAGGCGCGTGGCCAGCTCAAGCCCCCCGAAACCCGCGCCCAGGATCAGGACCTGTCGCTTCATCGCGCGATCGTACCCGGCGCGACGAGCTGCGTGGCCTGCGCCGTGGCCCCGACGTCGAACCTCTCCTTCAGGTACGCGGCGTCCGAAGCGGCAGTCGTGATCGGACTGCTCACGCGGCGACAATCCGGAGGTCTCGCTTGGGCACCTAGGCGTTGCGGTCCCGTTCCGCCAAAGCCTCATCTGGCCTAATCCGAGCCTCTCGATTCTCGTGCAGATGCAGCCCTCTTGCCGCGACCGCGAGAGCGCTCCTCCTCAGCGGGGCAGAACAAATTGCGGGCGTCGTCCACGCTTCCGGTTCGACGGCGCCGGCCGCTTGCTGGCCACCGGGGCGCCGGCTAACACCGCCTGGTCGCGGACTTGCGTGTCGTCGCCGATGCACTCGTGCGCGATCGTCACGCGGAACGACGAATGCGATAGTCCGACGCCCCCGGCGACACCTGTCTGTTGGTGATCGCCGAAGCCACGCCCACCGGCGTGCCGTACTGAGATGGCGGCGACATCCCTAGCCACAGGTCGGTCGTCGGCGTCAGCCCAGCGCTTCTCGGATTCGTGGAGGAGCGGGCATGTCGACGTATCGCGACCATGTGCATAGGCGCGACGTCGAGATGGGCCATCCGCCGTTGGCGGGCGCGGCTCCCGCGTTCGCCACAACTCGGGTGCGCGGGGGCGCGGCTGATGACCTCTCCTTTGCGAGGGAGGAGTGCGCTGACGTGCGCAGAGGCGCAGTACGACGCCTCCGGCATTCGAGTCCGCGCTCGGCTTGGCACGGCTCGGCCTGATTAGGGCAAGTGGCTGCCGGGGGAGTGACGAAGCGGTTGAGCGAGCGGGCACGCGTGCGCCTCGCTGACCGGCGTAGTGACCGAGCATCTGGCTCTCAGCGACAGGTCACAGGTTGTCCGGTCCCGACGCCGGCAAGTAGGAACGCCAGGGCGCTCGGACCAACATCGCTCCAGCCCGTGCGAAACATCTTGACGCGGAGGGCGCGATCAAGCACCGGTCTCGTTGCGGTTACAGGGTGTTGCGTCGGGACGTCCACCACAGCGAGAGGTCACAGTTGGCGAACGGCAAGGCGAGCGTCTCGAGCTGCAACAACTCGTGCAGCGAAACCAATCGCCGCGAGCGGCTTGGCAATGCACTCGCTGTGCGCCAAGCTTTCCCGCGCACGTCAAGACTCATCTCGGGGGAGGCCATGCCCGCTCCGAGAAAGACCACAACCCGTGCGCCCGCCGCCCGCTCGACCAGCGGCGCTCCGACAACTCGGTCGGCCGCGACCCGCCGCGAGCTAGAGCGGCGTGTCGCCCGTGTCGAGAAGCTGCTGGAGGATGCCGGAGAGGCTCTTCAGCTACTCGGTAAGGACCTGGGTCGCGGCGCGGGGGACGCCTATAAGGAGCTGACCCGCACGGCCCGGGCACTCCGGCGCGACGCCGAGAGAACCAACCGGCGGATGCTCAAGGACCTCGACAAGCTGCGCGCCGCGGTCACTCCTTCAGGCACCACGCGGCGCCAGGCGACGAGACGTGCATCGCGCCCGAGCGGCACCCGCACCGCGACCGGCTCGAGCCGATCGACCCGCGGCACTCGATCCAGCTCGACGGCAAAACGAACCACGGGCTAGCGTCGGCCCGCGCCGGTAGGCAGTTCCTCCTCGCCATTGTTAGCGTAGATGCGCCCCGGCGGGCTTCCGCTTCTAGCCCGAAGCGGCAGCAAGCCTTCAGGGCTACGCGCCTCAATCGAGTGAGACAGGACGGCGGTCTCTGAGCATGATCGCGCTGCTGAGGAGAACGAAGAGCAGAAAGAGCACGAAGCCGATCAGGTCGAGCACGAGCCCGTACGTGCGGATGATGCCGCCGAGGCCGAAGCCCTGGAGAAACAGCAGAATCCCGCCGACGACGGAGATCCATGCAAGCCAGCGCGGCAAGACCCGGCTCTTGATGACAAGGAGCCCCGCTGCGATCAAGAAGACACTCCCGAAGACGTCTCCTACGCTGTCGAGTGCGTACGTGAGCAGGTACAGCGTGTACGACAGCCCGTGATCGTGCTGCGCGGCATACGTCGCGAGCTTCCCTCCGAGCAGCCCGTAGATTCCGATGTCACTGACCGCATGCAGGGCGACGAGCAGCACGCCGCCGATCAGCACCAAGGAGTGAAGGGCGCCCGAAGGCCGGGCGACGGCGCGCAGCAGGTCGTGCAGCTTCGCTAGGTAGATCACGAAGGCGACGGCGTAGACAATCGACAGGTAGGCGGCAACCAGCACGGTATTCCTGTGGTCATGCAGGGCGCCCGCGATCTTTGCGGCAGAGTCGTTTTGGTTGATGGGAAGGCCCGTTGAGATCGCCGTCTCAGCCAGCAGCGCAAGAACGAAGACGATCCCCGCAGCCCAGGCACGCCGCTCCCATACGTTGGCCGTCTGTACCGACATCCGCCTCGCATCCTCTCCGAGCGGACTGCGCTTGGCAATCTGCCGTTGCCGTCGGACGCTCGAACTCTAAAGCCTAGTGTGCCGCTTGGATCGAGAAGCAGCAGGCGGCCCGGCGTGCCGCAACGCACCGCGTTCCCCGGTAGCCCAGCGGTATCAGCGCTCCAAAGGTGAAGCGGCCGAAGCTCGTCGGGCGCAGGCCCCAGGCTTCCCCTATTAGGTCTAAAAGCAGCCGTCTGGGTCGGGTCCGCGGTGCGACCGGCCACTCGATCAATGGAGGCCAGGCTGCCAGCGCGTCGTGACGGACCGCGCACGCGTGCCGCCGTTTCCAAATATCACCCCGTCGGCTTGTCGCGGATCAATTCCGCGGAGAGGTGCGCGCCATCGTGCGCTGGCGTCTTCGAATGTTCCGAGGCGGTAA
>Ga0187770_10000555_pt1 | contig 18196 bp, 13 predicted proteins | sample 0116_SJ02_MP02_2_FD_133154 | JGI IMG/M metagenome (GOLD analysis project Ga0187770, IMG submission 133154) | Tropical peat soil microbial communities from peatlands in Department of Meta, Colombia - 0116_SJ02_MP02_20_MG | ecosystem: Environmental > Terrestrial > Soil > Wetlands > Peat | place...
CGCAACCTCGACCTGATCGGCTGCCGCGGTCAGATCCAGCTGAGCCGTACGGACGTCATAATCGATCTGCCCGCGAAGATTTTCCATTTGCTGACGGCTTTGCCGCAATGACGCCTCGGCCTCCAGAACGTCTGCGTGCGTCTTTCCGCCTGCAGTAATGGGAATGTTTAAAGTGGCGCCGATCTGGAACGCGCCGTGCGAACTGCCAACGTTCACGCCCGCAGCGCCATAGTTCCCGGCTATGTCTACTGAGGGATAATGCTCCGCCGTAGCAGCGCGGCGCCGTGCCTCAGCCGCCCGCACTTGCAGGACCGCCGCCAGGTAGTCCGGACGCGACATATACGCCCGCCGCAGATCCTCCTCAATCCCTGCCGCGGCCAGCGGCTCGTAGGGCGCCTGTGTGGTTAGCGCGAACTCCTGCCCGGGAGCTAATCCAATCACGCGTGCGAGCTGCAGTTTTTGCTTGGCATAATCATTTCGCGCCACAATCAACTGCTGTTGCCGGCTCTGCAACTCTACTCTTGCGCGGAGCACGTCGATCGCGGGACTAACGCCGGCTTTTTGCTGATCCGCAGCTTTATCGTAAAGCGCCTGTGCCGTTTGCACGTCGGCTTGCGCCGTGTCCACCCGCGCGGAACCGGCCAGGGTTAACAGATACGCATTCCCTACCGCAAGCACGACCAATTCACGCGCGTTCTTAAGGGAATATTGCGCGGCTCTCTCGTCTTCTCTCGCTCCACGCGTTCGTTCGATGGCGTTGAAATCGAAAACCGACTGGCTAAGATACACTCCGCTTTGGAAAATTCCGATCGGTCCAACCACTTTCGGTACGCCCGGAATACTAAACCGGAAGCCCAATGCCGGGAAATCGATCTGCGCCACGCTCTGCGTTGCCGCCGCGTTCAGGTGGGGAAGCAACGCACTGAGTTCCTTCCATTTCTCGCCGCGCGCAGCCAGTCTGCTGTCGCTCTGCAGCAGGATGCCGAGGTTGTTCCTCAGCGCACGGTCAAGTGCATCCTTGAACGACAGGGGCAGCACTCCTGGAGTGGCTTTGCCCTCTGGGACGCTCCCGGAGTACGGACTCTGGATTGAGAGTTCAGTTCCGCCCGGTGCGGCATTCGAGGTATTGCCGGTTTGCCCCATTCCAGTGTAAGAAGATACGGATTGTGCCGATGAGTCACCCATCGCCTGGCCTGCCAACCGGGCGGGGATAATAAAACCAGCGAGCCAGTAAACGACTGCTACACACAGAAAGAGCGTCCTCTTTCGCCGAAGAAGCCTGCTCGCGCTCGATTCTTCCATAGTAATAAACGGGGAACATCGCTGGCCCAACAATTACATGTTGATTCCGCCAGCGGCTCAATAGATGCAAACCATCGCCATGTCGCCGTATTGGCCGTCCCCTCCAACCCAGTTGCCGATGTTAACGAGCTTAACGATTCTGGCAGATCGCCGGCAAACAGTGCATACTACTCCAATCTGTGGGCAAGCCTTGTAACCTGCCCCCACTTTCATCGTCTAACCACAGAGTTGACGCATGTTTTCGCAATTCAGTTTCGGCATTCCCAAGCGCCAGGCCGAGCTGCTGAGTGGTTCGCTGATTGCGCACTTCCTCTTCCTCGGCTGGGTTCTGCACAGTCCCGCTCCGATCTTCGTGGCTCCATCCCTAGTGACAAAGGGAGCGGCCGGAAGCTCTTTGACTCGCATTTACTTCGGAGGTCAAACCGGAATTGCGCAAGCCCACCCGGCGCCGCACGCATTCTTGCGCCAGGCCAAACCACGGCCCACAAATCACTTGCCACCATTATCAGCGAAGATGCAGAAAGGGAATGCAACTGCGTCGTCGCTTGCTCCGGAGGGAACTGCCGCCGGGTCACCCTATGGGTCGCTTTCCTACGGTCCACGGGCGGGCTTCGAGGTTCGGCCCGCCTTGCCGGTAGTTTCCTTCGATCCCGTAATTCAGCCTGAACTAGTAAACGGGATCACGGGCGATGTGATTATCGAGATCACCATCGATTCCGTCGGAAACATCGTTGAGATGAAAGTGCTGCAAAGCCTCGGACCTGCGGTTGATCAGAAAATTCTGGCGGCTGTGGAGAAGTGGCACTTCATTCCCGCCACCCGGGAGGGAGTTCCTATCCCCTCCAAGCAGGATGTCCACTATCACTTTCCGCGCTGACAGCATATGCCCATGGGCGCAACAGCGAGGGACCCGTTAGCTTCACAGAACGAATCAGGAAACTTGTCGGGTCTGTGCGTAAGGCAAGTGCAACGCCGGTCCAAGCTGTGTATCATGTGAAAAGCTTTTCGTACCGTAAACACCTGATTGACTGTTGTTATGGATTTGCTAGAGTCCAGCAACACTTGTAGCCGCCCACTTCGCCGTCAAAGCAGCGTGCCACCGAGTTGGTTCCAAGCAAAACACAATTGAGCTGGAGCGTTGGGTCGTCTCCAGAATCGCGACGACAGTGCCGGGGTGCGCTTTTAGACGCGCCTGCGAACGCAACTGTCTGAGCCAAACCCTCTACCCGTCTGCCTTTCCAGACGCGACGCTATTGGTCTGGGCAACGGACTTCCTTCACGCCGCTTCGCGCAAAATCTCAAGGGCAAAAGGAGGACTTGTGGTCAGGACAGCTACACTCACATCCGTTCTAGCTCTGGCGGGGTTGTATTTCGCAGGAATGGCATTCAGCCAAACCGATCCTGGTGTTCAGAGTGCGAGCCGCGGCACAGGCGCAACCATCATCAATCCGTCGAATGATCCGAACGGCTTCACCGCGTTTTTCAACGACGGTTTCAATCGCTTCCAGGAGGTGGAAACAGTTTCCAATTCCGCTAACACCGGTCTCGGTCCGCGGTTTAACTCCAATCAGTGCAGCTCGTGTCACGCGCAACCCGCGGTGGGCGGATCGGGGGCTGCCGTTAATCCACAGTTCCTGCTCATCAGTAGTGGGGTCGCTCCCAGCGACACCATGCCGTCGTTCATCACGGCCAACGGTCCCACTCTTGAAGCTCGGGCTCCGTTTTTCCTCAACTCCTCGGGAGCGGCCAACATCAAGGCTCCCAATGGCGGAGTGGAAGACTTGTTCACGGTTACCGGTCGTTCTGATGCCGGTAATTGCAGTCTGGCGCAGCCGAACTTCGCTGCCTATCTAGCGGCGAACGATTTGATCTTCCGCATTCCGACGCCGGTCTTTGGCGCTGGCTTGATGGAAAACCTGGATGATTCGACGCTGTTAACCAATCAGGCGAACAATCTCACGAACACACTTGGCATTGCCGGCACTTTCAACCGCAGCGGCAACGACGGCACCATCACGCGTTTCGGCTGGAAGGCACAGAACAAATCCCTGCACATCTTCGCGGGTGAGGCCTACAACGTGGAGATGGGAGTCAGCAATGAGTTGTTCCCCCAAGACAGACCCTTGCCGGAAGAAGAGCAGGCCTCCGGGCTCCCGTCGAATTGTTTGAACCTCACTGGAAACGGCTATCCGGAAGACACGTCGAATCCAAATCAGACCACGAATGCCGCGGTGCTTGATGATGTCTCGGCATTTGCCAATTTCATGCGCTTTCTCGCTCCGCCGCCGCCTGGGCCGGTCATGTTGAATGGCTCACAGGTACCTGCCAGCTCGATCGCCGCCGGCAGCGCTTTGTTCAGCTCGATTGGCTGCGCCACCTGCCACAACCCGAGTCCCGGTACGACACAAGTCTCAAACTTCGTGCCCGCACTCAGCAACGTCCAGGTGAATGCGTTTTCGGATCTCGAGATCCATAACATGGGCGCTCGCCTTGCGGATAACGTTTCGCAAGGCAGCGCTGGTGGCGACCAGTTCCGCACGGCTCCCTTGTGGGGCTTGGGACAGCGAATCTTCCTGCTGCACGATGGCCGGACCACCGATCTATTTACGGCGATCGAGGATCACAGGAGCAGCAAGAGCGAAGCCAGCACTGTGGTCAACAACTTCAACAAACTCACGACTGCTCAGCAGCAAGAACTGTTGGACTTTCTTCGCTCGCTGTAGCTGTTTGCGGGTGTGGCTGACGAGACGCTCAGGCGTCTCGTCAGCCTGTTCTACGGTCTGGGAATCATCTACAGTCAACACTCGGGGCCCCACCTGCCTGAAGTTGTTTCGGCTCGAAGGACGATATGAATCCTCGGTTGTATCCCCTGTTTCTCGTGCTCTTGTGCGTTCTGCCAATGGCTGAAGGGCAGGCTCCGAGTCCCCAGAGCGTTCCCAAGAGCAGCGGGGGCTCCTCCCATAACCAGCAATCGCTCGCGAAAGTTCCGACGGGAGTCATCCTGGTGAAGGGCGCATGGCCGAGCGCGAGCGATTCTGTGACTCCAGTGCCGGAAGGCGGGACCGTCGCCCAAGATGTTTTCAGTGATCCGTACTTTGGAATTACCTACACCCTGCCCCAGGATTGGACCCAGGAGTATGATGGCCCACCTCCCTCAGACACTGGTCGCTATGTGCTCGCTCAAATCGGACCTGCGCCAACGAAAGACGGACCTGCTTCGGCGAGCATGTTGATTACCGCCCAGGATATGTTTTTCACGCCCCTGCCCGCGGCCAATGCTCAGGAACTCACCGAATACCTAAAGGACCATTTACAGGCGGATTACAAAGTGGAGGCTCCGCCCGCGCTGGTTAAGGTAGCTGGCCGCTTTTTTAGCTTCTTTGCATATTGGTCCCCGGCAGCCGAGCTGCATTGGTTTGTTCTGGCAATCCAAATCCGCTGCCACGTGGTGCAGTTTGTGCTGACCAGCAGCAACACCAAATTACTGGAGCGCTTGATGCTGGACCTGAACCGAATGAAATTGCCCACAGAGGTCAACGACACAGCAGGAGACGGTGCGGGGCTTTCCCCTGTTTGCATCAAGGATTACGCACGAGATGAAAACGTGATCGCGCGGGTGGATCCGGTTTTTACCGAGCATCGGTTCAATCCGGTTCCGGTCCGGATCATCATTGATAAACGAGGTAAGGTAAAACACATTCACCTCATCAGCGCCTTTCCAGATCAGGCGAAGGCGATCACCGACGCGCTGGAGCAATGGCAGTTTAAACCGTACGCCATCGATGGGAAGCCGGCTGAGGTGGAAACTGGAATCCTGTTTGGGCGTACACCGCACTCAGCTGCGCCGCGCGCGCCGGGATCAGTGGCCCGATAGCGAACCTTCATCTGATGAGCCCGCAAGCTTGCGCTTTCCCTTCGCCCGGATATTCGATTCGGTTGAAAAGCGTCAGATGAATCGGCGGCGAGTCAGCTTCGACGACGGCTTGCATTTGAGCAGTTGAGCGAGCGCAGCGACCTTAAGTATATTGCTGTCGGCGGATGCCGCCTGCAGAATCTCGGCTTCTGTTTCGTACTCTCCTCGGATGCTTGGAGGAGGAAGGGCGCGGTCATGTCTCTGGGCAAACTGTGCTTCGTCACAATGCTGGCAATGATTGTTGCCGGAAGGTCAGACCGTCGCATCCAGGAATTTGATGTACCGAAGCCGAATATGCGGCCGTACGGTCCGAGCCTTAGTGCCGATGAGTTGCCGTGGTACGGGTGTGACGCGACGCATGAGCCTGACCGATCGCACTCCGTCGAGGGAATCCGCGGAGGACGCAAACTACCGCCGACCGTTTTTCCGGTGCAATCCAGAGATGTCAAGGGATTGGCTGCTGGAAAGTTGCTGGTAGCGAGCCGCGGCCTCGCCGATCCGAATTTCGCCCAAACGGTAATTCTGCTGGTTCGCTACGATGCCCAAGGTGTGGTCGGACTGGTTGTCAACCGGCGCACTCATGTCCCGCTTTCCCGCGTGCTTGACGATCTCAAGGCGGCGAAAGGCCGCTCTGACCCGATCTATCTTGGAGGTCCGGTCGACACTCGAGTGACGTTTGCGTTGTTCCATTCGCCAGCCAGGATCGAAGGGGCCGAGCAGATCTTCAGCGGGGTTTACCTGATTTCCGCCAGGACCCTGTTCGAACAAACCATTTCGACTCGACCTGACCCTCGCGTTTTTCATGTTTATCTCGGCTACGCCGGATGGAATAGCGATCAATTGCGGAAGGAAGTGGAACTGGGGGCGTGGTTCATTTTTCCGGCGGACGCCGGCACGGTTTTCAATTCAGATCCGGATTCCTTGTGGTCGGAAATGATTCGGAAAACGGAGCTGAAGTTGGCCGGGAGGAAGCCTGCGAAGGCAGATCCTTGGACGCGTGCTGGTCTATTTGTTGAAGTGAGTTACAACCGATAGAACTCAGCTGAGTGGAGCTAGCGGGAGGCAGTGTCAAGCACGCCAGATTTCTCCCAGCACTCGGCGCCAGTTCTGGCCCAGAACCAGGCGAAGGTGTTCATCAGTGTATCCCCGCCTGACGAAAGCGGCGGTGAGATCATAGACTCGTTTCTGTCCTTCGAGGCCAGCGACCACTTCGTGCGTTCCATGAACGTGGTAGCGGGGGTCGGCCTTCGTCAGCATCTCCTTTAGTATCTGGGGATCTGCCAGATCGTTGCTCTCCACCCCGGCGTCTGACCCGATTCCCACATGCTCAATTCCCACCAAATCGCGTACGTGATCGAACTGGTTCACAACGTCCTCTACGGTCACGGGTTCCGTGCCCTTGACCATGAACGCAATACACGTAATTCCCATGACTCCACCCCGCGTGGCCAGCTTCCGAATTGCTTCATCCGTCGAAGTTCGAGGCGCATCCGGATTCAGAGCGCGGCAGTTCCCGTGCGACAGAATCACCGGCGCTTTGGACATCTCGCAGGCGTCGAGCTTGGTGCGATCGCTGGCGTGTCCCAGGTCCACGGCCATTCCGACCTGGTTCATACGCTCAATCACCCGCTGGCCATACTCGCTTACTCCGCCATCGTGTGGCTCGAACGCGCCATCCGCGACCAGGGAGCGGAAGTTGTAGCTGACCTGTGAAATCCGCTGGCCATAGCCGTAGCAGGTATTGACGGCATCTACAGTTTCGAACTGCGCGCTGGATTGCAGTCCAAAAATAATGCCGTACCGACTCTGGCTCTTCGTCTTTTCAAAGTCATCGGCGGAATTGATACGCGCCAGCCATTGCGGGTAGTCGAGGAGAAAGCTGTTCCACTTTGCGAAGAGCTTTTCTGCATCATCCAACGACGATGCGCCAAGACCAAAGTTGACTGCATTCACTCCCGAGTTCATAAAGAACTCAAAGTCGGATTGTTTGAAAGCACCTGGCTTGGACAGCCAGTCATTCAGCACGCTCTCCTTATCCTTGCGGTACAGGAACTGATTGAGCATGTCAATCACCAGTTCCTCGCGGATCAGCCGCACTACGCGCTGCGGATATTCTTCATTACTTTCGGCAAAAAGCCGGTAGCGGCTCCGGAGGACAAACGGTGCAGCCACCGCCGCAGAACTGGCGCGGCGAAGAAATTCGCGACGCGAAACCGACGATCGTCTTATAGGCATCTCATTGGCCTGTTGGAATCGTGTAAGACAGCGCCCAGTATTGATAGCAGCCAGGACCTAGTAATAGCAATCCGAATTGATAGTTTGGGTGCGGAAGCTATCAGCCGCCAGGGTCGAAGGACATTTTCGCGCGTTTGGCTCCCCCGTGGAACGGCCGCCAATTAGATTTCGTTTGCTTCTAGAGGCCAGTTGGGAGGACAATGTGCCCATTTGCGCCCTGACAAGAGCGGCTGACCTTCTAGCACAGCCGCAAGCGGGGAATCCATGGATGGATCGTCACACGACGTGCTCCTCGTGGGTGGCGGAGGGGCAGGACTGCGCGCCGCCATCGCCGCAGCCGAGGTCAATCCAAAGCTCCGCATCGCCGTTGTTTCCAAAGTTTACCCCATGCGCAGTCACACGGTCTCGGCCGAGGGCGGCGCTGCGGGCGTAGTTAAGCCCGACGACAGCCTGGACGAACACGCCTACGACACGATTTCGGGAGGCGACTGGCTCTGCGACCAAGACGCCGTCGAGGCCTTCGTCAAGGAAGCTCCCGAGGAATTGTTGCGGCTGGAGCACTGGGGGTGTCCCTGGAGCCGCGAGCCGGACGGACACATTGCCGTTCGCGCTTTCGGCGGAATGAAAAAGAGGCGCACGTGGTTTGCCGCTGACAAGACCGGCTTCCACATGCTGCACACCTTGTTTCAGACCACCCTGAAATACGAGCCGATCACCCGCTACGACGAATGGTTCGTGACCAAGCTGCTGGTGGACGATGGGCGGGTGCAGGGTGTGGTGGCCATAGAACTGATGTCCGGAAGAATTCAGGCCATCACCGCTAAGGCTGTGATCCTTTGCACGGGCGGCTGTGGGCGTGTCTTTCCCTTCACCACCAACGCCAACATCAAGAACGGCGACGGCATGGCTCTGGCCTACCGGGCTGGCGCTCCGCTGAAAGACATGGAATTTGTGCAGTACCATCCCACCGGCCTTCCCTTCACCGGGATTCTGATCACCGAGGCCGCGCGCGCCGAAGGCGGCTACATGCTGAACAAAGACGGCTACCGCTACCTGCAGGATTACAACCTCGGAAAGCCGGAGCCGAAGCCAGTGCTGCGCTCGATGGAACTGGGGCCGCGCGATCGCCTTTCGCAGGCCTTCGTCAAGGAAGACCAGAAGGGTCGCACTATCCCAACCCCCTACGGCTCGGTTGTCCATCTGGATTTGCGGCACCTGGGAGAGAAAATTATTAACGCCAAGCTCCCCTTCGTGCGTGAGCTTTGCCTCAAGTACCAAAACATTGACCCGGTCAAAGAACTGGTTCCAGTTCGGCCCGTCGTGCACTACATGATGGGTGGCGTGAGCACAGACATCAACGGCGCCACTCCGCTTGCGGGGCTTTACGCCGCCGGCGAAGTCGCCTGCGTGAGCATCAACGGCGCCAATCGTCTTGGGTCTAATTCTTTGCCTGAGTGCCTTGTTTTCGGGGCACGCGCCGGACGAGCCGCAGCGCAGTTTGCCGCCGAGCAGAAAGCGCCCGACGGAAAAACCGTCGCGCAGGCTATCGATGAGCAGAGACGGCTGGAAACACAATTCCTGCGCAAAACCGGAGGCTGGGAACGCATCGCCATCCTCCGCGAACAGATGCAGAAGAGCGTCGAGAGCGGTGCGGGAATCTATCGCGAAGCGAGGTCAGTCACCGAAGCGAGCAACACGCTGCGAGAACTGCAGGAGCGATTTGCCAACATTTCTCTGGACGACCACAGCCGCACGTTCAACACCGAACTACAGTCCGCACTGGAACTCGGCTTCATGCTGGATGTGGCGGAATCCATTGTGCAGTGTGCCCTGAACCGAACCGAGTCCCGCGGCGCGCATCAGCGAACTGATTTTCCCGCGAGAGACGACCAGAACTTTCTCGCGCATTCGGTGGTGTATCGCCAAGCCGACGGCTCCTCACGCGTCGAGTACCTGCCGGTCAAGATCACGCGCTGGGCCCCGGGCGAGCGTGTGTATGGCGAGCAGACCAAAGAGCAACCTCAGGCGTTACCAGTACGGCGAGCAAGTTAAGATGGCGGATAACATCACTCTCGAGATCGCGCGCTACTCCCCGGAGCGGGATGCCAAGCCACACTTTGAGAGCTTCCAGGTGCCGGTCCACAAAGAATGGGTGGTGCTCGATGCCTTGAATCACATTAAGGACAAGCTCGACGGCTCACTCACCTACCGCTGGTCCTGCCGCATGGGTATTTGCGGTAGCTGCGGAATGATGGTCAACGGCGAGCCCAAGTTGACCTGCGCCACCTTCCTTTCCTCCTACGCGCGTAACGGAAACAAAATACGGGTCGAGCCCCTGCGTTATTTTCCGGTGGTCCGCGATCTGGTCACCGAACTCACCGATTTTCTGGCCAAGCTGAAAAAAGTAAGGCCGTGGCTGATTCGCCACGACGATCTGCGGCCAACCGAGGGCGAATTTCTTCAAACGCCGGGGCAACTCGACGCCTATAAGCAGTTCAGCATGTGCATCAACTGCACCCTGTGTTACGCCGCTTGCCCGGTCGTCGGGCTGGATCCCATATTTGTCGGTCCAGCCGCGATCGCGCTCGCCCAGCGCTACAACAAAGATTCCCGCGACCAGGGCGCAGATGAGCGCATGGCCGTGCTCGCGCATCCTGAGGGAGTCTGGGGCTGCACCTTTGTCGGAGAATGCACCCGCGTGTGCCCGAAACATGTTGATCCCGCGGGAGCGATCCAGCAATACAAGCTCAGTGCCGTACTGGATTGGATGAAGGCTTTTGTGAAGCCAAGAGGTCACCAGGCAGTGCGCCGTGAATCAGCCAACGATTAAAGCCGCGCCCACATACACTGAATTCCATCCCCGATGGTATCGGCCCCACGTGTCGGTGTACTGGTGGCTGGGACAATGGCAGTATCTCAAGTTCATCTTACGCGAGTTGAGCAGTGTAGCCGTTGCGGTATTCGTGGTTATCACGCTGTTCCAGTTACGTGCCTTGCGAAACGGGCCCGAAGCTTATGCGCGCTTTCAGCATTGGCTGCAAACACCGCTGGCGATCGCGCTCAACACAATCAGCTTCCTTTTTGTCGTTTTTCATACCATCACCTGGTTCAACCTTGCGCCCAGCGCGATGCCGATCCGGTTCCGGGGCAAGCGCCTTCCGGATCTCTTGTTGGCAGCGCCAAACTATATCGTCTGGGCGGTGGTTTCGTTTGCGGTCGCCTGGCTGATTTTGAGGTAGTCGAACATGGAGAGACAATCCAACGAAGCCTTTCTCTGGCTGCTGTTCAGCGCCGGCGGGGTGGTTGCGGCGATCCTGATTCCGGTGCATCTTTTTCTGTTCGGAATTGCCTTTCCTTTGGGATGGCTGCAGCCTCCCAGCTATGACCACCTCATGCTCCTGGCGAGAATGCCCATCACGCGGGTTTATCTGTTCGTGCTGTGCTCGCTTCCCCTCTTTCATTGGGCGCACCGCTTTCGCTACACCCTTTATGACGGGCTCCAGGTGAAACATCTCAACGAAGTCATCTTCACTGCCTGTTACGGCGGCGCCGTGCTGGGAACGGTACTAGCAGGATATCTGTTGTTGAACATCGCCTGAGTTGGAGGTTGGCATGCGACACAAACTGAAAATGATCTCGCCGAGCGGCATTGCGGAGGCTCTGGACAAGGCCAAGCACTACCGCTACCTGAACGAACCGGAGGAAGCCGAGTCCATCTGCCACGACATCCTTGCGGTTGAGCCGGAAAACCAATTGGCGCTGCGCATGCTCGGTTTGGCCATGACCGATCAGTTTACCGGGCAGGTGTCGGACCGCAGCACCGAGGTGGAAGGGATTTTTCAACGCCTCACTGACCCCTACAAACGTCACTACTACATGGGCATACTGTACGAGCGGCGTGCCAAAGCCCAGATGCGAGCCAGCTGTCCGCCGCAAATTGTGGCCGGGCTTTTCAATGACGCCATGCGCTTTTTCGAGGAGGCAGAGAGAATTCGTCCCGCAAACAACGATGACGCGATGCTTCGCTGGAATCGCTGTGCACGATTGCTGGAAAAACTTCCTGACCTCGAGCCACAAGAACGGGCAGGAGTGTTTGAGGACGATGATACTGCTCCGGTGCAGCTGATCCGGCGAGTTGGCAGGTAGAGAACTACTGCGTTGAAAAGCGCGGCGGATTCCCTCGACACGCCATCTCTTGAGGATCAGTTGCTCAGCGCGAAAGGAATCTTAGAACTCGCGAGCCAGGCGCATTTTCTTTATGTTACGAGCAATGCAGCGGAACGAGGCGAACTGCTCTAAATAGCCAATGTCCCGGCACACTGGTCGCACAGAGGAAGTGTTGAGATGAGCAGGGCTGCAAGCCTCGCGACTGTTGAAATGTCAGGAGGGTTACTCTGGACGCCAAAAAGGGCGATCGGCGCCGTTAGATTTCAATCAGTCACCTCTGAAACATCCGCTGTCACAGCAACGGGCTTCAACTGCCAGACATCGTCAGGAACCGTCGCGATCCAGAAACGGGCTTCGAGTCCTCCAAGCCGACTTCTGGCCCGGAATAACTTCCTGTTGCTCGTGATAAGACCGAAACCACGTGCTCTCACCTTTTTTATTGCTTTCTTTTGTCGTTGACAAGAGACTCTAAACGGAACTAAAAGTAATCGTTCGTAATATATCGAAGACTACCGCTGCTATTGCAGAGGGTTGATTTTCAAGGAGTAAAACTGATGCAACGCGATGTCGCGACCATGTGGAGCGTGGTACATGCCTCGCCCTTCGTGGTTCTGCTGATGCTAGCGCAGTCACTTGCCGCGCAAGTTGGGGCAACCTTCTTCGTGTCCAAAGCGGGCAACGACAGCAATCCTGGCACGATTGCTGCGCCCTGGTTAACCATCCAGCACGCGGCAAATTCGGTCTCGGCGGGCGCCACGGTATACGTATTCGGCGGGATTTACCACGAGGCGGTGAACTTTCCGTCCTCTGGAATGCTGTGGGCGCCGATTGCGTTCCGGAGCTATCCTGGGCAGACCGCGGTGATCGACGGGATCGGCCTGAAGTGCTGCACATCGAACCCCGCGTCGAGTGGGAACGGGACACAGGGCCTCATCACCATCGTGAACCAGAGCTACCTCATCATCAGTGGATTTGAAATCCGCAATTTCACCACCAGCAATGCCGCATTAGTTCCGACTGGTGTCTGGATAACGGGCGCAGGCACAGGAGTTCAGATCCTGAACAATCGGGTGCACCACATCACGACCACGTCGGAAACGAACGGCAACGCTTTCGGTATCTCAGTTTACGGCACATCGAAGAGTCCCATCACGCAGTTGGTCATCAATGGCAACGAGGTTTACGACCTGAGGACCGGGAACAGCGAATCAGTGAATGTGGATGGGAACGTGACTCACTTTGCCATTACCAACAATCTTGTTCACGACAACGACAACATCGGCATCGCTGCCATAGGATACGAAGACGTCGGCCCGGTCGGCTACGACGAGGCAATGTACGGCGAGATCAGCGGGAACACGATCTATAACATCAGCGGAATAACTAATCCGGGTGAGGGCTTCGAATATGACGCCGATGGCGTCTACTGCGACGGGTGCGCCTATGTTACGTTCGAGCGGAACGTGATCTTCCAGGTCGACTACGGAATCGAGACGAGCAGCGAAAATCAAGTCTGTCAGGCCAATGGCACCGAGTGGTCCGGGGGAAGTACTGGATCTGGAACCGCTGCTAAAGGCAAGTTCCCCTGTTACGGCAGGTATGCTACGGTGCGCAACAATATATTCTACAAAGCCAACTCCTGCGGTAACTCCATCGGCGGTTATGCGGCTGCGACCAGCAGGGGCGGCCACAGCAATGGAGGAGGCAGCAGCTACCACGATGTCTTCGTCAACAACACTCTGTACGATAACGGTACGCAACCAGGTAACGCGAACGAAGGCACACCCAGCGGCGAATTCCAGATACAGTTTCAGGTGGGCAGCGCGCAGGGGAACATCTACGAAAACAACGTTCTTTATGCCGGCTCGCCGAATATCTGGATCAACAGCTTCGTCCCGTGTAGTTCAAGCTATCCATGCCCCCCCGCAACGCTCAATTGGAACTTGTACAACTCGGTTTCGGGTTACGTGGAAGGAACGTCAATCTTGTGGGCTGACGTGAGTAGCTACAAGAGTTTTGCAAATTGGCAGAGCACAAGCGGCGAAGATGCAAATTCCCTGAACACGGATCCACTTTTTGTCAATCTGGAAGACACGCCTCCAAACTTTGACACGGTTCCGTCCTCGCCGACCGTGGATGCCGGCAGCACCAGTCTCTCGTGCAGTGTTGGCTGGTGTGATCCCAACGGCAGTTCGCCCAACTCCATTTACGGCAGTACCGACTTTCTGGGAAATCCCCGGACGCATGGTTCGAAAATTGACATTGGCGCCTTTGAAAATACCGGAGTCGCAATCGCCAACTCATTGACGGTGGATCTCACTTCGAGAAGGTACATGCTCCGGCCAGGTGAGGCGACCACTCTGAGAGTCACGGTGTCCGCCGATCCCGGTGGTGGCGGCGTACCCAGCGGCACGGTGAAATTCATGCGGGGCTCAAGCTTGCTGGGAAAGCAAACGCTGATGCCGGCTAGCGCCAGGAAGTCTGTGGCTAGTTTGCCGCTGAGCGCGTCTCAGCTCGGGCAAGGTGCTAACAGGTTAACCGCAGTGTACTCGGGAAATGCGATCGTGCCCTGTTGCCCTGTGTCAGGAGCACCGGTTACGGTCTACGGAAGCTCCACCTCGGCGCCAATCACGGTGACGCTGCAATAGTTCCTGAAGATGGGCTTCCAGGAGGTTTCGGCCTGGAGCGAATCCGATTCTGTACGAGTGGTCGGCAAACAGGAAGTTATCCAGCGGGCTTGGAGTCCTCGAAGCCGACTTCTGGCCCGAAAAGTGTAGCGTAGCGAGGCTCAGGTTGACCTTGGCCCGTCCCGACCCGTATATCAATCGGATGAAGTATTCCGTATATCAAGATTCTCCTTCACCGGAGGCAGCTATGCCAGCTGACCGCTTGCTCTTCACACATTTCGTTCGGTGCTCCACGGTTGCCCTGGCAACGGTTGTGGTCTTTGCACTCGCTGCCTTCGGCCAGAATACCAACGGGCGAGTCATCGGCGTGGTCACTGACCCGCAGGGGGCGGCGCTGGTTGGCGCCAGGGTAACGGTCGTCAATGTCGCAACCAATGTGCAGCGAATTACCGCAACTGACAACTCAGGCTCATATCAAGTTCTGGATCTCCCGATAGGCCGATATACGGTGACGGTCGAGATGAAAGGCTTCGTCAAAGCTGTAACCCAGCCCCAGGAGCTCAATATCAACCAGTCCCTGCGTATCGATGTTGCCATGAAGATTGGGGGAACCACCCAAGTTGTGGAAGTGCAATCCGAAGCCTCTCAGGTCGAAACCCTGAATCCCACCATCGGCGGGACGGTTACCGGTAAACCTATTCAGGATCTTCCGCTCAATGGGCGTGAAGTGTTGGATCTGGCTTTCACTCAGCCGGGGGTGCTGCCGGCGCCCACCACAGGGTATGGGTCCGAAAAGTCTGGCGAGTTCTCCGAAGGCTTCACCGTAGCTGGAGGCCGACCCGATGCCGTCACTTATTTACTCGACGGTGGGCTCAACAACTCCGTCACCAGCAACAACGTTGTATTTGATCCTAATCCCGACACCGTTGCCGAGTTCCGCATTCTGACCAACAACTACACTGCGGAATACGGCCGTAACGGAGGCGGCACGGTCACCGTGGTGACCAAATCCGGCAGCAACGATTTGCATGGGAGCGTCTTTGATTACCTGCGCAACGACGCCTTCAATGCCAACGATTATTTCGACAATGAACTCGGGCATCCGCGGCCGGTGCTGAAGCGGAATCAGTTCGGAGGTACGTTCGGCGGGCCGATTATCAAGGACCGCTTATTTTACTTTTTCGGATATCAGGGGCAGCGCCAAACGTCTGTGGTGCATGGACAAGCGGTTACAACCTATACGCCCGCCGAACTGAACGGGGATTTCTCGCATGCGGTGAATGGCGGCCCAGACCCCAATGTGGTCTGCTTCCTGACGGCGTTTTTCCCAGACGGAACTGAGTGCGGGCCACCGGATCAAAACGGAAACCCAACCCCAGGCATCGCCCATCCGTATTTTCAATCCAATCCGGCGCTGGCAGCTAAAGGCATTATCGATCCCACGAAGATCGATCCGGTAGCCAAGGCCTACATAAACGCAGGTTTGGTTCCAACCTCTCCGAACGGGCAGTTATTTCCCGAAGGGGCAGCCTTTGACAATGTCGATCAATACACCGGCAAGCTCGATTTCTACGCCTCGACAACTGACCGATTATCCCTCACCATCGGTTCCAATCAGGAGCCGACTGCGGCCCCGCTGGGAGTATTCCCGACGGTGCTGGGATTTCCCTCGGATACTTCGACCACCAATCAATTTCTGAACCTGGCCTACACGAAGACATTTTCCTCGGCTCTACTCAATGAAGCCCATGCCACGGCCAATCGTTTTTACCAGACTTCCTCAGCGGGAAGTCATCCTCCTAACCCGGCCGCCCTGGGCATAAACATCAACTCCGATCTCCCATTCGCGCCTCCTATCATTCAACTGGAGAGCAGCAATCTAGTTCTTGGCTTCGATCCCAACTTGCCCCGCACGAAGGCCGACAACACCTACGGGATCTCGGACACGCTCACCTGGACCAAAGGGCGGCACACCATTAAGACCGGAGGGCGGTTTGCCATCCTGCAAGAAAACTCGCTCTATGCCTATGCGACCAACGGATGGTTCTTCTTTTACGGAACGCAGACAACTGTCGGATCCGGAACGGATCTGGCTGACTTTCTCTTCGGCGCTCCGGACGAATACCAGCAGTATCCGCGAGCCAATAATAACGAGCACCAGAAGCAGTACGCATTATTCGGGCAGGATGAATGGAAGGTGACGCCGCGCCTGGTCCTAACGCTGGGCTTGCGGTGGGAATACACCAGCCCGGAAACCGACAACCACGGGCACAGCTACAGCGTTATCCCGGGACTCCACTCGACGAGATTTGAGAACGCGCCCCCCGGGCTGGTTGTGCCCGGAGACCCGGGGGCTCCTACCGGTTGGTACTTTCCTGATCACAAAGACTTCGCTCCCCGTTTTGGCTTTGCCTGGGATCCTCTCGGCAACGGCAAGACGAGCGTTCGCGGTGGCGGAGGCATGTTTTACGACACGCTGAACGGCTGGATGGCGGATTGGAACAACGGTGTCCCACCCTGGTGGTCCTCCTCCGATCTCTTCTTCAGTTCGTCACCCACCAATGCGCAAAACACATCCTTGTCCTTTCCGTACCAGACTGCAGGTGCGCCCGACCCGTTTCCTTCCAGGATTCCACCACCCGATTTTAACTTTGCTGCTGCCGGTTACTTGCCTTTCGGCTACGGAAATAATTTTGTCACCGCGCATCTGAAAACCCCGTATATCTACCAATACAACCTAAGCGTGCAGCGGCAGTTGGGTAACAGCCTGATGGCCGAACTAAGCTACGTGGGAAGTTCCTCCCACAAGTTGCTCACCTGGATGGATATCAATCCGGTCGTTCCTTCGACCTGCGGGCAGCCCAACGGATGCAACAATCTGCTGAACGTAGAACTGGGACTCACGCCCCTAAATGGGTATGCTCCTTTACCGCAAACGTTTGCAGGGCGGAACGACGCCAACTATAACGGCATGCTGGCCAGCCTTACAAAACGGACCGGCAACTGGCGCAACCTCGGCGACATGTATTTCACTGCTTCCTATACGTGGTCGCATAACTTCGACAACGGATCGGGCTTCAACCAGCGCAGCCTGGAAATTCCCTATTTCGAACCGCATCGGTTCTATGGCAGCTCGGACTTCGATATGCGGAACAGAATCGAAATCAGCGGGGGCTGGGACCTGCCGTTCGACCATCTCTGGGCGGCCGGGCCCAAACGACTGACTAGCGGCTGGAGCCTCTATCCCATCGCCTACTATCAGTCCGGCATTCCACTCGATTTCTATGCCGACACCGCGAGCCCCGAGTCGGGTCTCGCTGGTCCCTCGGGCTACGGAGACCCACAATTGATTCGCCCGGATCAGGTTACGCCTTCCATTCAGACATTTGATCCTCACAAGATCCAGACCCTCACGAATCCGACTGCCGGCGTGCAGACGACGGGAAACTTCTTTTTCAGTCCTGCCGACATCGTAGCCAATCCATGCATCAATGCCAATAACTGCCCGGTTGGATTCTACGGAAGCTACCGGCGCGATTCCCTGGTTGGTCCGACGCGCTTCAATTTTGATCTGGCACTCGAGAAGTCCACCGATCTCGTCGGAGAACGCTTGAAGTTGATGTTCCGTGTAGAGGCTTTCAATATTCTCAATCACACACAATTCCAGAATCCGGGCAGCACGCAGGTGAGCGATCCGAATTTGGGCTTGATTTCAACTACGTTCGACCCTCGAATTCTTCAGTTAGCTCTTCGCCTGACGTTTTGAGGGCAAACCGACTGGGAGAGATACCAATCTCGGCCCCCTCGCCGGATGCCGTCGGGGCAAATTGGCTCTCGGGTTGGGGTGGTCCTGTTTCGCGCGAGGCGAACCGAGACATACTTGATCGCATGGAGTGCAAAAGGAATGAGTGAAAGAACAAAAGATCGCGAACCGGGAATGGGGCAATCGATC
>Ga0187770_10000556_pt1 | contig 18140 bp, 17 predicted proteins | sample 0116_SJ02_MP02_2_FD_133154 | JGI IMG/M metagenome (GOLD analysis project Ga0187770, IMG submission 133154) | Tropical peat soil microbial communities from peatlands in Department of Meta, Colombia - 0116_SJ02_MP02_20_MG | ecosystem: Environmental > Terrestrial > Soil > Wetlands > Peat | place...
CCTAGTCGGCGCAACGCAAGCCATTACAGTGCGCGTCCGCTACGAGAAGGTTCTCCCCGCGCTCGCGCTGGGAACCGATCCTGTCCAGATTCGCTCGGCTACGGACGCACTCGCATTTGCCACTGCGGCTTTGGCTGCGCGATCGCGCGGCGCGCGCGCGCTGGCGGCGGATCTATTGGGCACGGCGCAAATGGCCACTGAGAACTTGATCCAGCGCTACGTCCGGCCGGAACAGGTGAAGGGACGCCGCCGTAAACCCTACGGCTATCGCCGGCGCGTGATCTATTTGTGAGGCTCTAGGGTGCGGCATCCACGCTAAGAGTGAGTTGAATAGTGCGTGCGGCGTTTTGGCCGGTGGCTTGAAGGATCATCGTGGTGGATCCGGTAGGTGTCGAGACCAACTTTGGATTCGTAGTCTTTTTGCAGCCGGCCACAAGAGTCGCTCCGAGAATGAAAAGTACAAAAGCCGGAACTGCACGTCGCAATGAAACCGTGAGGGGCACTCCTACCGCGTTTCGGCGTCTCCGGTAAATAAGTGCAACTGCAGCCAGAGTTCCCGCGCACAAATTCAGAACTGTCAGCGGGTTCATGTGCAACGGCCCCGGTTGAGTATCGAGCCGCGCAGACGGCGCCCGTGAGGTCGTACCAGGTGGCGGGGAATTGAAGGTCGTTTGGAACGTTACCGTGAAGGGGGCGGGAGTCCCAGGCGCCGGAGTCGCTATCGTAGGAGATATCGTGCACGTCGTGTATTTCGGTAACGTGGAGAAAGGCGGGCATGTGGGCGTTACGGGACTCGAAAACAGCGCGAGACTGTCATTCGGATCGGAGACAACCTGAAGGTTGAAGGTCGCACTCTTGCCCTGGACCACTGCAACGCTGAGTAATTGGCCGCTGGCCGCCTGAATTTGGAAATCGTCGCCGGTGCCCTGCACGGCCGCTGTTGCCGAGTCCTGCGGATTCGAATCAGTCACGCTGAGGCTTGCGGTGCGCAGTCCGGTTGCCTGAGGGGTGAATGCGATGTTGATCGAACAGCTAGCCCCCGCCGCAAGCGATATGGTGCACGACGAGCTGACCACCGTAAAGTCCGTAGTATTGTTACCCGTGAATGTGTTGAAGACCAACCCGATTACATCCGAGGGTGAGTTGTTCGTCAGTGCGAACGCGGCGGTTGCCGTTGAACCTCCGGTGGCTTGTGTTCCAAAATCGTACAGATTTGCGTTGCCAGGCGCGGCGATCGTGAGGGTAGGTGTGCTCTGACCCATACCGTCATATCGCAAGATCCGATTGTGTCCTTGGTCAGCAACATAAAGATCTCCGTCCGAGTCAAACGCCATCTCGCCAGGAGCATTCAATCCCGTTGCAGCGATAGTCGTCTTCTCCGTCGCAGCGTCAACGCGATAGACGCCGTCTGCGTTGGCATCTGCAACAAAGAGGTTGCTGCCGGCATCGACGGCAAGGCCCGATGGACAGGATTCGCGCGTTGAAGTGGGGGTGCTGCCGCACAGCGCAGTATTCGAGTTGCCGTCGGCCAAAGCGGAAGGCGCGTGCGGAACAAACCCCGCAACCTGTTGAATCGAGCGATTTGCAACATCGATTTTGAATACGCCGCCCGTTTCAGGTGACGCGACAAACACTTTGGTTCCATCCCGCGTGACCGCAATGCTCGCAGGAGCGATTACCTGCGCGATGGTCTCCAACTCAGTGGTCTGTGAGCTGGCGGCGCGCAACACGTCCACTGTGTTGGTGCCGTGGTCCGTAATAAAAAGGTCCCCGGCACGATCGAGCGCCAGTCCAATTGGCTCGGCGAGCAAGACATTCTGTCGGGGTGCCCAGCGACCTGCGACGCTGCGGATGACGCCCGGTTCAGTGCTGAGCGCACCTCCGATCCGGCGAACGGTCGAATTGAACGTATCGGCAATAAAGATTGTGCCGTCGGGAGCAACGGCGATGCCACTGCGCATGACAAGAGAATCTGTTTTTAACGCCAGCTGCGCGTCCAGCCCAGACCCGCCGTCACCCAGTGACCCGTTCTCGCCGGACCCAGCTACTTTTTCGAGTTTCGCGGCAGCCGCGAGCGATCCCATCGGGCCAGTAGCTGCCAGGGCGAAAACGCGGTCAGGCGCGTTCGCCGCCGTCAAGTAAACTGAGGTCCGCGCGTCGAGCGTCAGCGCGCGCACTCCCACACCCTCGGCAACCGACACCGGGGCTTGCCCCGCGCTTGCCGGTGCTGGGTGTTGCGCGAAGATTAGGGTCGCGCATATGACCGTAAGCACGCATGCTGTCGCCAGTCGTCCCAAACCATTCTCCTTATCTGCTCCCATTCCAGCAGACTATTACGCGGGTTTTGATTCACCAGGGCGGTCCCAGGTTGTGCGCCGCCCTTTTGCAAATCACAGATGATAGCACGGCTAAAAACTCACACAAACTTCCGGAGGAATCATGGCTCTCACATTTACACTTGTTGATACTTGGGACGACGGCCAGCGCATTCACGCGAGCGGAACCGTCGCGCCATCGGGTAACTACACGACCAGCGGAGATACTCTTGACCTCTCACAGGCAGGCATCCCGGCCGTGACGCAATCGCCGGTTCAAGGAACCGCTTGGATGGACGGGCTTGCCGGCTACGATTATGTCTTTTATCCCGGTTCGACTCTCAATGTGGGCAAAGTCAAGATTTTCCAACAGGGGGCGAGTGCCGGTGCATTCCCCGAACTTGCGGCGGGCGCTTACCCCGGCGCAATCACGGCAGACACGATCACCTTCTACGGGATTTTCAAGAAGTTACTGTAGTGCACACCGCAGTCGCGGTTATCAAACGATTTACCAGGGATTCCAGCCATGTCCATTGAGACTCTCTCGCCTTTGCCGCTGACCACTTTCGGCACGTGGGTAACATTGCTCGACCCTTCCGATGTCCCGCCGGGAATGTCGCCAAATCTTGCCGACGTGGAGTTTTTCCCCGGCGGAGTGCGCACTCGCTCCGGCCTTGTCGCGGCGTTCACTATTGCTGGCGGCACGCCCAGCATCAACGGTTTGAAGACCTACGCCACTCCGAATCTCACCCAACGCATGCTTGTCCTTGATTCTCTCGGCAACGTCTACAAGGAGGACCCACCGGGCATGCTATCCGTCGCTATTCCCGGAGGGTGCGGAGCAGGCCTGTATTTGGCGTCGACCACGCATTTCGGGCGCGAATATATGGCGTTTTCCGACGGCCTGGTTGGCCAAGACATCCCGCGGCAATACGATGATTCCAGTTTCGATCGCGTAAGCCAGATAGGTCCCGCCGAAGGGCCGTCTGTAGGCGACTCAACAGCTACGGGAAGTATTTCACCCGGTGTACATCAGTGTGCGGTTGTCTTTGTAACGCGGCAGGGCTATTGGACTGCGCCTTCACCGCCGATTTCGTGGGCCGCAGCCGGGAATTTCAAAGCAAACGTTACAAACATCCCCACGGGGCCTTCGAATGTCGTGCAACGACTTATCGCATTCACTGCCTCAGGAGGTGCGAGTTTCTATCATGTTCCGGCAACGATGGTGATCAACGACAACACCACAACTTCTTTGACCGTCGATTTCACTGACGCAATCCTACTTTCGGGCGTCGGCATGGACGACCTATTCTCGCAAATTGAATTGCCCAACCAACTCGGCTCCATCGACTATGCCGAGCGCATTTTCTGGTGGGGTGAGCGCACGAAGACGGACAACTGGAGCAATCTCTCGTTCGACGGGGGATGGGACGCATCGGGAAACGGAAGGCCTCTTGGCTGGCAAGTGGATCCGTCGTTCGGCGCAGGGGGCAGCCGCGAGCCCGCGGATGTCGTCTGGGGTGACGCGTATCGCATTACGGCCGATGGCGTGACAGCGGCGCGCGGCATGATTCGCCAAAATGCGCTGGCGGACGCAGCAGGAAACCCGCTGCTTGTGATGAATACGGACTATTCGGTACGGGCTCGTGTGAAACGTAGCGCCAATCTCGCGGCAGGCATTTTGCGCGTCAACGCGTTCAGCCCCACGGCGGGCCAGATTGGTTCGGGCCTGGCGATCACCGTCGTTCAAGCGACGACCAGTTATCAGGAATTCACAGCCCAACTTTTCCCGCCGCAGGCTTCACTGCCGTCCGACCTCGTGCTGCGCGTATACGCAGACAACTTTCCGGCGCCCGCTGGGGAGTCATTTCTCCTCGACAACATAGAAGTGTTCCCGACAAACGCATCCCAAAATGCGTCGCTGGTGCGTTGTTCGGCCACCGAGGAACCGGAAAGCTACGACGGCGTTACCGGTATCATGAACATTGCCGTCAACAACGGGCAGGGAATTCGCGCGGCTTTCAAGCTCCGCAACAACCTTTACTTTGCGAAGGAGCGCAGCCTGTATGTGACCGCGTCTGATGGTGTCAACGAGCCCGCACTCTGGGCGATCGAGGAAGTGTCGAACAAGGTCGGCACACCCTCGGTGCATGGCATTGGGTTGGGCGAGGAGTGGGTGGTCATCGCGGGCCGCTCTGGCCTTTACTATTTCGACGGCAGTGAGCCCGTCAAGCTTTCACAGGAAATTCAGCCCACGTGGGACGCGATCAACTGGGAGTACGGTCATTTGATCTGGGTGCAGGTAGACACGCAACACAAGCGAATTCTTGTCGGTGTCCCGATGGGCTCGGCAACGCAGCCCAATCAGGTGCTTATGCTTGACTACACAGAAGGGTTCGGTGATCCACTGGTCGCAATGTTCGGAGCCCCCGAACGCTCGCGAAAATGGGCGCCGTGGAATATCCCCGCGAACTCGTGCGGCCTGATCGAACGCCCTGGAGGTGTAGCACAGGTTTTTCTTGGTTCAAACAACGCAACAGGAAAAATCTACGCACTCACCAGCGGCCAATACTCCGACGACGGGACCGCGATCAACTGCATCTACACAACAGCATTCGTCGCGGCCACAGGGTCCAGTGGAAGGAACTTGTTCGGCTACCTGACTGCGTACGTCCAGGGCGCGGGCACGCTGGCGCTTGGCGCGTTTTCACCAGGCGACGCAACGCTCACGCCCATTGGCTCATGGGCGCTAGGCTCGCCTGCCGCACGCGACATGGAACAGATGACCAATCTGCTTTCCGAACGCGTCGCGTATCAATTCGGGACCAACGCTCCCGGCTCATGGTTCTCACTAACGAAACTCGTACCTTGGGCTAAGCCTGACCCATTTGCCATCGTTCGCGGTGCGAATTGACCGCCCTGGCTTTTGATTCAGTCTTCGTAGCGACACACGTGTACGGTCGTTTCTTCTCATTTCAAGACGGTTCAACATGCTGACGATTCCACAATTGGAAGCGCTGCGGCGCACGAATCCGCATCTTTACGAAACGCTGAAACGTCTTGCCGAGGCCTCGCTTGGTCCGAATCAGGGCTGGAGCATCGACCATCAGGTCACCGACGGAGCCGATTACGCACGCGTCGTTTCTGGTGCGCTGACGGCCGGGAAGGTTGACCTAACGAAATCCGGCGTCCTGATGAAGGGCTCGGTTGCGCCAACATGGTCCGGGGCCTTCACGTATGTTTGCACAACATCAACCATCACGTGGACCTGGACCGGCCTCACGATCTATCGCGCCGACGGCACCGTAACGGCAATTCCCAATGGTGTACTTGCTATCTCGGGACTCTCAGCTGGCACCACTTATTGCTTCTATCCCTACTGGGATGAATCGGTCGCAGCAATTGGATGGGTCGCAGGAGGCGCTGGCACTCCCGCAAACGCGCAGACCGCAAAGACGAATTCTGCTGCGCAACAGCAATCGCTGCAGGAACGCGTTCCGCTCTCACAAGGGGCTATCACGGCGGCGACTACTACTAGTGGGACAGGTGGTGGCTCAGGCGGCGGCAGCGGGAGCTGCCTGCGCGCTGGCATGGTAGTGCTTACCAAGGAACGCGGCACCGTTGAAATTGAATCCTGCAAGGTGGGCGACCATCTGCGATGTCCCTCTGTGACGGGAGGCGAAACATGGACGCGTGTCGTGCAGATTCAAGTGCGCGACGCCGACACGTTCATCCGGCTCCACCTTTCCAATGCCGAATCGATCGACGTTACGCCGCACCACATCTTCACTCTGGCGGACGGCTGCCCGATGCGCGCCGAGCGCTTGTGCCTCTCCGATATTCTCATCGGGCGATTTGGGCGAGTCACGATCAAGCGAATCGAGACTATCGTCGAAGGAGGCAAGAAGGTCACCGTCACGTGCGAGCCGGAACACCAGTTTTTCGCCGGCCGCTTTTCTGCCTCTGTGCTGACGCACAACTACACCTATTCATCATGACCGGCAAATCTTACTACCTGACGACCGTGGGCGCATGGCAACGCCACGCCACGCGCTTCGCGGGTTCGCATTTCGTTGCGCTCGGGGCGCCCAAAATGGGTTCGAGCGGATCTGCCTCCGCGGACACGCCGATTCTTGTCCTTGTCGAAGCGGATGAAGGCGTGCATCTCGCGCTTGAAAATGACACCTCGTTCACGGCTTTGCCGCATCCTCTTGCAGAAAAGCCGATCCCAGAGAACGCACTGGCTGCGCTCGCAGGGCATGGAGTCAATTCTGGCGCAACGACCTTTGATGTGGCCACAGCGCTTAGTCGCGTCCATCCGCTTCTTCGTCATCGCGTGTTTTGACGTCTTGCGATGCTGATTCGCGAATACACGGAAAGCGATCTCGACGCGCTGCGCCGGATGCACGCACGGCAGGCATTCGATTACGCGTTCCCCGACATTGCCGACCCGATATTTGTGTCCAAGCTTGTCGTCGAAGACGGTTCTGAACGCGTCGTGATGGCCTCGCTCGCGCGTCTCACTTGCGAGATCTACCTCCTGATGGATTCCGGGGCAGGGAACTCGCAACAGCGATTCGCGCACCTCGTCGCGCTTCATCGGGCAGGGGAGGGCGATCTCGTCGCGCGCGGGCTCGACGACGCACACGCGTGGCTTCCGCCGCAGATTGCAAAGCGCTTTGGACGCCGCCTCGAATCACTTGGATGGGTGCGAGACGATGCATGGACACCCTACTGCCGCCGCCTGCGTTAGAACCCAACACAGCCGCTTGGCCGCATTCGGCGCGCCACGAAGAATCTCCTCTCGCTCTCTCGTGCGCGAAATATTTCCTTGCACCGTCGCCTTGTCAGTCCGATAAATCTCTCAACGGAGGCCCCATGTCACGCGCAGCACAAAGCACCACGCGTCAGCTCACCGACCAGCAGCTCGTCCAGCAAAATCAGCTCATCTCGCAAGCCAACCAGCAAGGCTCGCAGGACAGATCGTTGATGTTGCCGACGATTCAGAATCTCCTCAACAGTCAGGGCTACACGCCTCAGGAACAATCGGCCATCACGCAACAGAGCATGGGTGCGGCCAACACCGCATTCGACGCGCTGCGAGAACGCGCGGCAAACCGCTTGGCCGCTACGAATAACACTGCCGGGTATGGCGATCTCCTGTCGCAACTCGGCCGCCAGCAGGCGCAAACCCAAGCGAGTCAGGCACAACAGAACCAGATCGCATTCGCGAATCAGAAACTCAAGGAAAACCTCGCCGGCCTTAGCGCTCTCGGGCAGACTTACGGCATCGACACGAACTTGCTTGGCAAGGCGATGGGCATTCCTGCGGAGCTGCTGGGCGTGCGCGAACGCGCTTCCACCGGATCATCAACGACCGGCTTGGGCACTCTTTTCGGCATCGGCTCCGATGTCGCTTCGCTTTTCGCCTAGAACACTCGTTGACGTTCAGAGATCTGCACGACGACAAATCCGATGCGCACGCTCATCAACCCTTACTGGTGCACTTTCGCTTTGGTCTCGCTGGTTCAATTCGTGTTTTTTCTGCGCTGGCTCTACCGGCGTTTTCGCGACGACGAAATGAATCGCGCGTTCATCCGCGATATGGCCACCAACCATTTACCGCACATCTACGACCTGCTGATCCGTCTCTGCGACCAGCAGGGAATTGATCACGGTCCGCCGCCACCCATTCGCTGGCTCGATTTCAACGGTCGGCAGCCCGGCGATTGACCCTATCTGTACATGGCGGATTACGAAGCGGAGATGTAAATGCCTTTCGTCAACGGCAAGTTCTATATGAATCCGGCTTATGGACAGGCTGCCGAGCGCGCTCGCGCCGCCCATGCTGCCTCGGATCATGCCGCAGCAAATCCGCAGGACCAGGACGCCCACTGGGTGACGATCGGCGGAAAACATGTTCTGATCCAAGAGATGCAACCCGGACAGGCACAACACGGGACGCAAAAATTGACCAAAAAGTCGGAGAATGCAATTCTGGAGTCCAGTTTGACTGCTGAACAGGCTGTCGCCTTCGAGGATGCAGTCGCGGACGCCGGCAAGAAGTACGGGATCAACCCAAATATTCTTGTGGGTATTGCGGTGAAGGAGTCATCCCTAAGGCCAGGCTATGAGACCAATCTCGGTGGCAGCGCTGCGGGCCTGATGGGGCTGACTGACAGAGTGCAGAATGCCTACGGCCTCAACAATCAGGTTGCCATGGGTTCGAGCCCCACTGCGATCACTTGCCAGGTGTATGTCGCTGCGAGCTATCTCCGCGACTTGATGCACGACCCCGTTCCTTCCAGCCATCCATCTCATCAGTTAGAAATCGCGCTAGGTTATTATCGTAGTAATCGTCACGACGTTAATAGGGCAATCGCCTCCAAAGGGGGCTACAATGCGATGTTGAAGCTCCGATACCAAAACGAAGCCCTCGGGAGCTATATCAAGACGGTGGAGTCATACCAATGAGGCGAATACTTTCATGCCCATTCTATGTGCTGCTGACGGCGATCATTTGTCTACTTCCCTCTGTTTCAGAAGCGCAAGAGCAAGAATCCGGCTCTTCTGCGATCCCACGAGAGACAACTGTAGTTGCAATGAAGTACCTGCGTGCGGTTGTTCAAGGCGATTCCATTTCCTCCAACGATGGCCAACACGATGACTTTATTCTTGTTGGAAACTCCCGCGATCGGTTTGGCGGATGGAGGGTGATTGTTGTTGCTGGTTCCAAAAGACCGCGAGTTCTCTGGGATTCGTACACCTTGCGCGATTGGTATTTTGATGGTACCGCACCTGGTGGCATCGATTATGATTCCGACGGGCCAAGCGGCTATATTGTCACCCTGCGCGGCTGTGCTCCGCACCAGTGCGCTGACGGAAGAATAGGGTTTGCACTGTACTCCAGCCACGCCCGCCGAGTGTTCGTCAGTCATATCACAACCAGGGATGATAGGTCCTATGTCGTGACCTACTATCCGAAATCAGGCATTCCCAAAACCTATCACGACAAATTGGATCAATTGATGTGCTCTGACAACGGCGTCTCTGAACCTTCCAAGCTGCCAATCAAGTGCCCCACTCAGTGAGCATGATAAAGAGACGCTAGCAGTAAAAGAAGCCGCACCAGCACAGGGAATCGACCACGGTCCGCCGGCCATCCACCTACTGGATCGATCTGAACAATCCAAGGCATGGGGAGTGATGCCCTCAGATGCAACCGCCTGATAATCTCGTTGTGCTCGCCCGCTCCGCGGCTGTAAAACGCGGCCTCGACCCGTCACTTGTCTGCGCCGTCGTCGAGCAGGAATCCGGTTGGGACCCTTACGCTATTCGTTACGAACCGGCGTTCCGGGCCCGCTATGTCGCGCCCCTCGAGCTCCCGCCAACCGAAGAAGTGGCCCGCTCTGTCTCCTGGGGCTTGATGCAGGTGATGGGACAAGTTGCACGAGAACACGGCTTCGGCGGAAGATTCCTCAGCGCGCTCTGTGACCCGCCCTCCGGACTTGAGATTGGCTGCGTGGTTCTCGCCGCAAAATCCCGCGCGGCCGATGGTGACGTTCCACGCGCTCTGCAACTGTGGAATGGCGGCGGCAACGTGAACTACTCCACGGAAGTTCTTGCTCGCATCACAAAATACAAATGACCCGAGGACTCTTGGATTCCTCTGGACGTCCTTTTGGCCGCACCCCGCGCGCCTGGCGGCTTCGAGCGCTGGCCGTGTTCCCTCCGCTCAACCTTGCACACTTCGGGGATGCGCTTTAGGTCGCTTCGCTTCCAACATGTCGTTCTCCGCAATCTTGTTAAATCTGAGGCAAACTCATGACTCGCCGAACACTTGAACTCGCCGCTTTCTTTGCAGCGTTGTTGATTGCCTCGCTCGCATTCCATGCCTGGCTTGCTTCACATGACGATCAACTGCGCCTTCAATCCACACTCGCTGCGCAAAAACAGCTCCTCGACGCAGCCGATGCCCGCGAACGCACGCGGGTCGAAACACTTGATCATGCACTTGCGCAGATCACCGAAACCAAGCGCACAACCCAAACTCCAGCGCAGATCCTGCGCGAGCTCCCAAAGTACCTCGCTCTGCCTCAACCAATCACGGCCGAAACAAGAAAGCAGCAGGGAACTGACCTTTCCGAAAACCCACACACACCCGCCGGCACCTCCGCGACAGGCGAGGCGCCCTCAACCGTTGTCGCACAGGTGTCGGCCAATCTCCCCGACACGCCTGCCGCACGCATTCCTTCTACTGACCTCAAGCCGCTCTTCGATTTCGTCCAGGACTGCCGTTCTTGCCAAACCCAGCTTGCAACTGCGAAGCAAAACGCCCAGGACGATAATGTCAAACTCGAAGCCCTTACCCGCGAACGCGATGCCGCTATCCGTGCCTCAAAAGGCGGAGGCTTTTGGCGACGCCTGAAGCACAATGTGATCTGGTTTGCTGTCGGTGCCGGGGCTGGCGCAGCAAGTGGTTTCGTTGTCGCCAGACGCTAGCAAACTACTGAAGTACAGGAGCTGCGTTCATCAGAATTTCTCGGTTCCGCGCGGACTATCCTCATAAGATCCTTGCCGCAATTCACCCCAGGCTCAACCACCCATGTCCAGCCCGACGGCAGACATTCTTTGCGTCGGGTAGCTCTATCGACCTCAGGGTCGTCCATCGTCTCAGATGTCACATGGTGCTGTTACTGTGGCCTTTGCGAGCGCAATTCGCGAGTTCTTGCCTATTCAAAACAGGTCAGAAACTCGGCTCTCGTGTTCATTGCCGCTTCGTTTTCGATTCTTTCCCTTCAAACACGGTCTGTTATTCCGCACCTCCGATAGTCCGACACGTCGGCAGCTAGGCCCAATCGGGGCCGCTCCCTCAAATCCTTTCAAGACACTTCCTGTGCCAAGCGGCTCCCAGCCACTTTCCCCGTGTATCGCCACGTGTGTCCGGCACTTGTTATTCAGACTCCAAACGTAGGAACCTGAAACGAGCTCAAACCATGGATACACCGTTCACATGTGCTCGCCAAGTACAAACCACTCTGGAACGAACAATCCCGCCCCAGCAAGCAGCCAGAGCTAAGCCTGTACACAACAGAACGTTACACATTGGGTTCGCACTTGCTCTTTCCGGCTCCATTTCTTCGAGACCTGACCATTTTTCAACCCACTCCAGGGCATACGTGTCGGCGGGCTCGACGCCTCCACATAGGCAGTCTGCAACACCGAGCATGTACCGAGAGGTTTGCTTCTGATTGAGGGCAAAAAGCTCTCGATCAGCGGGCGACGCCAGTAGAGCCGACCTGGAAACGCTCAGGGCATTGGGGCACGCAGGCCATGGAGGCACCAGGTTCTTCTCCCGCACTCGGGCGCGGGGTCAGTGTTTTCACGCTGAGTTGCTCGGCGATAAAACTGCAATTATGCTGCACTCGAATTGGGCATCGGCCTACACGAAGCCAATCTGTTCTGCTGCGTGGCCGCTTTGATCGCTACATGCAGAATCGCGCCAACATTCCAGAGACGATGGTAGGCACCCCGTGCGACAACAAGAGTTGATGATCTACGTTGCGCGCTCTTGTGCCCTGTGCCCAATGCCGAGACAATGCCACCAGCGCCCCCACCATGCTCGTGCAGTTGTAGAATACATCGATCCGCCCGGTGAGGCCCCCTCCCAGCAGAACAGTACCGGACGCCGGAAGACCCTCCCGCGCATGGGTGCTGTCCTGGGAGCTGACTCGCTTAGCCCCAGAGGTATACAGGCACCTAGCCTTCAGTGTGCGGTGCCAGGAGATGCTTTACAGTTGGTGCCAAGACATCCTTTGCACCCGCGGTAGAGTTTCTGACCCAGGAGGCCAGAGACGATGCCGTGGAGAAGGGTGGACGTGAACGAACAGCGCATGCGGTTTGTGATTCGAGCGACGAGGGGAACCGAGACGCTTGCGGCCCTGTGCCGGGAGTTTGGCATTTCCCGCCCGACCGGCTATCTCTGGCGGCGACGGTACCAGCAGGCTGGAAGCTTGACGGGGTTGTGCGAGCGCAGTCCACGCCGCACGGCGGCGTGGCAGCAACAGCGTGTCGTAGCGCTGCGCCAACAGACCGGGTGGGGCGCGAAGAAGTTGCGCGTGCTGGTGCGGGAAGAAGAACAGATTCCGCTGGCGGTGCGGACCATTCACCGGATTCTGGAGCGTTACGGTCTGGTGAGCGAAGAGACGCACGGGCCAGCGCCAGGGCGTTTCGAGCGCGGGGCACCGAACGAGCTGTGGCAGATGGACAGCAAAGGAAAATATCCGCTGCCGGATGGCGAGTGTCACCCGCTGTCGATCGTGGACGATCACAGCCGCTATGCCGTGGGGCTGTATGCCTTGCCGGAGTTGAGCGGAGAGCAAGCCTCTCCGTGTTTGGTGGAGACGTTTCGGCGCTACGGCGTACCGCAAGCGATGCTGATGGATCGCGGAACGCTGTCGTGGTCGGCGTGGAACGGCTGGGGATTGACGCGGCTGTCGGTGCAGCTGATGGAACAGGGGATTCGGCTACTTTACGGGCGAGTGCGGCATCCGCAAACGCAAGGGAAGGTGGAGCGCTTTCATCGCACGCTGGGGCAGGCGCTGCGGCATCGCGGCGTGCCGCAACGGTTTGGGGATTGGCCGGCGGCGCTGGAAGAGTTCCGGCAGATCTACAACGAACGGCGGCGGCACGAAGCCCTAGAGATGAAACGCCCGGCGGAACGATACCACCCAAGTCAGCGGAGTTATCAGGAGCGAGTGAAGGAGTGGGAGTACCCGGAAGGCAGGGACGTGCGGCGACTGAACTCGCAAGGGATGCTGTACGAGCCGGGACGTCGCTGGTTTGTGTGTGGGTCGCTGGCGGGACAACGCGTGCGCGTGGAACGATTCGACGGCAAGCTGCTGGTGGGTTACCGGCACATGTACATTCGCGAGGTGGATCTCGAGCGACGCTGCTCGCGCGCGCTGTTCGAAAGTGTAAAGGACGTCTTGGCAACCGATGCAAACCACGTCTTGGCTTTTCACATTAAAGAAACCGCCATGCCCCGTTTCTTCTCCCGTCATTTTTTCGTTGACACGCGCTAATGTATATTATGTCACAGATAGCAACACACCAATCAGGCTGCTCAGGCGAGTGCGTGGCGTGTCAAACTACGACACGAAGCATCGTGGGCATGCGACTAGCCGGCCTTCACATCGCCAGCTGGCGGGAGTATGTTAATCTGAGTCGGCTCTGCGCTAGGGCACGGGCAAGTGCGAGACCAAAACGGGAGGATCGCCAGCAATGTGTGGAATTGTCGGATACATTGGGTCGAAGCGTGTGGTTCCATTGATCCTCGATGGGCTGCGGCGTCTTGAGTACCGCGGGTACGACTCCGCTGGCATTGCGGTAGTTGGGCAAAACGGCAAGATCGAGATCCGTCGCGCTTCTGGGAAGCTCCGAAACCTTGAGGAGTCGATTCGCGTTACGCCGCTGGACGGCTTGTACGGTATTGGCCACACGCGCTGGGCCACGCACGGACGCCCTACGGAGGAGAACGCGCACCCACACCGCGATTGCTCGGGCGAGGTTGTCGTCGTCCATAACGGCATCATCGAGAACTACCTTGAATTAAAACATCAGTTACTTAAGGAGGGCCACAAGTTCGTAACCGAAACGGACACAGAGATTATTGCCCACCTGATCGAGAAGTTTATGAAGGACGCATCCTTGGAGGAGGCGGTTCTCAAGGCCGTAAAGGCGATGACAGGTGCGTATGCGCTGGTGGCCCTTGCGGCGCGCGACCCACAAAAGATAGTGGCGGCGCGATTAGGTCCCCCGATTGTCATCGGCCTTGGCGACGAGGAGTTCTTCGTAGCGAGTGACATCCCGGCGATTCTGGCGCACACGCGCAGCGTGTTTTTCCTCGGCGACGGCGAGATTGCGGTTCTCTCTCAGCAAGGAGTTCGGCTTCTGAATTTTGAAGGGACAGCAATCACCCGGCCAGCTCAGCACATTTCTTGGGATCCGATCATGGCCGAAAAGGGTGGCTTCAAGCATTTCATGCAAAAGGAGATCTTCGAGCAACCGCGTTCGGTCCGAGACACACTTCTCGGGAGGATTTCCCAGGAGACCGGAACAGTCTTTCTCGACAAGATGGACATCACGGAGGAAGAGTTCAAGAACTTCGATGACGTGAAGATCGTTGCATGCGGCACAAGCTGGCACGCGGCGCTTGCTGGGAAGTTCATGATCGAGCATCTGTCGCAATTGCCCGTCGAAGTTGACTATGGAAGTGAATTCCGTTATCGCGACCCCATTCTTAGCGAGAAGAGCCTTGTGATCGTGATCAGTCAGTCCGGCGAAACTGCCGACACGCTTGCCGCGGAGCGCGAAGCTAAGCAGAAGGGAGCGAGAATACTTGCAATATGTAACGTCGTCGGGTCAATGCTCACGCGAGAAGCAAACGGAACAATTTACACGCACGCGGGACCTGAAATTGGAGTTGCTTCGACCAAGGCTTTCACGGGGCAACTTGCGGCACTTCTTCTTACGGCACTGTATCTGGGACAGGTTCGTGGCAAGCTGAACGCCAAAGAGTCGCAGAGACTTATGCAGGAATTCACTCGCATCCCGCACAAAATTGAGAACATTCTGCAGCGGGATGCGGAACTTGAGGAATTGGGAAAACAGTTCTTCCGGCACTCGGATTTTCTCTATCTCGGCCGCGGAATTCACTATCCTATCGCGCTGGAAGGCGCCCTAAAACTGAAGGAGATTTCGTACATCCATGCCGAGGGCTATCCGGCAGGCGAAATGAAACACGGTCCCAACGCATTGATCGACGAGAATCTTCCTGTCGTAGTGATTGCAACACGTGATGAGACGGACCGAGCATCAATGACGCGGTACGAAAAGACCGTTTCCAACATGCAAGAAGTAAAAGCACGGGACGGAATAGTGATTGCCATTGTGACGGAATGCGACACCATCGCCCGGCAAACGGCTGATTATTCATTCGAGATTCCTGCCGCACCCGACTTGATCGCTCCAATTCTCGAGATCATTCCGTTGCAACTTCTTGCATACCACATTGCCGTGCGTCGCGGTTGTGACGTCGATCAGCCGCGCAATTTGGCCAAATCCGTAACCGTCGAATAGTCTCTCCCCGCGTGAACATATGCGGACAGGTTCTGCAGCTCGTTGGTTGAAACTAGCCCCCTGGCTGGCGCTTGGCGTGGTGTTTTTCTCGTTAGAAGGACCTGCGAACTCTGCGGCGGGGGGGCAGGTTCGAAAAGAGGGCGCTGGTCGTCTCGAGTCGGTCCAGGTAAACGGGTCCAGTCGCTACCAGTCCAATCAGATCGTGGACGTGACCGGACTCAAGCGGGGCCAGACCCTGACGAAGGAAGATATGCAAAGGGCGGCGGACCGCCTGGCACAACTTGGCCCGTTCGCGGACGTGCAATACCGCTTTTCGAGTGCCGGCGAAAGTGTGAAGGTCGATTATCAGGTCAAGGACGCTCCGAGCCTGCTGGTGGTCTTCGACAACTTCCCTTCGTTCACTGATGACGAGCTTGTGAGTGCTCTGAAGAACTCCGTCGTCCTGTTCGACGGAACGGCGCCTGACCATGGCACGATTCTCGATGAGATGACGCTCGCGCTTGAAAGACTCCTGATGACGAGAAATCTGAGCGGCACCGTGGTGCACGAAGTTGTGACATCACCGCTACACGAGGGGTTTGTCGTGCAGTTTCGCGTGGAGGGCGTGGAGTTGACGCTCGAAGGGATCGACTTCTCTGATTCACTCGCGAAGTCTGACCGTGGAATCCAGGAGCGGCTTGCCGACATTGTTGGCAAGCCATACTCGCGCAGCAGGATCGAACTCTTCGAGAATGAGCAGATTTACCCCGTGTATGTTGCGCACGGGTACTTACGCGTCCAGTTCGGCGTGCCAGTGACACATTTCGCAAGCAGCCCAGGTAACCAGCCACCCAATGGCGTTGTTGCGCTTGTACCTATTAACCCAGGGCCATTGTTCACTTGGGACGGAGCGACATGGACTGGCAACTCGGCCATCGCTTCTGGGGAACTCGGTAAGCTCGCTGATGTCAAACGCGGCGATCCTGCAAATGGAATGCAGATCGAGGCGATTTGGGATGGCGTCCGAGCTGCCTATGGGCGAATCGGGTATCTGGACGTCGGCCTAAGACCCGTGCCGCGATTCAATGACAGCGCCAAAAGTGTTCACTTCGACGTATCCATCAGTGAAGGTCCCCAATACCGCATGGGAAACCTTGTGCTGACGGGGCTTTCCATAGAAGGGGAACATCGTATCCGAGCGGCATGGAGTATCCCTGCAGGAGCGGTTTTCGACCAAAGCAAATATGACAGCTTCCTGGAAGAAGGAATCAATCGGGCGTTCATTGGTTTGCCGGTCCACTATGAGAAGATCGGGCGCTTCCTTCAAAAGGACCCGGCAACTGCGAAAATAGACGTACTAATTGACTTCCAGTGATGGAAATTGAGTTATACTAAGCCAACAGAAATGAATGCCATTCCTTTTGCCGCGCCTTCGAAGACCTCTGTAGACACGTCTGCGGCATTGGGCAAAGAAGAACGCCTGCTCGCCTCTCTTCGGGGCACGAGTTCCCTTCTCGTGGCTCTATCGGGTGGAGCTGATTCAGCCTATCTGGCGTGGGCGGCGCAGAAGGCCCTCGGCGAGAGTGCTCTTGCGGTGACCGCGCTCTCGGCCAGTTTCTCGCGTTACGACAGGGAGCAAGTGGAATGGTTTGTCCATTGGTGCGATCTGCGTCATGAATTTATCCCGACACGGGAGCTTGAGAATCCTCTCTACGTAAAGAACAACGCTGACCGTTGCTATTACTGCAAGGACGAGTTGTTTGATCGCATGGAAGAAGTTGCGCGCGAGCGGAATTTCAGCTCCATCGCCTACGGAATCAACGCAGACGATACCAGAGATTTTCGCCCCGGACACCGCGCAGCTCACGAACATCGCGTCCTCGCCCCACTGCTAGAAGCAGAGCTTCACAAAGAGGAGATTCGCATGCTTTCGCGGCGCGCCGGCCTGCCTACCTGGGATCGGCCTGCGTCAGCTTGTCTTTCATCCCGGATCCCCTACGGAACGCCTGTGACGCCCGAGCTGCTCGGGAAGGTCGAGGGTGCAGAAGCTGCCCTGCGTGAACTCGGCTTTCGTCAATTCCGTGTTCGCGCCCATGGCGAACTGGCGCGAATTGAGCTGGCGCGGGGAGAACTTTCCCGCGGATTTGAGACGGCCGTGGCTCAACAAATAGTCGCATCCCTGAAAGCTGCTGGTTTTTCATTTGTGACCCTTGACCTGGAAGGCTATCGCCAAGGATCCTTGAATTCCCTTCTTGCGTTGAAATAGCCCTCCTCAACCTCATAGGAGTCTCTCGCCTCACTTGCCGCACACGATTGAACTTCTCATTGCTTGCATTCGTATCAACATGATAGGAAGGTTGAGGCGGTGGGATAATGATCGATCTAAAAACACGAATTCCGCAATCAAGATGCGTTGCGCTGTTGGCAATCGTAATTCTGGCGGCAATTTGGATGTCCGGCTGCGGGACGCACATGAGCGCCCTGGGCTCGTTTGATAGAACGTACACGGTGAGCGGCCCTGTGCGGCTGGAGCTTGACAGCGGCAGCGGCGATGCGCACGTTACGACCGGCTCGCCCGGCGAAGTTCGTATCCATGGAGAGGTCCAAGCGTCTTCCTGGTCGAGTGAAAATGCTCAGAAGCACATCAGTGAAATCGTGGCGAACCCTCCGGTGGCTCAGGACGGCAATCTGATCCGGGCCGGAGGC
>Ga0187770_10000557_pt1 | contig 18114 bp, 17 predicted proteins | sample 0116_SJ02_MP02_2_FD_133154 | JGI IMG/M metagenome (GOLD analysis project Ga0187770, IMG submission 133154) | Tropical peat soil microbial communities from peatlands in Department of Meta, Colombia - 0116_SJ02_MP02_20_MG | ecosystem: Environmental > Terrestrial > Soil > Wetlands > Peat | place...
ACCGCCCCGAGACCGGTGATCTCTCCCGTGGCGATTGGCTGCTCGAAAGAAGCTCCTACGAAGCTTTGGGCGGCGAGATTGTAGACTTCGTCCGGACGAGTCGTCCGGAGGGCGTGCACGATCGAGCTCTGGTCCAACAAATCCAAGGGAATCAGCTCGATCTCGTTCAGGATTCGCAGGTATTCGAGTCTCTCAAAATTCCGCGTACTCGTGCGCCGGAACGTACCACAAACCGCGTATCCCGTCTCAAGAAGGAACGCAGCTAAGTACGCTCCATCCTGTCCGGTGATACCCGTTATGAGCGCCTTTCTTTTTGCCATCCTCAGTTTTCTCCTCTTTTCGCGCGGCCTTCGGGCCCAATCTGGCGGAGAGGGACGATTAACGCCGGATTTTTCCGAGAATGTCCTTCAGGTGAGCGGCCACCGATCGGATCTCTTCTTCTGTCAAGTTGGGGGAACTGGGCAGGTAGAATCCACCCTCGGCGATTCGGTTCGCCACCGGACAAAGTTCGGACCGGGTCAGACCCCTGCTGACGAACACTTCCTGAAGGTTGTAAGGAATGAATGAAGGCCTCGTTTCTATCCCCCGGTGCTGCAGCTTTTCCATGACGAGGTCACGGTCGCGGGCCAACTGCGCTGTCAGCACGACGTGGTACATCCAGTAGACGTTCTTGGCGTAAGGTTTTTCAACGGGAAGGCGGATTTCTTCCACGTCCGAGAGTTGCTCAGTGTAGAGTCGGGCGACGCGGCGCTTGCCGTCGATGATTTCTCCGATCCTCTCGAGTTGCGCACAACCCAGAGCTGCCTGGAGGTTAGTCATTCGATAATTGAAGCCAATCTCCGTATGCATGAACTTCTGCTTGGGTCCATAGGCGAGGCTCCCTAGCGAACGGGCGCGTTTGGCGATGGCGGTGTCATTGGTCGTTACCATTCCGCCCTCGCCCGTCGTGAGAATCTTGTTTGCATAGAAACTGAAACAGCCGAGGTGTCCTAGGGATCCTACCTTCCGTCCCTTGTAGAGAGCGCCGTGGGCCTCAGCAGCATCCTCAATCACATGGAGATGATGTCGTCTAGCAAACTCGAGGACCGGGTCCATGTCGGCAGGATGCCCGTACAGATGAACTACCAGGATCGCTTTGGTTCTGGGAGTGAGGAGCCCCTCGAGCAACGCCGGATTCAGGTTCCAGGTATCTTCTTCGACGTCGACCGGAACAGGAGTAGCCCCCTGGTACAACACAGCAAAAAACGTCGCCATGTTGGTGAGCGTGGACACCAGCACCTCGTCCCCAGGACCGATTCCGATGGCGGCCAGCGCCAAATGCAATGCCGTTGTTCCGCTGCTGGTAGCGACTCCGTGAGCGCAGCCGCAGTAAGAAGCAAATCTTTGCTCAAAGCGCTCAAGAAAGAGTCCGCCGGTTCCGGAAATTGCACCGGCTTCAAGAGCCTCAGTAACATAGTCGATCTCGTGTTGCCCCAATTGAGGCGTGGCGACAGGGAGATATGTCTTGATCTTGTTCTTGCCACGACTTCCGAATTCGAACTCCACCATACGTGTCGCGTTCCAGGCCCTTGGCAACTCTTTCCTCGACTTAGCTTGTGGTAGTCAGGTGGCCGGCCAACTGCGCCGATACTCACTAGCAGTAACCGTGTGAGGCATTAGATCAGCGGCAAAGCCCATCAGGTCGGCTTCTGCAGCCACACGTCCTGTTCGTAGCTGTATTGTTTCAGGAATGGGAAAAAGAGAGAGACGAGGTGGTCGGCCAGCGTCGTTACGTTCAGCAAGCGGTTCCTCATGACGTGGCTTGCTTTCTGGAAGAATGTGAAATGGTCAACGCTGACACACATTTTTCCGGAGAATTGCTGGGAGAGAATTTCTAGATCGGTCGGCGTGAGCATGCGCTCGTCCGGGGTTCCTCGTCTCTGGAAGAAGAGGTACTTTCTCCATTTACCGTCGGGCCCCAGCCCAGACAATGCTCGGTAAAAGTACGAAAGGATCGGATTGCGGTCGCTCGTTTCGTCGCGGAAAAAGGCGATGCCACCGGGCTTGAGGCAGCGGTAAAATTCCGCCCCCGCTCGCTTGCAGTCTAGGTGATGGAGCACGGCGCTGCCGTAGATTAGGTCGAACTGCTCATCGGGAAACTCTAGAGAATGCAGATCCATAACCGCGGCTTGAATCCGAGCATTGTTGAACTCAGCCATGCGGATCGCGTTCCTGACGGCCACGGGCGAAATATCCACTGCGTAGACCTGTGCTCCGCCGTTTGCCGCCATGACGGGCTCAAGGCCCGACCCGCAGGAACAGATGAGGATCCGCTTCCCCTCGAGGCTGGAAGCGCCGGGGATGGAAAGGACATCTTCAACCCGGCGCAAACGGACGTCTCCCCACATTTCGTCGAAGTGCTCTTGCTCTCGCTTTACGACAGATTCGAACCTTGCGCTTTCCATGGCCGCTGTATCCCTAAAACTCCAAGTCGTGCAAGTCGCTTCAGATCGCCCGGCGCTCGGGAACGAACTGCCGAACGGGCCTCGCTGCAATCTTGTTGGTTGCCCAGCCTCGCGCCGCTGGCAGGCCGCGAGGCACAACAAACAGGTAAAACAGATACGCCACATACCAGGTTATCCAGGAGTGCCGCCAAGCGGCGCCGGAAAAACCGGTGGCGACATAGGCCCAAAACACCCCGCCCAGGAGAGCCCGTCGCAGCTTGTCCGGGTCTTTCCTGATGTTCTTCCAGAAGGCAACCAGCAATCCGCAGTAGAGGATGAGTCCTACGAGCCCAAAATCGCCCATCATGCCCACGTAAACGTTTTCCGGATCCCGGAAGAAGTAGCTGGTGGACGGGTTAATTGGCTTGATCGCGCCCAGGCCAACGCCGAAGACAGCTGCCTTGCTTTCAATGACTTGGTTGATCCACACGTCCCAGTCCCTTTGCCGGTTTGCCAACGACCACGCAGCGTTTTGTAACGAGAATCTTTGACCGATTGAGTAATCTCCGATATGAAGTGAATTAATGAACAGCAAGAGTGGGACTAAGAGAAACATGAGTACCACGGCCCTCTTGTTTCCCGATCGCGCGTGCCAGACATAGGACGCGAGGACAATGGTAGCTGCTAGGACGCCGTCCTTTTGAAAGGCGAGAAACTGGCCCAGGAACAGAATCGATAGGACGATGTACCACCACAGGAGCCGCGGCCTTTGGCTCAAGGAGTAGAGATGCAATGCCAGCGTAGTGGCGATGACAAAAGCTAGCTCGGGGGCATAACCGAAGGCCGGTACCCCCAGTCGCTGGCTGTATATCTCCTTGGAGATCACTCCTTGTTGATAGATCGCGAGGACAATAGACACCGCCAGCATCGGCGGCAAGACGCGGCAAACGAAAGGAAAATGCCGGTTCGTTCGGTCAAGCATCCAGTAAGCGGTGACCGCTAGTAGGATCAGGGCCAGCTTGGCACTGTCACCAAAAAACCAAACGTTTTGGCGCGATTCCAGGAGACGCCAAAAGAGGTAACCGCCTGCGCCCCAGTAGAAGACGTTCCGATGGTGCGCGCAGATGTGGCGAATTGGCCGCCGCTTTCTCTCTGCCACCCAGCCGAGACAGACGACCGCGGAGAGCAAGATGATCGCAAGGTGGGCGAGATTGAAGTTCAGGGCCGGGGCCAACGTGTAGTTCAGGAAAATGCAAACGACAAAGAAGCCAAACAGAACTTGCCGAGCATGGCGGAAAATCCACGGTCGCTTCCCGGAGAAGTACCGGACAATGTCCTTGCTTGCGGGTTGGCTTCGCCCCTCAGCCATCATGAGCCACCTTCGCACATCTTTGAAGCCGTCTTGCGCCTTCATGGGGCGAAAACGTGTTTTCCCGCCCCCGTCAAGCCTCCTGCTAAAAGCCGTTCTCGCGAATTCGCTTGATTATCTCCGAATACGGCAGAGGTCGGTCCCGGAGCTGGAGCGCGTGGTAGATTCGGCGCACGCGGACCATGTCCTCTGCTGTGTCGACTGTCCAACGGAGATCGTAGTCGTCAACTTGGTTGGTGAGGCGCTTCACGCGGAAACATTCCGGATGATGGCGAATGTAAGGAGTGACATGTTGGCGCGAATCAGGATCGCGATCTTTTCGCCAGGCTTCCTCCAGCACCCGGAAATGAAACACTTCCACGGAAAGACCGAGTGGGAAAGCAGGACTGCCCCCTGTATCCAAGTAGTCCGCGGGAGGAGTTGCGGCGAGAAACTCATCGAGGCACAAATCCAAAAAGGCGCCGCCAACCATTGGATTGTCTGCTGTCAATCGTGCGACCACCCCGGCCTGGAATTGCTGGGCGGCACGGTAATATCTGTCGAGCACGTCATTCTCCGCCCCGCGATAAAAAGGAACGCCAAGGCTGTCGGCTAAGCGGGCGATGATGTCATCCTGCGCCAGCTCAGTGGTCGCCACGACCAATCGAGTGATTAGGCGCGACTGGCGGAGGTTTCGGACGATTTGCTCGAGCATGGGCCGTCCCGCCAGATCGGCCATGACCTTGCCAGGAAAACGCATTGAGCCCATCCGCGCTTGGAGAATTGCAACGATCTTTAACTCCGGAAGCTTGCTGCTCACATGTATTGTCCGGCGTCGACCTTGACCAGCGCCCCGGTCATGTGCCGGGCGGCGTCCGTGCAGAGGAAAACTATGACCCCGGCGACCTCTTCCGGGGTTCCAAGCCGCTGGAGAGCACATTCCTTCCGCACGAGCTCCCGCACGATCTCAGGTGTGTCGGCTTGGGAGGGCGTGTCAATGAAACCGGGAACCACGAGATTCACGTTGATGTTGAACTTGCCCAATTCGGCGGCTGTTGTCTTGACAAGACCCACCAGTCCGGATTTGGCCGCGTTATAGGCAGCGGTGCCGACTCGCCCTCTCAGCCCATTGATCGAGCCGATGCAGACGATCTTTCCCGAGCGCTGCTCGATGAACAACGGCGAGGCCGCCCGGATGTAATTGAATGCACTCTTAAGCGAAGCCGTGATCGTTTCATTCCAATCTTCCTCTTGCATTTTCCAAATGGGAGCGCTTTTTCCTCGTCCTGCGTTGCACACGAGAATGTGAGGGGATCCCATCTGCTCTCCCACCGTCGCGACAACGCGCTGAGCCGCCGCGAAGTCGCCGGCGTCGGCCGGTAGCGCCATCGCCCGTTGACCACGTCTCTGAATCTCCGCGACAAGTGCCATCGCTGCTTCCTGATTGCTGAGGTAGGTGAAGGCCACCTCGGCCCCACAATCGGCTAGTTGAAGAGCGATCGCTCTGCCCAAGCCTCGTGACCCAGCCGTCACCAAAGCGACGTGGCCCTGTAGGTCGCTTCTCACGCCAGCTCTTCGCCACCGGGTGATTTGATTACCCGAAGCCGAAAATAAAGTTCATTTGCCCGCACCACGAACGCCAGGAAGTGCTCATAGAAGCGTGGGAATCGATTGATCAGCGACTCGATCCCGATCGCCCTCAGCGGATTTGGCTTTCGTTCGCCTGGCTCAAAGACCGCGGCTTGGCGGAAAGAGATGTGGGCTTCGAGCAATTCAAACGTCGCAAGGCCATACCGATACTTGCTCCGGCGGTTGCCGCAGAAGTAGTCCATGCTGCGGTATCCAAACAGCCGGCGGCTAGTTATATCGGTAAACGCATTGTCCGAACTGAAGTGTGGAGTCACGATCTCCACGGAGCCTCCAGGCCGGACAATGCGGTGCAACTCTTCCATTGCTTGTACAACATCCTTTAAGTGTGCCAAGACATGCCGGCACACCACGCGATCGAAAGCATTTTCCGCGAACGGCCACGGATGGTTATCCAGGTCATGCACAACATCTACCTCCGGCCACGGGCAGCGATCCACACCAATCGCCCCTTTGATCTTGTACGGACCGCAGCCGAGGTCCAGAACCCCAAGCCCGGTTGAGTTCTGGGTTGGAAGCCCCAGCGAGATTGCCCGAGCATCAGTTGCGCTGCTTGTTGAGCTCATGGAGCTTGGTCTTGCGGGCGTGTGTGGAAGTTTCTTCGGGGGGATCTCAGCCGACCAATTCCACCTGTCCGAGCTTTTTCACTGCGCTCAGATAATGTTGGTATTGGGACGTTTCGGATGCCGCCCTTAGCTTTTGCAGCCCAAAGGAGATGATTCGCCCGCCGTACCCATAGGCACGAAGATTCAGCAAAGCGGATGTGCTGTGGCCTAGAACGACGTCTGCACCGCACGTGCGGGCGACAAGCTCAATTGGAATTCGATCCTGCAGAGCAAGCGGCTGAAAGCTGCAGTCTTTCTCCAAGCGCCCGAGCCATTCCGGCAGATCGGCGTGATGAGCCTTGTAATAAAAATGGATCATTCCCTGCTTTTGCAAATAGCTTCTCGATTCTTGGACAACCCCCAATTGCCGCGCCATGTCGATGGATTTGTAAAGCGGTTGCGACAGGTATAGACAGGAACGCACAGGCAACTGAATCTCGGCTTGGTTTGATCCATATACCGCCGCCATCCAGCCGGGATCAATTCTTTCCATTTCCACGTGTTGAGGCAGGTCGAGCAAGTTGGGATGTAGGCAGTAGACCTTGGTGCAGTGAGCATTCAGGTAATCGGCGTTACCGGAATGAATCCACAGGGCGGGAAAGCGGTGGAGTTTCAGGTAGGCAAATTTCGCGAGGGACTTCAGCGTCCGACGCATGCCCAGATGCGTGCCGGTGTAGAGTACGGCGCCTTCGTCTATGAGCGAAAGCCGGAAATGTATATTTCGAGAGCGGCAGAAGTGAACCATCCACGCCACGAACACATTGTTCATCAGCCAGAACAAATCGCTAACTACGAGTTCAATTTGTCGGTAACTGGCCAAAGAGATTTCGTTGGCGAGAGTTTCTAGGTTCTTCCGGACTTTAGATGCCGCATGTCCATACTCCGGCCGCGTGTCTGTCACGGCCAACGCTTTCGTCCACATCTCCTGCCGAAGGACCAGCCGCGAGACCCATTCCGGGAACGTGATTACCCAATCGCCCGCCTCGCCCTGATATGCGGCACGAACAAGGTGTGCGTGTAGGACTTCCAGCGACGCACCGCATTGAAACAGTGTCAGTTTGGAGGTTCGCGCGTCAGCCATCGCTAGACTCCTTCAATCAGGTTCCATGGGCGCGAAGCCAACTCCAAGGATTGTGGAGGCGATCCGGATGGCTTCCTCTGCCGGTGCTCGAGCCAGACGAGCCCAAGAAGCGTGGCCGCTGCCCAGCCCAAATGAGACAAGTAGCAGAGAATCAGGGAGTGGGTCCAGGAGCCGATGCGGAGCAGGGCGAGAAGGACGAGGCCGGCGCTGATCGTTACTCCAGTGACCGCCGGCGTCATCAACCGTGCCCAGAGGACGTTGGTGTAGTTGCTGGCGACATTCCAGACGACGAAGGCCGCCCCAAGAACGAGAAATCCGGTCGAATTGATTCCCAGCCGCAGGTGGAGATGTTGGAGTGCGAGTAAACCAGCAACCCACAGTGTCCCCAGCCCGATATAAATGAAGTTATAGGAGCGAATCACCCATCGGAGCCTGCTATCTTGGTGTTTAATAACCAGTTTACATATAAGAGGAAACGTGTACATGGTCAGGGTTCCGGAGAGAAGGGATTGCGCGTAAGCATATTGGAAACTGACCACAAATCCGCTGAATTGAGCGGCGGTGAAGTAGTGCTCGACGACGTATTTATCGATCCAGAAAAAAAACGCGACTGCCTCCAAGTGGGGAAGCAAGGGAAGCGAATAGCCCAGAATCCTACGAGCCAGTCCCCAGTCAAATTGGGGACGCGACTGCCGCAGATACTCGATAACAGAGCCGAGCAGGTAAACATTTTGGCAAAATAGGAAAATTACGAACAGAATGACGAGGAGGTCTAATCGCTGCGTACCTCGGAACAGGAACACACAACCGACCAGGACAGCGCCCGCAAGAACCTGTGCGATGAGAAATCTCCTCGCGTGTTGACGGGCACGGCACACTCCGGTGAGGAACTGATTGAAGTTGGCAAGGAAGGCGGAAACAACGCCAAGCAAGGTCAAGCGGACTGAAGCGTTCCCGCCTAAGGACTGCCTGTAGACATAGAAAAGCCCTAGTCCCATGAACAGGGAAAGGCCTGCTTGTACGACCATCAGGAGCAGGAGGAAAGTCCAGGAGAGCGCGTGCTTGTCTCGCTCTGCGTACCAGAAAGGGATGGTCGCGTTGGGCACGCCCAGAGAAGTGAAATTCAGGAACATCAGAGTGGACGCGTAGAACAGCACATAAGAAGAATATGTATGGTCTCCGTAATAGGCGACCAGCACGGGTATAAGCAGAAAGGGGAGGCCTTTTTGTATGGCTAGCCCGAGGCCGTACTGGAGCTGCTGCCGCAGAGATTCCCGGAGAGCACTCACGGCGCTACGAACTGTCGTGAGCGGGCCGGCTTCCGTCCACTTAGACTGCAGAGCCATCCCACACAATGGGCTTGTCTGGCATAAAGTCTCCAACATGCACGAGTCAACCCGATCGTCGCCCGGCCGATAGAGAGGCTCCTGCGGCTGCGGATCCCTGTGCGCTGGCTGTGGCAGCCGGGAGCAACTGCGGAAGCTGGTTGCACAACTCCTGATGGATTGGTCCGTTGCTGGCGATGCACGAGGTAGCGAACAGGTCGGGTGCACGGAAGTGAGCATCCGTCCAGACGCATCCACCTGCTTCCGTCACCAGCAACAGCCCTGCCGCAACGTCCCACACTTTCAGCTTGCGGCCCCAGGTTGCGGAGAACTTACCACATGCAACGTAGGCCAGGTTCATCGCTGCCGAACCGGTTCGCAGGCAACCTCGCGAGAGGTCGTTCAAGCGGCCGAACGCCAGATATTCCTGATCGCGCTCAGAATTACTCTTGCTGGAAAATGCGCAGGATAGCAAAGCTTCGGCAAGCAAGCGCGCACCCGACACCCGGATGGGGGTCTCGTTCAGCCATACGCCGAGTCCTTGCTGCGCGTAGAAGTACTCGCGGGTGAAAGGGTTGTGCACGACGCCCGCAAAGAGTTGGCCGCTCAGCAGGCAGGCCACGCTCACTGCGCAGAATGGAATGCCATTCACGTAGTTTACTGTTCCGTCAACTGGATCAATAATCCACAATACGTTAGCGCTGGGCGAACCGATCATGCCTGCCTCTTCGCTCCATACCGCCGACTGCGGGTGCGCTTTTTGCACTGCTTCCATGATCTTGCGCTCGGAGAGCAGATCCACCTCGGAGACCACTTCGCGAAACGAGCTGTCTTTGCGCTGCACCCGGTCTAGACGGCCATAGAAATCGCGCAGGATCTTGCCGCCTTCATGCGCAGCGCGGATCGCAGTGATCAAATAAGGGGCCAGCATGTCAGCTCTCCACCATGCGCCGCAGCGGATCGTGCTCGGAAAGTTCTGCAATCATTTGTAGGGTCTCTCCTGGCCCCAGGGCCTCGCGCAGAATGGGTAGCGCTGCATCCGGATCGTGGGGTTCCGAGTAGTTGAGGGCCGCCTTGATGCCTGCGCAGATGCTAGCGGGGCGGACCCCGGCGTATAACGCTAGATGGCCGGCACCAACCAGGCGTTCACCTCTAGCGAGCTTGCGAAGGGGCTCGCGCGCCACGCGAGAAATGGGGTCGAACAGGCGAGCGTTTCGGAACCGCCGTAATTCCTTCTCCGCATAGGAATTAGCCATTTCAGATCTCACCAACCCAACGAAGGTAACGCCAGCCTTCAGTTCGTGCATAGCGCCGATGGCAATCCGCTCGATTCTCGAATCGGCCATGGCCTCGTGAATATACCTGCACCCCTTCTCCGCACCGAGGTAGGCGACCAAGCAATGCGGCGAATTGTGCAGATACAACTTACACGCCCACTGCTCGTCCATCTCGGCGGCGCTCAAACACATGATTTCATTGGGGATCTCGTACTCCCCGCACTCCAGTAGCAACACACCTTGCTCAGAGACTACTGTTAACGGATCTTCGCGCAGCAGCTCTTCGGGGGCGGTATTGGAGGTGATGACATCGGGAATGCCGAAGTAAATTCGCGGATTGCCCGACAGTTCCCGGAGCTTGCGCGCCGAAGACCGATCATTTTCGCAGGAAATGGCCACCCGGGCCTCTCGAAGCTGGGGCCAGAGATTTAGGCAGGCCCGAGCCCCCACACACGACAGGACCAGATCAAATCCCCCGATACGTCCATTTTCCTCACCGGAGTGATAAGCGGCCTGGACAGGTACTTCCTTGAAGACATAACCATCCGCGGCAGCAACCGCGACTCGGTACCGCCCTCGTTTGAGGAGCTGCAAAACCAGCTCCTTGTTCGTGTCGACGAAAGCGATCTCATACTGCAGGGAGCTCAGCAACGGGGCCAGAAAGCCCCTGCCAATTGCGCCCGCCCCATAAATCAGTGCCTTCTTCAACATGTTTTAATCTGGATGGTGTTCAGGCCGCGTTGTAATGCCGCCCGGGCTTCGTCTCTCGTGTGGCCGGAAGCAATTACAAAACACACCCGCGCAGCGCAGTCCTTATATTCACGCACTTCGTCCCCGGTCTGAGAACGCAGGAAGACGCCTTCGACGCCAGGCAGCGTCCGGGCTTCTTCCACTCCAGAAATGGCGCAAATCCTGCCCGGACGCGGCCAGACCGAACCGGTCACCCCAAAGCGGTGCTTCCGATCGATTAAGTCGGCCGGATCCAGCTGATCTCCCAGGCTCGTAAGCAGGGCAGCCCGTATGACGTTTTTGCCGGTGGCTGCCGGCACGAGGTACTGGCAATCAAAGCCTCCGGAAAGCCGCGTGGTCATCTCGAGGATACGTGGTCCATCTTTCGTAAGCATGGTGTCGGCCTTTGCGGCGCCCACTCGAATACCGAGGGCCTCGGCGGCGCTCCGGACCGTCTCATACAACAACTTCTGCGTGTCCGCATCCAGCCGAGTGGGATGTTCGAGACCCGTTTCCAGCGCGCTAGGGCCGTCATCCTGAAACAGGCGGTCGGTGATGAAGCACGGCCAGAAATGCCCTTCGGCATCGAACAATGTCTCCACTGTTTGTTCCGGGCCGCGAAGAAGCTCCTCGACTAGGGCTGTTTTTGACGCCGATACCTGGCGGCCCTGCTCGACCGCCTGGTAGAATTCCTCCATCCGCTGGGGCCTTTGAAAGAAGCGGCGTGTACCACGGGAGGCGCTACTGTCTGTATTTTTAACGATACAGGGGAATCCCACCTCGCGAATGGCGTACTCCATATCACTCTCGCTCTGAACCTCCGCCCATCGCGGAGTTGGAATTCCCTTTTTTTCGAAGCAGGCGCGCATGGCCGGCTTGTGCTTGCAAGTAAAGGCGGCGAGCGGATCCACACCCACCAGCCCACCGGCGCTAGCGGCGATGGCACCTGTAATGGTGGCATCGATGCCGGCAACGATCACGCCCGCCAGATTTACTTCTAGTGCTTTCAGCGTTAGCACGAGCTTGACGTGAGCCTCTACATCGAAGACGTTCAACGGCAGGAAATAGTCCGCCAAGTTTGCAGCGGGGCAGGCGGACGACTGGTCCGTGACGATCGTCCGCAACCCCAGTGCACGGGCCTCTTCCACCACCGGAACCTGGAGCAGGCCACCGCCGATGATTAGAATCCAGTGGCGGCCTTTTGCCTCTTGGGGGAATGTCTTGGCAATCTCCGAGTACATTTCTGTTAGTGCGGCTGGTTTACTCGAGCCGAGGGAGTTGGATGGTTGCGGCTGACGCCGGGGTCGCGCTGCTTCGCTCTTGGCTGATTCGCGTTCCTAGAATTTCTCTCTGATCCTTTGCCAAGACATGCGCTTCGCCAGCGCTTCCGCGACTCGCGCCGCGCCCATGCCATCGATGGTCCGGCGCGCCTGACCGCGCATGCACTCCAGACGCTGCCGATTTACCAGGAGGTCTCGAACAGTAGCGGCCAATTGGTTGTGGGTCACGGCCTTGAATATCCCTAAGGACACTCCCATTCCCCCTGCCGCAAGAGCAGATGCTGATTCTGCGTGATCAGGTGTCAGACAAAGATAGACAGCGGGGATGCCCGCTGCTGCCAACTCGTAGGCGGTAACCCCAAACGAGCAGACTGCTAGGTCGGCACGTGTCATGACCGATGGTATGTCGTCCGGGCCTCGGAGTACGACGAACCGCCGCCGTGTCCGGCTGAGCAGCTGACTCAGGGCGTCGTTGTGAGCGAAGCCAGGCCCCAGCAGCACAGTCGTCGCAAACTCCAAATCCAACAAATCCAACCCGCTAACCGCCTGCAAGGTCAACTCGGCTGGATCGCTGCCACCCATCGTCACCAGCAGGTGCGGCCGCTTGGCGCTACCCACGCGCGCCGCCTGTGGGAGATCAGGCCGCAAGATCACCCACTGCCATCCGCAGAAAACCTCCCCGGTGAATCCACTCCAATCGGCCTTCCGTACCTGTGGGACAGGGGGATAAAAGGCGAGATCGGAGGCCAGACGCCGATCACTTAGATCGTCAATCACGGCCACTCGAATGCCGTCTGAGCGGATCGCCTGGAGTTCTTGACGGCTCAGGTCGTCACGCACGTCCACGATCAGCAGTTGAGCTCGGTACTGTCGCAATTTCTCCGCCAGCCAAGTGCTTTGAGACTTGCCTCTGGGCATCGCGATTGCTTGGCAGCGCCGCCGTATAACCCCATAAAACAGTGGGTCCAGTCGCATCGCGAACACCGGATTCACGCCATAGTGTTTCTCGAGCACTTCGGCAAGGCTGAGACAACGCACCAGGTGGCCCAAGCCGATCTCGGGAGACGCGTCACAACGGATCAATGCAGTGATGCTGCTGTTCAAATCACCGGCCATTTCGAGGGATTGAGTATCTGCTTGTCGCTTGCCGCTAACGAGGGAGTGAGCGACAACAATTCCGCTGGGAGCGGGCCAGCTTCCCAGGCCCCCATGGCCTGTTTTAGCTCCTCGTGAGAGCGCACGCCGACCAGCGTGGCGCAACCTTGAGGTGCAGAGATGCAGAACCGCAGCGCTATGGCAGGGAGCGAATTCCAAGATGCCGACAGTGCACTTCGCGCTTGCTCTGCTGCCTGGCGAAGCGGCGCTAGTTCCGGCGGAAAATACTTAGCCGAGCAAGTGAGCAGGCCCTTCAACAACGCGGAGCGGACAATGATGCCTATCCCCGCTCGCTGGGCGGAGGGAAACACCCGTTCGGCCATCGTTTGATCCAGGATGTTATAGGGCACTTGCAGCACGTCCAGCAAACCCGCTTCAATGGCCGCCAGCGCCTCCGCTTCGGTATACACGGAGGCGCCCAGAAACCGCACCTTGCCTTGCTGTCTGGTCACGAGCAAGGCATCCAGTACTTCGCTGTCTTCCAGGAGGTCGAGCGTAGCATTATGGATTTGCAGGATGTCGAGCACTTCGCGTCTCAAGCGAAGCAAACTCTTTTCCAGTGAATGCTGCACCGCTGAGCGAATTCGCGATCGGGGCAGCCGGCCGCCTTGGAGGCTCCGAACGCTGATCTTGGTAGCGATATAGCAGCGGGGGAACTCCTCCAAAGCCTCGCCGAGCAATTCTTCGCTTTCGCCATATCCAGGCGCTGTATCAAACAGGTTGATTCCCGCCCGCGCCGCAAGCCGCAGAACCGCCAAGGCTTCGGACCTTCCAGGCCGCCGACTGACCTCCGGCGGGGCAATTCCGTACTCCATCCCCAGCGCGGCAGTGCCCACCCCAATGGCTGAGACACGGAGGCCGGTTCTTCCCAGCACACGGTAGATTAACCTTTTCTCTAAGGCAGACAAGGCGATAGCACCTAGATCTAGCAACTGGCGGCCCGCGAGGCCCCCGGCACTGCATTCGTGGTTATTCCACTCATTCTGGCTAATTGGGAGGTCGCGCACCTTTTCTTGCTTTGATGATCACGGTCATCGCCATGCCGCTAGCCATGGCCTTCCCGAAGGACGCCGACGACACAGAGGATCCCGTTTATGAAGTCACTTAGTCGCCAGTTCGCGCCTGACTTTAAGCAACGGCCGCAGCCCATCGCTCGGATCCGCGCGCCAGTCACGGTCAGGCAATTCGCTGGGAGCGGGGACCTTCTCGTCCTTGCCGTCTGCGGTGAACCCTATTTGCACAGCCTCGACAACTGGCTTGATTTGGTGCGGCAGCCAGCAGTGGCCACCACGAAATTCTTCCCCCTGGCCGTCCAGATCGAAATGAAACTCGACTAAAGAGGCGCCCCAGCGATGAATCGCTCGATAAAGAACTGCTGGCTGAACCGTATGATCCGACCATCCTACGGGGCACCGGCAAGCTTGCCGAATGTTCTTGATCGCGGACAGGTTGCACTCCACCGGAGCCGTAGGATAAGCAGACGTGCACTGCAGCAACGTTAAATCTTTGCATCCGGCCTGTCGCAATACCTCGACCGCCCGGCGGATTTCATCCATGGTGGCCATTCCGGTAGAAAGGACGATGGGCTTCCCGGTCACCGCGCATTCCTCAAGCAGTGCATCCCACAACAATTCGTACGAACTTACCTTGTACATGGAGACATAGGGAAACAATTCCTGCACGGCAGCAAGGTAAAAGGGGGTGCAAACGAACTGGATCCGTGCAGCTCGGCAAGCCGCCGAGATCTCCGGCAGGAACTGCACCGGCAGTTCCCATGCCTCGCGGCGGCGGAGGCTTTCGTTGTGTGCCAGAGCCTCCGGCGCAAACAGATCCCGCACCTTGAAGAGCTGAAATTTCACAGCGCTGCAGCCGACCTCGGCGGCTGCCTCGACAAAACGTAGACATCGAGCCAGTTCCCGGCTGTGATTGCTGGATACCTCAGCAATGAATGGGAAGGTTATCGTAATAACCCCTGACTTGTCCGGATCAGTCTTGCGGGGACCTGCACTAGCCCACTCCGAGTTCCTGGGCAGTTTGCTTGACTGCAGCGATCACGGAACCGACCTCTTCGTCTGTCAAGGTGGGAAAGAGGGGGAGCGAAATCGCCTTCTGGTAGTACGCCGTGGCTCGTGGCAAATCGTCTGCCCTCCACCCGAACTGCTGCTGGTAGTAAGGTTGGAGATGCACCGGGATATAATGAACCTGGACACCGAATCCCTTCTCTCGCAGGCGCTTGTAGAACGCATCTCGCTTCTCCACCTGGATCACCATCAAGTGATAGCTCGACTCGAAACCATCCGGTTCGCGCTGACAACGGATCCAGGGTGCATCCCCGAACGCGGAGCGATATTGCGCCGCGATCAAGCGTCGGCGGGCCACCCACTCAGATAGATGATTCAACTGAGAAAACCCCAGGGCACATTGGAAATCGGTGATCCGGTAATTGAACCCCAGCATCCGCATCTCGTAATACCAGTGGCCGCTGCCGGCTTTGAGTTCTCTGGGATCCTTGACGATTCCGTGACTGCGCAAGGTCTTCAATTTGCAGTAAAGATGTTCATGGTTCGTCAGAACCGCGCCACCTTCGCCCGTGGTGATGTGCTTGACTGGGTGAAAGCTGAAGCAGGCCATGTCCGAGTGGGAACAGCTCCCGACCCGGTGCCAGACCCCGCTGTCGTCGTTCCACCGCGCCCCGAGCGCGTGGCAGGCATCTTCGATGACCACGACACCTCGTTCCCGGGCCAAGTGGACGATGGACTGCATCTGGCACGGCAGTCCACCAAAATGCACCGGTATGACCGCCTTCAAACCCTTATCTTTCCGGAAAAGAGCCTGGAGTGCGCCGACATCCAGGTTCAGGGTGTCGGGGGAGATATCAAGTAGCGCCGGCCGACCGCCACAATAGAGAACGCAGTTCGCTGAGGCCACGAACGTGAGCGTGGGGACGACGACTGTGTCGCCTTCGCCTATTCCCGCAGCCAGGCAGGCCAAGTGTAATGCCGCCGTGCCGCTCGATACCGCCACAGCAAACCGCGCGCCGCATACTTCTGCCAGTTTCTGCTCGAATCGCTCCACCCAGGGGCCCTGGGTGATCCAGTCCGAGTGCAAAGCATCCATTACTACATGCACGTCAGTTTCCGAGAGGGTCTGTCGGCTGTAAGGGATCATTATCGGCATCTCTCTGTTGTCGGAGAACAGGTGCTTAATGGGCGGCCAGACGGGCCGCGACTTGCTCTTTGTCCGGTTCCAGGAGCATTACCGAGAGTTCAGCATGACTGTTGACGAGTGCCTCGAAATCTGCGGGCTCAAGCCATCCGGTATTATTGTCGCTGCCATAGCGGAAAGCTTCCGGCAGAGTGCGGCCTCCCGGCCAGCGCTCGCGCTGTTCCCATCCCTGCGGCGACAGAATCACGAAGTGATTGTCGAATTCCAAAGCGCACCGCGCTTCGTTCTCGGAAATCAACACCTCGTGCAGTTTCTCTCCGGGTCGAATCCCGATGACGCGAATCTCGCAGTCTCTGGCGATGGTTTTGGCCAGCTCGAGGACGCTCATGCTTGGCAGCTTGGGAACGAAGATCTCCCCACCCTTCATCTCCTGGATCGCCTGGATGACCAAAGCGACTCCGTCCTCAAGGGTGATCCAGAAGCGTGTCATGCGTTCGTCGGTGATGGTGACATAGCCTTTCTTTCGCTGCTCGGCAAACAAGGGGATGACGCTTCCCCGGCTGCCGACAACGTTTCCGTAGCGCACGGCTGCAAAGCGCGTCCCGTTCGCACCCGAATAGGCGTTGCCGTGGACGAACAATCTCTCGGCGCAGAGCTTGGTGGCTCCGTACAGGTTAACTGGATTGACAGCTTTATCGGTGCTCACCAGGATGGCCTGTCTCACTCCGCAATCGATCGCGGCGTCGATGATGTTCCTCGAACCCATAATATTCGTGAGCACCGCCTCAAACGGGTTGTATTCGCAGGAAGGGATTTGCTTCAAAGCAGCGGCGTGCACAACGATATCGACTCCCTGCATCGCGCGATGGAGGCGGTTGTGATCGCGGACGTCGCCGATGAAAAAGCGTACAGTGGATTCGTATGCAGCAAGCTGCAACCGCATCTCGTGTTGTTTTAACTCATCGCGCGAGAAGATGATGAGTTTTTTCGGACGGTACCTTTGCAGAACGATGCTGGCAAATTTCTTTCCGAAGCTACCCGTTCCGCCGGCAACGAATATAGTCATTTCATTCCACTGCATCATTGGCGTGATTCTCCTTCGATCTTTCTGTTGCGAGCAGCCTCAGCCCTCGCACCCTGCTCCTGTCGGCATGGACGTTGAACAGCGGAGTTCTCTCTGGAGATGCGCCGGTCCTGGGTAAACGCGGTGTTTCGGTTCTGGGTATGACACCGGGAGCGAATGCGATACGGCCGACGGTGTCGGCTCAAGCGACAAGGCGTCCACGTGGACGAGAACAGAACGTTGTATCAAGGCGATAGACAACACGACTTGAAAATCGCCCTTCTTGCGAACTAGGATGCCTTCCAGCCCGGTCAGTGGCCCGGCTGTGACCCGTACGCGTCGCCCCATGGCAAGATAAGCGTGCGGCGCGACCTTCACGCTGCTGGAAAGCGCCCGTCGCAGACTCTCGACGTCCTCGTCGGCCAGCGGAACTGGTATGCCGTCGAAGCCAACCAATCGCACCACCCCAGGAACGTTCAGAACGTGCAGCCGATCCTTTAACGCGATGTGAACGAATGTGTATCCGGGGAAGAGCGGCAGTTGCACGCGGTGGTCGCCATTCTTCCACCGGCGCATCATTTCGCAAAGGGGAAGGAACGTCTCGATCTGTTTGTATCGAAGTTGGTCCGCAACGGATTTTTCGTGTCGCGAGCGTGTGTAGACGGCGTACCAGCGCAGTTGGAAATAATCTCCTGGGATTCTCTCTGTCATCATGTGTCCTTTTTCGTTCGTCACTTGAACTTAGCTTGTTCGCTGCCGTCCTTCGACAGCTCCGCCCTCTCACTTCGCTAGGGCCTATGTGACTTAAGCTCAACTGTGTCAGCAAGTTGCTGACAATTTTTCAGCTTTCTTCACTCGCCGGACTGCTCTCGTGCCGCCGACGAAATCTGTATCGTAGCCAGTGTTTTGGCCCGCCATTGGACAAGCCATTCTGCGAATTCCATGGCAGTTTCGAATGCACTTCCGCCCATACCTCAATCGCCACGGCTTTGCGCGGGTCCTTCTGGTCGACCGCT
>Ga0187770_10000558_pt1 | contig 18100 bp, 17 predicted proteins | sample 0116_SJ02_MP02_2_FD_133154 | JGI IMG/M metagenome (GOLD analysis project Ga0187770, IMG submission 133154) | Tropical peat soil microbial communities from peatlands in Department of Meta, Colombia - 0116_SJ02_MP02_20_MG | ecosystem: Environmental > Terrestrial > Soil > Wetlands > Peat | place...
AGGGAATCCACAAGTTGAGAAGCCCCTCTTCTCTATACCTTGAACATATGGACCGTCTTCTCCAAGTTCTCCGCAAGCCCTCTGAGCCCCTTGGCTGCGCCAGATATCTCCTCGGAGGAGGAGAACGTCTCCTTCGTCACACTTGAAATCGTGTCTATGTCACGGGTAATCCCATTCGTGGTGGAACTCATCTCCTCGGTGGCGCTTGCGGTCTGCCTGATCCCGTCATAGAGGCTGTCTATGCTGGTGATGATATCCCGAAGCGCGGTCTCGGCCTGCGAAGAGAACTGCACCCCGGATTCGACGTTGAGCTTCGCCTGGTTCATAGATTCAACTGTCTTCTCCACGCCGACCTTGACCGTGTGGATCATACTCCCTATCTCCGTGGTAGATGCGGTCGTCCTTTCCGCGAGCTTCCTCACCTCGTCAGCGACTACCGCAAACCCTCTCCCGTGCTCCCCGGCGCGGGCCGCCTCAATTGCCGCGTTCAAGGCGAGGAGATTGGTCTGGTCCGCTATCTCGTTAATAGTGGTGACTATGTTTCCAATCTTGTCGGATTCCTGCCCCAATTCCTTCACGAACTGGGACACGGTTTCCACTGTTTCGGCGATCAGGTTTACCTCTTTGATCGCCTTCTGGACGATTTCCTGGCCTCCTCTCGCGATCTTCACCGTCTCACCTGCAGATTGAGCGATGAAGTTCGAGTTCTTGGCGATGTCCTCGGTCGCTTGATTCATCTGGGTGGAAGCGGTTGCGACCCGCGTCGCCATGTCGACCTGATTCACTGCGCCGCTTGACAGTCTTTCAGCGGAGACGTTCAATTGTGTGCTCGCTGCCGCCACGCTTGCCGCGGAAGCCTTCATCTCCGTCAGTATTCTTCCTATGTTTGTGTTCATATCGTGCATGGATGTCGCAAAGATGCCCATCTCATCCCTTCTTTTCATCGCATGCTCCGACACGGGTATGGAAAAATCACCCTTTGCCATGAGATCGATGTGTGCCGAAGACCGAAGGATCGGGATGGTGATGCTCCGGGTAATCGTGCGGGACAGCCCCGAGCCGACAAGGATGTTTACGATGCCAAGGGCTACAAAAACGATGCGCCCTGTAAGCCCCATCCCTTGGGAATAGACGAGTCCCGTGACGACAATGAGCACCATCAATACGAGGGTAATGGCGAATCCCGTTGCGAGTCTCCTGCCTATCTTAACGTCCGTAAAGAGGTTCATTGCTATGCCTCCTCCTCATCGGTGAAATACGCGGCCGTCACGAAAGCAAACAGCATGAGACAATCCTTCCCGGCGGCTTCTGTATTAAGCGTTTTATCCTTAGACGTCCATCTTCTCCACCATGATTTTTTCGGCAACCGATTGATTCCCTTAAGGCCCTTCACGGAAGTAGACCATTGCCTATAGCAAGTTCGGAAGATGTTTCTTGCCTCGCCTCGGGGGATCGGGTACCATATGAGAGGAGGGCCGCGTTTGCGCCGTGGGGGAGCGCCTCTTTTTCAGATCGCGAGAAAGCGCCGGAACGAGGTGAAGGGGGAAAACGAAATGTGCGCATATCAAGGAAGCATCGGGTGGGTGCTGAAATGCTCGTAAGCATAGACGCTAGACCGGAACCACTCGAGATTGATCTGGGAAGGACGACAATTATGGTGGTCGACATGCAAAACGCCTTTGCAAGCGTTGGGGGCATGTTCGATCTTGTGGGCCAGGACGTATCCGCCGCCAAAGGCGTCATTCAGACCATCAAGAAGCTCACCCGTGCGGCCCGGGCCAAAGGGGTCAAGGTGATCTACCTTTGCATGAGCTACGCACCAGACATGTCGAACAGTGGCGGGCCTGGCTCCCCGAACTGGCACAAAGAATTCGGCCTCGCCGCAATGAACAGGCATCCGCAGTACAGGGGGAAATTCCTCATCAGGGGCAGTTGGGACGCGGACATCGTGGATGAGCTGAAGCCTGAAGAAGGGGACATCGTCATCGAAAAGTCACGCTACAGCGGCTTCAGGGGGACAAGCCTCGATGTGGTGCTCAAGACTCTCGATGCGAAGTATCTCATATTCACCGGAATAGCGACGAACGTCTGCGTGGAATCGACTCTGAGAGACGGATACTTCCTCGATTACTGGCCAATTCTCGTTGCAGACGCCACGAACAACGCCGGGCCGCCTGTCACACAGGAGGCTACCCTGTGGAACGTCGAGGCGTTGTTCGGGTGGGTCGCCACATCAGGTAATGTTCTGAAGGCGCTGGGCTAATAGATAAGGGCAAGGCGTGCGCTATCTGCCCTTGAACCAGCTCTGAAAGGGCAGTCCCCGCTGCGGCATCGCTGCATCCGTTGGGACCCCCAACCATTTTTGCGCCTTTCGGAGCATATGGAGAACCATCTGCTTCTCGACAAAGGCCGTTTCGTCGGTTCTGATCTCAAATGCCTGCATCGCAAAGCCGCGCCCCGTCCTCGTCAGGTAGTGGTGCCGTTGGAGCTGGTCCTGGAGGTCGGCATAAACCTTTTCTAGGGCGCTGCCCCCAACGTCGATGCTCGCCACTACCCAGTTTCCGTCTTTCCGGTCCACCGTGAGCAGGCCTCTAACGAATCCTGCCTCCTCGCCCGGGGATGTGCCCATGCGCTCAATTAGGGAGAGCGCCTGCCTGAAGAGCCCCCCGCCGGCCTTCTTTCGCAGCAGCACGTCCACCCTCACGGGCCCTTCGCTCAAGAAGGGAACCCAAAGCCGGCTCTTCCTGAACACCATCTCGCAGTTGCTGCAGCCCAGGAGGCCATAATACTTGGAAAGCGAGAGGTCGAGGAGAAAAAGGGAGTCTGAGGGATCCTCGCGGGACCCCATCGCACCCGATCGGAGTACGTTGTCGTAGTTTCCCGCTCGAATGTCCTGAAAAAAGCTCTCTATCAATTCATCGATCTTGTTGTTTTCCCCGAGCAGGGAAACATAGGCCACAACGGCGATGAGCATTGCTATAACGGCTGAGGCAAGCACACCCAGCACAAATCCCGATCTCTCCTTCATCCTTTTCCTTTCAACCTATCCCTCGCTCACTTCGACCTTGACGTGCGGCTTAGGGCCAAGGGTCCCGGACGACATGGGACGAGACGGAAAGCGGCCTTCACAACTCTCTTGCATGGGGCCCGTGGGGCGAGTGGGGGACCTCCTCCGGAGCGCCCTTCCGCCTGAACAAGTAGCGGACAGGACCGGAGATCAGGTAGCCCATGGAGATCACAAAGAGCGAGATGGAGGGATGGATCAGTACGATGACTGCCACCAGCAGGGCGGCGACGATGGCCTCGAAGGGCCTCGTGCGCAGGAAAGCCATCTCCTTGGTGCTGTTGTAGCGGACTGCGCTCACCATGAGGAAAGCCAGGCCGTACATCAGAATGGGCGAGAAAACCCGGGTTATTTCCGCAGACACGACGAAATCGTTGAAGAAAAGCACTGACGAAGCCACAGCCATTGCTGCCATCGGGATGGGCAGGCCGAGGAACTGCTTCTTCTGGACCGTGTCCTTCTGCACGTTGAAGCGCGCCAGGCGCAGGGCACCGCAAGCCACGAAGAGGAAGGCCGCGAGCCACCCGAACCTTCCATACCCCTTCAGGGCCCACATGTACGCAAGGAGCGCCGGGGCCACGCCGAAAGAAACAAGGTCCGCGAGAGAATCGTACTCGACGCCGAACCTGCTCGCAGACCCGGTCTTGCGCGCGACCGGCCCGTCTAGAGCGTCGCAGAGGCAGGAAAGGAATATGGCAAGGCTCGCAGAGACGAACCTCTTGTCAATAGTCGCCACCATGGAGTAGAAACCGCCGAAAAGGCTCATCGACGTCAGCAGGTTCGGCAAAAGATAGACGCTCCTACGCTTCTTCTTCTTCATGGCCATCCCCCTTTTAAGTTCCCCTGGCGAGCACGGTGAGCCCACTTTTCACCTTCTGGCCCGCCTCCACGAGTGGCTCGTACGTGGTCGGCATGTAGAGGTCGACTCGCGAGCCGAAGGCTATCATGCCGACGGCCGCTCCCTTCGCCACCGAGTCGTGTTCCCGCACGTAGCAGATGATCCTTCGCGCGAGAAAACCGGCGATCTGGACCACGAGGAATCGCTCGTCATCCCGCTCGAGGAGTATGTAGTTCCTCTCGTTCTCGTCGTCTATGCCCTTCTTGAACGCGAGCCTGAACCGTCCGTCCCTGTGCTGCACCTTCTCGATGCTCCCCTCGCACGGCGCCCTATTCACGTGCACATCGGTGAGAGACATGAAAATGCTTATCCTTCTTGCCTTGTCCCGGAGGAACTCGCCCTCGTCGAGATCCTCGACCCCCAATACATGCCCGTCTGCCGGAGAGATAAGCTCATTCCCGGCGCTCTCGCTCAGCCTTACGGGGTTCCTGAAAAAAAAGAGGAAAAAGAGGAAGAAGAGGAAGAAGAGGGCCGCGAGGGGGAAGATGCGCAGAAAGAGGCAAAGAAGGGACAGGATGAGGGACGGCAGGATGAAGATCAACCCCTCCTTTGCTACGGGTAATCCCATCAATCCTTTCTCCCGATCCAACTCATCATCGACCGCAGCTTCTTGCCGATCTGCTCGATGAGATGCTCGCTGTCCTTTCTCTTCACGGCATTGTAGACCGGCCTTCCCGCCATGTTCTCCAGTATCCACTCCCTGGCGAACTGGCCCGTCTGTATTTCTTCGAGGATGCGCTCCATTTCCCTCCTCGTCGCATCGGTGATAATCCGCCTGCCCCGCGTCATATCGCCGTATTCGGCGGTGTCGCTGATCGAGTCGCGCATGTTCGCAATCCCCCCTTCGTAGATGAGATCGACGATAAGCTTCAACTCGTGGCAGCACTCGAAGTAAGCTATTTCAGGCTGATACCCGGCCCCGACCAGGGTGTCGAAGCCTGCTCTAATCAGCTCGGTCACGCCGCCGCACAGCACGACCTGCTCGCCGAACAGGTCGGTCTCCGTCTCTTCCTGAAATGTCGTCTCCAGCACCCCTGCCCTCGTGGCTCCGATGCCTTTCGCATAAGCCAGAGCCTTGTGGCGGGCCCTGCCGGAAGGGTCCTGGTATATGGCGATAAGGGATGGGACCCCCGCGCCGCGCTCATACTCCCTTCTCACGAGGTGGCCCGGTCCTTTGGGCGCGACCATGATGACGTCGATGTCAGGGGGGGGCACGATCTGGTTGAAATGGATATTGAAACCGTGGGAGAAGACCAGGGTCTTCCCTGCCTTGAGGTGGTCTTTGATCTCACTTCCGTACAACGACGCCTGCGTTTGATCCGGTGCGAGTATTTGGACCACCTCAGCTTCAGCTGCGGCCTTCGCTGCACTGGTTGGAGCAAAGCCGTGGTCCCTGGCCAGCTGGAAATTGCGCGTACCCGGAAGCTCGGCAACGATCACGTTGAGACCACTTTCCCTCAAGTTCTGCGCCTGGGCATGACCCTGGCTTCCGTAGCCGATGATCGCTATCTTTTTCCCGGACAGAACTCCCAGATCGGCATCTCCATCATAGTACATTTTCGCCATAGCTACCTCCTTTGGGCCCAACATCTTTAGCCCTCATCACCTTTTCACCTCTCAGCATGGCCACCGATCCGGTCCTTACGAGTTCTTTGACCCCAAGCGGCCTCACCAGGGACAGGAAGGCCTTCACCTTTTCTTCGTTCCCCGTGATTTCGACAACGTACGACCTCGTCGACACGTCAACGACCCTGCCCCTGAAGATCTCCACCATCCTCAGGATCTCCTCCCTCGTCTTCTCGCTCGCGTTTATCTTCACGAGCAGCATTTCCCTGGATACGTATTCCGCGCCCTGGAAATCGGTCACCTTTATGACGTTCACCAGCTTGTTGAGCTGCTTGAGTATCTGTTCAAGTATGGCGTCGCTCCCGGTTGTCACGATCGTCATGGCCGACACCTCGGGGTCGAGCGTTTCCGCCACGCAGAGGCTCTCTATGTTGAACCCCCTCCCGCTGAAAAGGCCCGCAACCCGGGCGAGCACCCCGAACTCATTCTCCACGAGCACCGAAATAGTGTGTCTCACCTTCCTCCCCCTATACGAGCATCATGTCCCTGAGAGACGCCCCCGCGGGCACCATGGGGTAGACGAGTTCCTCGGGATTGACGTGGATGTCGACGAGCGTCGGTCTTCCGTTCCCAAAGGCTTTTTTCAGCACCCTGTCCACTTCGCTCTCGTGCTCTACCTCGAATCCTGCTGCCCCGTAGGCCTCTGCAAGCTTCACGAAATTCGGCATACACTCGAGCTTCGAGACAGCATAGCGCTTATCGTAAAACAACTGCTGCCATTGCCTCACCATGCCTAGACACCCGTTGTTCAGTATGACCACCTTGACGGGGAGACCGTACTGCACGGCGGTCGCAAGCTCCTGGATGTTCATCTGAATGCTGCCGTCGCCAGCGATGTCGATAACGAGCGCATCGGGAAACGCCACTTGGGCCCCGATACCCGCCGGGAAACCGTAGCCCATAGTGCCCAACCCACCGGAAGTGAGGATCTGCCTGGGCTGGAGGAACTTGTAGAACTGGGCCGTCCACATCTGGTTCTGTCCCACCTCTGTGGCAATGATCGCCTTGCCTTTGGTGAGCGCATATATCCTCTCGATTACGTATTGCGGCTTAAGAGTTCCATCGCTCGTGTAGCTCACGGGATAGTCCGTCTTCCAGGTTTCCACCTGGCGCAGCCAGTCACCGATCTGCTGCATATATAGCTCGAAGACACTCCTCTCCTCATCGACAATCTGCACCATCCTTTTCAACACGTTGCGCGCGTCGCCGACAATCGGGATGTCCACCCTTATGTTCTTGCTGATGGACGTGGGATCTATGTCGACATGGATGATCTTCGCGTGGGGAGCGAACTCGTCCACTTTCCCTGTGGCCCTGTCGTCAAAGCGGGCCCCCACCGCGATGACCACATCGGACGTGCTGATCGCCATGTTCGCCGCATAGGTCCCGTGCATGCCGAGCATACCGAGAAACTGCGCATGATCGCCCGGGAAGCCGCCAAGGCCCATGAGCGTGCTCACAACTGGAATGGAGAGCCCTTCTGCGAACGCGACCAGGTCTTTGGACGCGTTCGAGCTGATGATGCCCCCTCCAGTATAGAGCACGGGCCTCTTCGACGATGCGATCAGCTTGATCGCTCTCTTTATCTGCCCCGGATGGCCGTGGTAGTTCGGCTGGTAGCCTTTCACAGCTACCTTCTCAGGGTACCTGAAATCGCAGGAATCAGCGGACACGTCTTTAGGTATGTCGATGAGTACGGGCCCCGGACGGCCTGATCTGGCGATGAAAAAAGCCTCCTTTATGATGCGGGCCATATCTTTCACATCCCTGACGAGGTAGCTGTGCTTGGTACAGGGTCTAGTAATACCGACGATATCCGCCTCTTGGAAGGCGTCGTTGCCGATAAGGGCTGTATTGACCTGTCCGGAGAAAATGACAATAGGGATAGAATCCATGCATGCGGTAGCAATGCCGGTCACCGTATTGGTAGCGCCGGGACCCGAAGTGACGAGACAGGCGCCCACTCGGCCTGAGGAGCGCGCGTAACCGTCTGCTGCGTGGACCGCCGCCTGCTCGTGGCGCACGAGCACCTGCCTTATGTCTGCTCCATAGAGGGCATCCGTCAGGTTGAGCACCGCACCTCCCGGGTAGCAGAAGAGCGTGTCGACCCCCTCCAATTTCAAAGCTTCAACCAATATCTGCGCGCCGGTCCTCTTCATCTCGATCCCTTAGCCATCTTTCCCCGAAGCTCTTCCATGACGTCCTTGCAGAGGAGCTTTTTCTTTTTGAGGACCTTCAATTCCCATTCTTCAGCTTCTGAAAGGAACGACTTCGAAAGCAGCATCTTGAGTCTCCTCTCAAGCGAAACATGGAGGCCTTTTGCCGCTTCGTAGAGGTCCTCTTCGTTCCTGTCCTTTTCCGCAAACATGAGCTATAGATCGTATAAGATATGGGGGAAAATGTCAAACGGCGGGCTAAAATCCCTCGCTTGGCCTGCCACCATGCGCCTTTCGTTGTACAACAGCTTATTCGGTAGTATAACACAAATTAATGGAAAGCCCGTCAAGGCGGCCACCTTTGTGGGCCTCCTTCTTCTTTCCCTAAGGCGTAAGGGCCTCAAGGACCTATGGAGGAAACACGCCGACCTCGGCGAGTTTAGGTCAAGGCATGGCAAAAAAAGAGCTTGAAAAATGGTGCAGGCTAGCATATAAATTCCTGATTTTCCATGAGGACTCTCGTAATACTCGGTCTGGCCTATATTCTCTTTATCCACGGCCTTGGAAGCATTTCTCTCTGGGACCCTGACGAGCCCAGGCAGGCCATAATGGCCCGGGAGATGGTAGAGCGCGGTGATTACGTGCACCCCTATCTGAACGGCACGCCCTACCTTGAAAAACCCCCGCTCTATCCATGGCTTATCGTTCTTACCTCGAAGATCACGGGCAGGATAGACGAGTTCTCGTCCAGGCTGCCCTCTGCCCTGGCAGCCACGCTCCTGCTCCTCTTGACGTATTTCCTCGGCAAGCGGCTCGATCATGAGGTATCCGGTTTCCTCTCGGCCCTTATCCTGGCGGCGAATTTCCAGTTTCTCGGGAACGCCAGGGAATCCGTCATGGACATGACCTTCGCCTTTTTCATCGGCCTCGCCATATTCCTCGGCTACCTTTCTATCGACAAGGGGAAAAAGGGCCTCCTCACCCTGGCTCTTTTGCCCAGCGCCCTGGCCATTCTCAGCAAAGGTCCTGCAGGATTCGTGATCCCCGTGGTCGTCCTCTTCTTTTACTCCATAGCCACGAGGCGGCTTAAGGCAATGTTCGTGCCCCTGGCCGTGGGCTCCCTTCTGGCCCTTGCCCTATCCTCGGTCTGGTTCCTCCTTGCGGGAAAGGCGTATTTCAACGAGTTCATCCTCCATCAGAACATCAACCGCTTCACGACCGGCTTCGATCACGTGGAACCTTTCACGTATTACTTCTCGAAGCTCTTCACCAATTTCCTGCCGTGGAGCATTGCCCTGCCCTTTGCCGCTTTCTTTGCCTACAGGAGGCGCCTCTGGCTTCCCCTCATCTGGCTTGTCTTCGTGTTCTTCTTCTTCGATGCCTCGCGGAGCAAGCGCGCCATCTACCTTCTCTCCTGCTACCCCGCCTGTGCCCTCCTCGTCGGAATTTACTTGAAAGAGCAATGGTACTTGCTCGTGCAAAAGGGCTGGACTACCGCTATCTTGAGCCTCTTTGCCCTGGCCCTCCTTGCGCTGCCGGCGCTCCTCTTTCCCGCGATACGCCGGGTGCCTCTTCTGGGGGACATGGTGGGGAAGGACCTGTTCTTTGTTGCGATGCTCGTGGTGATCTTCGGCTCATCTGGCCTCGCATTCCTCCTGTCAATCTTACAGAAGGCACCGGGTAAGGGCTTTTTGGCCCTCTTCATCTACCTCGTCTGCCTCGGCTTCCTCTATCATTCCCTCTATCTTCCGGCTGTCGATAGGGAGCAAAAGTCCGCCAGGCTAATCGTCGAAAAGATGCACGGTGCAGAAAAGACGCACCCGGTCTACATGTACGGCTTCAATTCCCCGGCCCTCATCTTCTATGTGGGCAAGCCCGTGCCCGTACTCAGGGACGCAGCCGACCTTCCCGCGGAAAAAGATGATATAATGGTGGTCGTCGAGGATACTGGAGACAACACAGAGCCCTTCAAGAAGCTTTTCCCCCGCGCTCAAGGCGCGCGGTACGAAAAGACCAACTATGTTATCTTTACGGGAGCAAATGGAACATAAGATCGATATATCGATCCTCGTGCCGGTCCTCAACGAGGAGGAGTCCTTACCGGAGCTGAATGAGCGTCTTGAGAGGACACTCAAGGGGATGGACAAGACCTACGAGATCATCTACATCAACGACGGAAGCACGGATAGCACGCAGTCCATACTCGAGGGGTTCCGGAAGCAGAACCCACGCATCAAGGTCGTAGAGTTCAACAGGAACTATGGACAGCACATGGCGCTCTTTGCCGGATTCGAGCGCGCCGTCGGGCAGACCATGGTCACCATCGACGGTGACCTTCAAAACCCCCCCGAAGAGGTACCCAGGCTCGTCGAAAAAGTCGAAGAAGGATACGATGTGGTGGCGACGTACAGGAGAGGCAGGCAGGATCCCTTCTTGCGGCGGATCCCTTCATGGATCGTCAACAAGATCACCGCCCATCTGGTGGGCGCCCGCTTGAAGGACTACGGCTGCATGTTGAGGGCCTATAGCAGGCAGGTGATAGATTCCATAAATCTTTGCCAGGAGTCGTCCAGCTTCATCCCTGCCCTCGCCGCAACGTATGCACGGCGGATCGTCGAGATAGAGGTGGGCCATGAGGAGCGGAAGAAGGGGGTCTCCAAGTACGGCCTCTTTCGCCTCCTGAGGCTCAACTTCGATCTCATGACGGGCTTCTCCCTTTACCCCATACAGTTCATCAGCTTCGTAGGCGTGCTCATCGCCATCGTGGGCCTCGCATTCGCAGTTTTTCTCATCGTCCGCCGCTTCGTCGTCGGGCCCGAGTCAGAGGGCCTCTTTACCCTCTTCGCCATTCTCTTCTTCTTCGTGGGGGTCCAGATCTTCGCGCTCGGCGTCATCGGGGAGTATATCGGCAGGATCTTCCAGGAGGTGCGCAAAAGGCCCAGGTTCATCGTGAGGAAGGAACTGCTGTGAAAGCAGTGGTTCTCGCGTACCACGAGATCGGGTATGTCTGTCTTGAAGAGCTGCTCAAAAGCAGGATCGAAGTGGTCGCGCTTTTCACGCACAGGGATGACCCCGCAGAGGAGATCTGGTTCCGCACCCCCCGGGTCCTTGCAGAAGGGCACGGGATACCCGTGTTTGACCCGGACAGCGCGGATACACTTGCATTCCTCGAGAGCCTCAAAGCATTCGACCCCGATTATCTCTTCTCCTTTTACTACCGCCACATGCTTCCGAAGGCCGTGCTCCACGTTCCCAGGATCGCCGCCATGAACCTCCACGGCTCCCTTCTCCCGAGATTCCGCGGCCGCTGCCCGGTGAACTGGGTGCTCATAGAAGGGGAAAGGGAGACTGGGGTGACCCTCCACATGATGGAGGTAAAGCCCGACGCAGGGGACATCGTGGCCCAGAGGAGAGTCGAGATCTCCTTCGACGATACCGCCTATACCCTTGCCAACAAGCTCGCGGCCGCGAGCGCCCGACTCATGAGGGACGTCATGCCCCTGCTCGAATCGGCTTCTTTCGAGAGGAGGCCCCAGACAGGGCCTTCTTCCTATTACGGCGGAAGAAGGCCGGAGGACGGCATCATTGATTGGACAAAGAGCGCTGAGGCTATCTACAATCTCGTGCGAGCGGTCACGCACCCGTACCCGGGCGCCTATACAACGATCGACGGCCGCAGGCTCTTCATCTGGAAGGCCCTGCCCCAGGAGGGCAAAGCCGACGGACCGGCAGGTCTGGTCGTGTCTCGCGACCCCCTCCTCGTCAAGACGGGCCGGGGCTTGCTCCGCCTCGATTCCCTCGAGCTCGAAGGGGGCCGCGAGATGGACGCAGGGGCCTTCAGCCGCGCACACGACCTTTATCTAAAGTCTCTAGGAGGAAGGCTTTGAAAATACTCATACTCGGCGTGAACGGATTTATCGGCAACAGCCTCGCAACCCGGATCCTCGAGGAGACGGATTGGGATCTCTTCGGCATGGACATACGGGACGACAAGCTCGAGAAATGCCACGGGAACAGGTGCTTCCATTTCGTGGAAGGGGACATATCGATAAACAAGGAGTGGATCGAGTACCATGTGAAGAAGTGCGACGTAGTCCTTCCCCTCGTGGCCATCGCTACGCCGGCAACTTACGTGAAAGAGCCACTCAGGGTATTCGGCCTCGATTTCGAGGAGAATCTGAAGGTCGTGCGCCTGTGTGAAAAGTACGGCAAGAGGCTCATCTTCCCTTCCACGTCAGAGGTCTACGGCATGTGTCCCGACGGGGAATTCAGGGAAGACGAAAGCCCCCTCGTGGTGGGACCTATCAACAAACAGCGATGGATATACAGCATATCAAAGCAGCTTCTCGACCGGGTCATCTGGGCCTACGGCTTCGAGAAGGGCTTGCGCTTCACCCTTTTCCGCCCCTTCAACTGGATCGGCCCGAAGCTCGACGATCTCACCATGGAGCCGGAGAAGGAAGGCAGCTCCAGGGTCGTCACCCAGTTCATTTCGAGCATGATCCGCGGCGAGCCCATACGCCTCGTGGACGGGGGAGAGCAGAAGCGGTGTTTCACCTATGTGGATGACGGGATAGACTGCCTTATGCGGATCATAGAGAACAGAAACGACGTATGCAACGGACAGATATTCAACATCGGCAACCCGAAGAACGAGGCCACGGTCAAGGAGCTTGCGCACCGCTTGAGGGACCTGTACGTGCGCTATGCCGGGGACAGTCCCGCAAAGCTCCCGGAAATTATCGAGGTATCTTCGAAAGAGTTCTATGGTAAGGGATACCAGGACATAGACCGGAGGGTTCCCTCCATAGAAAAGGCCGAGCGGATCCTCGGATGGGAACCCAAGGTCGATCTCGCATCCGCCCTCAAGAGGACGATAGAGTACTACCTGGTCCCGAATCAGGGCCGATCGTAAGCTATCTTTTCGACATGGACCGGGATAACATCATAGGGCTCAACGTCCACGTGGACACGTACGAGGGGATGCGCCGCGGCGTTCCGCGCCTTCTAGACCTCTTTCACCGGTACGCTGTCAGGACCACGTTCTTCGTCCCCATGGGCAAGGACCATACGGGGCGGACCGTGAAGCGCGTCTTTCTGCGGCGAGGCTTCGTCTCAAAGAGCCGGAGAGTGGGGGTCCTCGAAACGTTCGGTGTAAAAACCCTCATGAGGGGCCTCTTCCTTCCCGGCCCCGAGATAGCCAAAGGAAATGACGTGCTCCTGAAAGGGCTCCGGGAAGGGGGCCACGAGGTCGGCATCCACGGGCTCGATCACGTTTACTGGCACGACCACATCAAAGGGTTGGACCGGGCAAGGACGTACGGGATCCTTCGAGAGGCAGTCAACACGTTTGAAGGGATCATGGGAGAGAAGCCCTGCTCTTTCGCCGCTCCCGGGTGGATGACCAACGCTCACGCCTTTGCCTTCTTCGAGGAATACGGCCTTGAGTACAGCGCTGACACGCGGGGCACAGCTCCATTTTTCCCGAGAATGGGAGGAAGAACCTTCAATGTCAAGCAGGTCCCCCTCACCCTGCCTACCCTCGACGAGATGGTGGGCATCGAGGGAGACGACCCCGAGACCCTCTCCCAGTATTTCCTCGCCTGTCTCCGACCCGGCCTCAACGTGATGGCCGTGCATACGGAGCTGGAAGGCAAGCGCTGGATGCCATTCCTTGCCTCATTCATGGCGCACGCCCTCGAGAGGGGATTTCGCTTCGAAAGGCTCATCGATATCGCCACGGGCCTCAACGCGGAAGCGCTGCAGGTATGCGACTGCGTTTACGGCGCCATCCGCGGCAGGGCCGGAGAGGCGACGTTGCAAGGCGAACCAATCAAACGGGAATGATGCTCAGGAAATACGAGTCATGCTGACAAGATGCGTGATCTACGACTGCGACGGTGTGCTCTTCGATTCCCTGGAGGCCAACAGGACCCTCTACAACCACATTGCCGTCTCCATGGGGAGAGGACCCATAACCGAAGAGGAACTCCGATTCTGCCACACAAACACGGTGCGTGAGAGCGTCCACTGCCTCTTCAGGGACGATCCTGAGGCAGAGGCGAAGGCTTTTCAATTCCTGGACGAGCGCATCGATTTCAGGGATTACATCCCCTATCTCCGGATGGAGCCGCACCTTCTTGAGACCCTAGCCTCGCTCCGTGAAAGGGGCGTGCGCACCGCGATATGTACGAACCGGACCACCTCCATGCCCCACCTCATGGAAAGATTCAACCTGCACGGCTACTTTGACATGGTGGTGACCGCCCTCGACGTGACCCACCCCAAGCCCCATCCAGAATCCGTAGACAAGATACTGCAGGGACTGCGGGTCAGCAGGGCTGAGACGCTCTACGTCGGAGACTCGGAGGTGGACCTGAAGACTGCGGAGGCGGCCGGGGTCAGATTCGTCGCGTACAAGAACAAGGCCATCCCGACACGCTTCCTCATCGAAGACCATTGCGATGTGCTCACGCTTCTCTAGGGAGGCATTACGGATGGAGCAGCTTCTCCATCGTTTCGATTTCCTCGTTTGCGCTGTCGAGGTCCCAGACGAGCTTGACCATGTCGACGTCTTTCATGCCCGGGTTCTTCTTCTCCAGTACCTTGAATGCCTCAGTTTCTGAGACAATCACCCCATTCATGTTGCCGTCGAAACTGTGCTGAGTCAGGCGCGCAAAGGTGTCGGCGAGTGAGACGATGGCTACGACCGTCCGGTATTCGTCCGAGGCGCGAGTAACCGAGTGGTGGTACGAGGCAACTTCGACGAACACTTGCGGCAGTCTCCATTTTGTCATGAGCCATCCGCCTACCGTGTCATGGGAAGCGCCCATGACCCGTTCCTCGGCCTCGAGGACGGATATGTTCTCTTTGCTCGTAAGGTCAAGAATCTCCTGATACACGTCGTGCCTGAAGCGGTCGAGGACGACTGCGCCGACGTCGTGAATGAGGCCCGAAAGGTAGAGGCTGTCCCACCGGCCCAGGTTTAGCTGGCTGCAAACGATCTTCGCGATGACCCCGGTGGCCACCGAGTGGCGCCAGAAGCGGCGGAGGTCCAGGGTTTCAACGCCTTTCGGGGCCTTCAGGGACGCGGTCGTGCTGCACGAGATGCACAGGGAGGCTATTTCGCTTATTCCCAGCATCCTCACAGCCTGTTCGATGCTTGTAACCTTGTTCTGGAGCCCGTAGAAGGCAGAATTGGCTATCTTGAGCACGTCCATCGCCATCGAGGGATCTCGCGATATGATTTGCCCTAAGGTTCGAAAATCAGCGTCTTCGCTGTTGAGGGCCTCGATGAGGTCCGTCATTACGGAAGGCAGCGGCGGGAGGAAATTGATTGTCTCTTCGACTTTTTCCCGAAAATTGTCTATCACTGACGGGGTCTCCCCAGGTGATTAATAAGCAATATTTCACCGGTTGACTTCACTTCTATTATTATCGTTCGGCCTCAAGATTCCTTAAGGAAAGCGGCGATGTGGCAATCCACAGGGGCCGGCGGGCCCCTTTTTGTCCTCTTGCTCGCCTCCCACAGGGCTTCTTTTGTGATGGCCATCTTTGGTAAGGATGACGGAAGATCACGAACGTTGTCATCCCTTAAGCACCTTGAGGGTCTTCTTCCGGGATGGGTGCTCCCCTGGGATAACCGCATTAGCTCTTGCTTTTTTAGGGAAACGCAGGTAGACTTCACACATTCAGTCTTCCCGAATATTCCTCGAAAGGAGTCCCGTATGAAGAAGTACGAAACGGAGACCATAAGAAACGTCGGCATGTTTTCCCACGGCGGCGAGGGCAAGACCTCTCTCGTCGAGGCCATGCTCTTTCTTGCCGGCGAGAACAGTAGATTGGGCAGGGTCGACGACGGAACGTCCCTTATGGACTACGAGCCTGAGGAGATGGAAAGAAAGGCCTCAATTTCCGCATCCGTCGCCTGCTTCGACTGGAGCAAGCACAAGATCAACCTCATCGATACGCCCGGCGACGACAATTTTATCTACGATGCCAAGCTTTGCATGAGGGTGGTCGACGGCGCTGTCATCGTGGTGAGCGCCGTGTCGGGTGTCCGCGTCCAGACGGAGAAGGTGTGGGAGTATGCCAACGAGTTCGCCATACCCACGTTCCTCTTTATCAACAAGATGGACAGGGAGAGGGCCGATTTCGGCAGGACCCTCTCAGATTTGCAGAAGAGCTTCGTGGACAAGAGCATCGTACCTCTCCAGCTGCCCATTGGCCAGGAGGAAGCCTTCAAGGGGATCATCGATCTCATCGGCATGAAGGCGTATCTCTACAAGGACGATCAGTCAGGTGCCTTTCAGGTAACGGACATTCCGCCTGAGGCGGCTGATGACGCGGCCAAGGCAAGGGAGAGGCTGATCGAATCCGCCGTAGAGATGGACGATGAGATCATGGAGCGCTACCTCAACGGCGATGAGATCAAAGACGATGAGATCGCGGCATGTCTGAAGGGAGGCATCTGGAACCGTAGGATAGTGCCCGTCATGGTCGGCTCCGCAGGAAAGGTAATGGGCGTCCAGCTCCTCCTCGACAATCTGGTCACATACTCCCCTGATCCGCTTTACAAGGGGAAGGCAGAGGGTATCGATGCGAGGTCGGGTAAAGCGGTGGACAGACAGATGTCTGCCGGGGAGCCGTTCAGCGCTTTCATATTCAAGACCATCACCGATCCCTTCGCGGGAAAGCTTACCCTCTTCAAGGTGTACTCTGGGGAGCTCCACCCGGACAGCGTGGTGCTCGATATGAAGAAGGAAGAGAAAGAGCGGATAGGGCAGATATTCTACCTGGTCGGAAAGAAGCAGAAGCCGGCAGGATTCGTATCCATAGGGGACATCGCCGCGGTGGCCAAGCTCAAAGAGGCAACGACAGGCGATACCCTTTGTGACGAGAAATCGCCCATCCAGTATCCGGAGGTGGTCCTTCCGCCTCCCCTCATATCCTTCTCCCTCTACCCGAAGTCAAAAGGCGACGAGGACAAGCTCAATACCTCGCTGGCGCGCCTCATTGAGGAGGATCCGAGCATCCGCTATTCAAGGGACGAGCAGACCAAGGAATTCATTATCTCGGGTATGGGTCAGATACACATCGAGGTGCTCATCTCCCGGATGAGGAGGAAGTTCGGCGTGGACGTGGAGCTTCGGGAGCCGAAGGTGCCATACAAGGAAACCATAAAGGGCAGAATCAAGGTACAGGGAAAGTACAAAAAGCAGTCAGGTGGAAAAGGCCAGTACGGAGATTGCTGGCTGGAGCTTGAGCCCCTCGCGCGCGGCACGGGTTTCGAGTTCGTGGACAAGATCGTGGGTGGTTCGATCCCGAGGCAGTACATCCCTTCCGTGGAGAAAGGCATAGTGGAAGCCATGGACCACGGCATCCTTGCGGGCTATCCGGTGACCGACTTTAGGGCTACCGTGTATGACGGGTCGTACCACGACGTCGACTCGTCAGACATGGCCTTCAAGATTGCCGCTTCCATGGGCTTCAAGAAGGGCATGGAGCAGTCACAGCCCACCCTGCTCGAGCCCATCATGAAGGTTGAAGCGCTCGTGCCCGAGGAGTTCGTAGGGGACATCATGGGCGACATGAATTCGAAGCGCGGGAAGATCGTAGGCGTGGAAGCGAAAGGGAAGAACCAAGCGGTTCGGGCAGTGGTCCCCATGGCGGAGATGCTAAAGTATGCGCCTGATCTGAGGTCCATGACAGGCGGCCGCGGTACCTTCACGATGGAGTTTTCCCACTACGAGGAAGTGCCGGGGCACATAGCGCAGAAGGTAATCGACACGGCCAACAGAGGGCGGGAGGCGGCGGAAAAATAGCCTCGTTGCCGAAAGGGCCGGTTCTCTGCGCTGGTTCGGCCGGCTCCTCTCTCGACCTCCTCGTCACTCTCTCATTCCAATTCTAAATCATGACGATATCGAGGCGCCGAGGAAGGAGCGACGAAGGTGTACAGTTGCAGTACATCGAGGAGCAGATGACGAAGGCAACAAAGGTAGCGCCGAGTGAGAATTGGAATTAGTCCCCAATGGCTCTTAGCTGAAGGGACACTAGGACAAGAAGCATGAAAGCGGTCATTCAGCGCGTGAGGGAAGCCAGCGTCGCTGTCGCCGGAGAGCGAGTAGGCGCCATAGGACCGGGCCTCGTGGTGCTCGTGGCCATCGGTCGGGAAGACACGGTCCGGGACATAGACTGGATGGTGGACAAAATCGTCAACCTGCGCATTTTCGAGATCGAGGAAGGGCGTCTCGACAAGTCGCTCCTCGATACGGGCGGGTCCCTCCTCCTCGTATCCCAGTTCACGCTCTACGGTGACTGCCGGAAAGGTAGGCGGCCCTCCTTCTCCGACGCCAT
>Ga0187770_10000559_pt1 | contig 18099 bp, 14 predicted proteins | sample 0116_SJ02_MP02_2_FD_133154 | JGI IMG/M metagenome (GOLD analysis project Ga0187770, IMG submission 133154) | Tropical peat soil microbial communities from peatlands in Department of Meta, Colombia - 0116_SJ02_MP02_20_MG | ecosystem: Environmental > Terrestrial > Soil > Wetlands > Peat | place...
GTCGGAATTGGCGGTCTCATCTTTCCGCAAGCTTTGGGAGTGGGCTACGACACGATCGGAGCGCTGCTGCAAGGGCACGTCTTACTCACCACCATCGCCGGCATCCTCCTGGTCAAATCGGTGATCTGGGCGGTGTCGCTGGGTTCGGGAACATCGGGCGGAGTGCTGGCTCCTCTGCTGATGATGGGCGGCGCTCTGGGAGGCTTGCTGAGCCCTTTTCTCCCGAATGAAGGCCTCGGATTCTGGCCACTGATCGCCATGGGCGCGATCCTGGGAGGCACGATGCGCTCCCCCTTTACCGGCGTTGTGTTCGCGGTGGAACTGACCCACGACATGAATGTCATTCTTCCGCTGCTGGTGGCGGCTGTGGTCGCGCACGCATTCACGGTGCTGACCCTACGGCGTTCCATTCTGACGGAGAAAGTCGCGCGCCGGGGCTATCACCTCAGCCGTGAATATGCCGTTGATCCGTTGGAAATCCTGTTCGTGCGCGAGGTCATGCGCTCGAATGTCGTGGCCATTCCTGCCGAAACGCCCCTCGCGCAACTGGCCGCGCCCCTGCATGACGCGCAGAGCTTGCGGCGACAGCGGCTTTATCCGGTCGTCGACGGTGGCCGCAAGTTGATTGGGGTTGTCCCGCGACACGACCTGCAGCGCCTGATCCAATCCGGCAACGGGCAAGGATTGCGCGAAGTCATCCGGCTGGATGCGAAAGTGGCTTATCCCGACGAGCCGCTGCGCGTGGTCGTTTATCGTATGGCGGAAACTGGGCTCACGCGCCTACCGGTAGTGGAACGCGATAGCGGCAACACGCTCGTGGGCATGGTCTCGCTTGAAGATCTGCTCAAAGCGCGGACGCACGCGCTTGAAGCCGAACGCCGCCGCGAGCGCGTTTTGCCGTTGCATCTAATGTTCGCGCTTGGCCGCAGGCGCACCGCCGTTTCGCGCAACGGAGACTCCACCGCGGAGGAGTCGCCATCCCGGAGAAGCGAGTCCGTATAATCCGCGTCATTATAATCCGTGTCATGGAGACTCTTACGCCGTCCGATTATCAATCGCTCGCCGAGCTGCGTTATCGGATCCGCCGCTTTTTGCGTTTCAGCGAGGAGGCGGCGCGCAAAGCTGGAATCGAAGCGCGCCAGCACCAGCTTCTGCTGGCGCTCAAAGGATTGCCACCGCAGCAACGGCCAAATATCGGTGTGCTGGCGGAACGACTGCAACTACGGCACCACAGTACGGTGGAACTCGCCAATCGCCTCGCCCGGGGCGGCTTCGTGCGCCGCCAGCGGGACAGCCAGGACGGGCGCGAAGTGTTGCTCAGCCTGACCGCGAAAGGTGAGAAGCTGCTGCGCTCGCTTTCGCTCGATCACCGGGCCGAGTTGCGCACTGCCGGTCCCGCGCTGATGGCCGCGCTGGCCGCAGTGCTGCGGAAGCCGCGGCCGGGAAAGTCTGCCGCAGGCCGAAGCGCGCAGGTTTAATAGTTTCTCGTTCGACGTTTCGAGCGGCTCAATTACTGCTCCATGTGTAGGACTGGGCTGGGAACCGTTTTGTCTTCCTCAATCATGTAATACTCCGTCGCGCTGACTCCGTAGAACGCGAAGTTCGGAGTTTTTGCCCCGGATGGCGGCACGATGTTGCCCACGCCCTGGCTCTGTACCGTGTAGTTCCAGTTCGCTGACTGGCCGCTGGGATTTACCGTTCCCGTCACGTCAAAAACGGAGTTGCCCGGTGACGTCAGCAGCAGGTTCATGGTGGCGTTGCAGTTGCCCAGCACCGTGCAACTCCCGTCATTCGATAGGCTGTTGCTGCTGGTCGCCACCGCGTAGGTGCCGGTGATGCCGGCCGGAACAAAAGAGAATCCGTTCTTGACCTGCTGCGGGATCATCGTGCCCGTCATCACCGACGTGTCGGTGTTGTTACACGAAGAGGTGTTGCACTCCTGCAGGAACCCGCGATTGGCTCCGCTGGCATAAAGGATGAACGGAAGCGGCGCTTTCACCGGGTTGGCGCCGGGGTTACCCAGCATTTGGAACGTGTACCGTCCGTTGTTGCTGCTGTCCGCCACGTACGTGTAGGCAAAGTTCGTCTGGCTCGTGTTGGGCTGCGGGTAAGTCAGGATTGTTCCAGCGTCGTTCTGGTCGAATTGGCCGGTGAAGTTCCCCGTGCCTCCCGTTCCACCCGAAGTGCCGTCAGTCGTGCCGAGCGTGAGCGAGACCACCGAACTCCCCGCATCCACCCCGGTCAGAGCGGAGACGGACGTGCCGCTGAAGGCCTTGTTGTTGTAAGTCAGACTCTTCTGAATCGCCATCGTCCCCGCAACTACTGGATTGGTGCTGGCCGCATCGGTGGAAACGCCATAGAGCGTCAGCGTGCTGCCGCTCGCCGATCCGTTGGCGACGAAGAAATCGAAATTCAGGGTCGCGGGCACGGGAGTGGTCAAAACGAGGTGCCACAAGCCGGGAATGCTCGCATCGGAATAATACGATCCGGTCAGGGCGCAGGGTGAAGAACATAGGCTGGTGACGTTGCCGGTGCCGCCATCATTCACGTCCATTAACCCATTCGTGATCGTCCCGCACACAGCGCTTCCCGAAGGGCAACTTGTGCTCGGGGCCATCGGCAGCAGGCCGGCGTAGCCTACACGGTGGCCGCCGGAATCAACGCCCGTAAAGCCGAACACAAATGCCTGATTGGTCCCCGTGCTGAACTGATTCTTCGCCGAGGGCTCGGCGACGCCTGAGCCCGTTCCGTTGCCATCGGACTCGATCATCTGAATGTCGCCGGCGCCGTCGAGAACGACGTGAAAGTTGTATGGATATGCCACGGCCGCGGAGTTGAGCGCCAGCGTGCCCGAGTTATTCGAGTAGACCGGCGTGGAGGAGGAGCAAGCCGAAATACAGGTTGGCGCATATGAGCCGCCCGAAGGTGAGTACGTGTTGGCCGCTCCGCTCGTCGTAGCCTCTACCTCGACGCCCGAAATGGAGCCATTCGTGGCCACAGTGAACGTTCCCGCGGCACTTACAGGGTTGGCGCTGCCGTCGTAACCCGAAAACCGGAAGGCATACGTGCCGCTGACGCGGCTGGCAACAAGGGCCGGCTGAGCCGACACGCAACTGGAGTTGCCCGGACACTGAGTCGGGTCATTAGCCGCGTTGGCGTAGATTTGAATGCAACTGTTGCCGCTGCTGCATTTTTGGCTCGATTGAGGTGTGTACTGAGCCGTGTTGCCCGTCCACGTAAAGCTGCCGGGGTTAGCGGTATTGCACGGGACGCTGGTTGCAAGGCATGTCCAGCTACTAAACGACTGCGGCGCGTTATCGGGCACAGCAACCGCCGTAAATTCCTGGGTTAGGCCAAACTGCACGTTGGGGGACGCCGGTGTTACCACTGTCGTGATATCGACGATGGTGATGTCGTCTGTGCCGAACAGGCTGCTGTCGGTCCCTGAAGTTGCCGTCACGGTAAACAAGGGGTTGCTTGGCACCGAGGTCGGCGACTGGTAAGTGATGGTCGTCGATGTGCTCGCCGCGGTGAAGAATCCGCAGGGATTCGAGCTGTCGGTGCTTGAACTTGAGCAGGAGCTGCCCGTAAGAGTCCAGTTAACGGTTGAGAGCGTGGTGTTCTTGGCGGTCGCCGTGAAGGTGAACAGGACTGGAGTTGATGCCGTGGAGATCGGCGCCTGATCCTCCGGGTTAATCCCGTTGCTGGCCCCGCTCACGTTGATCAGAGGGCAGTTGCTGACACAGGGTCCGCTGCCGCCTTTGGCGCAGCTGGTGGCGAGCGCAAGAGAGAATAGAGCTACCGCAAAGAGAAGGTTTCTGATCATGGTCAAAGTCTCAAGGAATTTGCCGGAAACACCTGTATTGCTGGTCGAACTCTTACTTGGACGTTTTCCGGGTTGGATGCAGCCGAAAGGCCAGTTTCCCACTTGTATGAACACGATAAATCTACATGAATCTCGGCGAGTTTGTCTGCACAAAGACAAGCAAATGCCGAAATCGTGCCCAACCGAGTGCGCAGCCACTTGCAACTTTGTGGTCCCCCAGAAGCCCGGCCTGTGCGAGGGCTCCCGTGGTCGGGGTATCTATGCACTGACCGCATGAAGATTACCGTAGGCAGCGGGAGCGTAGCGCCGGCGCCTCGCCGGCTGTCCCGAGGGCGCCCCGCCCTCGACCCTCCGTCGTGCGTGGAAAAATCAATCGGTCACGGCACTAGTTAGTCGCCCCTATCTACAACTCTACAGCCCTCACCAAGCGGGTCGCGCCTTCTGGCCTCGGCAGGAAATGCCATGCAATAAGTCATTATTCTTCAATACGATAGAATAAGTCATTATTCCCCAAAGACTTGGCAGGAAACCGCGAATCTCGGAAGCCTAACTGATTGACAAATAAATACTTTACAAGTAAGTGCTTATTCCTCAAAGACCTGGCGGAAGTCGCTCTCTAAGTCTCTGATTCTGAAAGACCGCATCCCGGGGGGGTTCCGAAACCTAGCGAGTGGAGGCGCGCGGCTGACCGACTGTCCTCTCGGCAGTCTCAACCAGAGGAACGAGGTCCGTCGCAGTGATGCCGAGCGTGCCGCCGGAGAAGCCATCGATGTAAGCGGAGTTGATGCCGACCACTTCGCCGCGCAGGTTCAGAACCGGTCCGCCGCTTCCGCCGCGCGCGGTCGGTGCGTCGTAGATCATCTTGTCGCCGCTTACATCCCCGATGTGGCCGAACGTTGCCGAGGGGCGAATGAGCGAAAGCGCGGCCAGTTCGCCCGCGGTATCGGCGTTGTCCGGATGTGATGACAAGCGCTCGTAGACGAGAGCCGGTGACTTTGCCACCATGCCCGTGACTCCCATCGGATAAGCCAGCACGCTGACCGGCTCGCCCACTTGAGGCGGCTTTTCGGCTAGAGTCAGAGGCCGCAGCTTCTCGGTGAACGGAGTCGCTTCCATCTGCAGAACCGCCAAATCTCCGTGTTTGGCGAGCACGACGGTTTGAAGGGCAACTGGCAGCGGCGATCCGGGGAAATAGGCGACCAGCTTCTCCAGCACCGGCGATTCGCCGGGACGCAGCGCGGCCGCGACCTCGCGGTCCCCATACCACGGTTCGGCGACATGACGGTTGGTCGCGAGCAGGCCCTGCGCCACCACGAAGCCCGTACCAGCGACGCGGGCACGGAAGTGCCCCCTGCCTGCGACGTGGTAAATCCCGTAGATGTAGGCCACCGAATCCCGAGCGTCGTCGACCGTTGCGGCCGCAAAAGACTGCGCACGCTGCAATTCCTCGACCCGGTGGGAGAGCTGGCTGACCTCCTGCTTAAGGCCGTTGGTTTCTTCCGTTGGGGGCGCATAGTAATACGCCATGAGCAGCGCTCCTACCAGCGCCAGCATGCCGAGCAGTCCCTGCACAAAGCGCGGCCACATTTCGACGACAGGTTCGGCCTAGTTTTCGCTATCGAACATCGTGGTTGCGGACAGTCATGCCCGGCAAAGGAGGGAGATTCCGGGTGGAAATACTATCGTGCCGGAAACGGGCGGAAGCGTGTAGGGTACCGAAGTCGGGCTCGGGCAGTTAACGAAGGTAACGTAATGCGATCACGACCAACTTAAACGCGTTCCAACATCCGAACCGTGCGCTCATTGGATACATTGCCGGTGTTCAGCGTCGAGGCGGGTTCGAATAGCATGACCCAGCATTCTTTCTCCGCCACGGGCCGGTGCTCGACTCCGCGCGGCACCACGATGAACTCGCCTTCTTCAATCCATTCGTGCCGGTCGCAAGAGTCATTCTCATGGAGTGCAGTGTCTTCAGCGCGCGGCGTGTCGCGGAACTCCATGCGGAACCGGCCCTTCACGACCAGAAACATCTCGTCCTCATTATCGTGATGGTGGAACACGAACGGGCTGTCGAACTTGACGAGCTTTACGTGCTGCCCGTTGAGCTCGGCGGCGATGCGCGGCTTATAGAAGTCGTGAATGTTGGCGAATTTCTGCGCGATGTTGACTTTGGACATTGAGACCTCGGGATTGGACAGTGAGACCTCGAGCAGCTTGCAAGGCCGGACAGGCGCTTTCACTTTGGATTGCAGCATGTCTGGGACGGTCGCAAAGAAAAAGCCGCCAGCATTCGCTGGCGGCGGAATTGGCCGAGCTACGCTCGGCTGGACAGCCGAGGCGGCTGTCCCTACGCAATTCATTCGTCGCTAAGCAATCCATCCATGCGCGGCAAGCCGCGCTTGGTGCCGTTAATACGTCGGTATCGCGCTACGGCTACAACCCAGCTCCGGTGTTCGAATGCCCGGCTGGCAGCGAGACCCGCATGCCGCGCTGCAGGTTGACCTGCGTGGTGGTGGTCCAGTCGACTTCATCGGTCGAGACGACGCCGTTGCCGCCGCTGGCCAGTTCATAGCTGATGCGTCCGTCCTGATAGCTGTAGTTGCCCACCGCCAGAACCATCCCAGTCTTCAGCACAAAGACAGGCGTTCCCGGCGACGTGCCCGCGAGATTGGTGCTGGTGCTCGCCAGGCTCACGGTCTTCACTAGAGGCGAGTGATTGCCCGGGTTGTACGTGGCGTACGTGACCGCGGGAACTTCTTCCGCCATCGGCTCGCTAGGTGTGACCTGGCGCCTCGTCAGCCGCGGGCCGACGCTGCCACCGTTGTTGAGCGCGCCGTAATAGGCGTTGTTCTCGTACTGCGCATCCGGCGGACGATTGCCGAAGAAGTGCCAGTCGGGACCAAAGGTCTGGGCGACCTGCGGAATCTCCACGTCATCCATCAGGCGAAGCGTGAGCACGCTTTCGCCCTTGAGCGTTGGGCGCGGGCCGCGCATTGGCAACGTGATGATCTTCCACGGCCAAAGGGGCGGAATCATCCACTCGACCACGTCGCGCTTGGCGTGACCTTTGCCGTCGATGTCACCGTACTTGTCGACCTTATAGCCGCGGGTCGAAATCACCTTTGCGTCAAGCGGCATGTCGCCCTGCGGCAGGCCGATCCGGTCAAACTGGATCTTGATAAATCCCTTGCCCCAGAAGTGGCCGGGATCCTGGGCCGCTTCGAGATGGCCGACAAGGTAGCTTCCGCGCGGGAAGGCTTGTTTACCGAACTCGGTCAGGGTGCGGAGATGGCAGAGAACGGGATCGCCGACCGCGACCGTGGCCGAGGAGAAGTTCGGTTCGTTAAGAGTGCATTGCAAAAGGGTTCCAGCGGGCAGGACCATGTCATGCGCACTGGCACTGAGGGTTAAGAGGAAAAGCAGAGATAGAAGAGACACTGCTCGCAGAGCAGCCACAGAGCTGGTCTTCATCGAATCACCTCGGTCTCACGCCCCGGAATTCTTGCGTCGTGCCAAAGCAACTTGCCGTGAGCCAGCCCCGATTAGGCAAAGTAGAGCATAAAAGAGGGGCTGGGGTCAATCGGCAGGGAGAGCTAGTTGGAGCAGAACGGCAGGACTATTGCAACAGAACAGTGAGGGCGCTTAAGACCGGACCGGCGAGAGATGCTGGGACGCAGCCATTGAAAAGTCATCCAATGGAGAAACTCCTCTGCATTTTGCGGGTTATACCCGACGTGAGTTGGTAAGTCGAGGAAGGCCGCCATGGCGACGCAATGTCTGCAACAAATTTCACGCAAAAGCTGCAATTCGATGGTTCGGCTCCTGGCGATAGCGTCTGCTCTTTGCGCGGCTTCGTTTGCCGCGGCGCAGACACCACCAGAACTCAACCCTTTGACCCGCACGGCCGCGCTGCCGCATGTCTTACAGCAAACTGCCGCGTCACCCTCCGCCGATGCTGAGTCTTCTTCGGGTCAATGTCAGGTGCACGTTGTGGCCAACGACGTCATCGTCTCCGATCACGAACGAGAAGAAACTGGTTATCATGTCCAGCCGCCCGGAATTATCCCGCAGCCCGGCGAGTGGCCTTACTTTGCCTGGAGCGATACTCCGCTCGGCGTCGTGCGGTCCCAAGACGGCTCTGGGTATCTCTTCTTCGGCAGTGACGGCGGCTGCCACGAAAACTGCAACAACCAGAATGCGCGCGGCGGATCCATCACCGTTTCCCAGGGGACGTTGGATCATCCTCTCGGCGAGCCAATGGGCGATCCGAACCCACCGGTCTATGAATTCGCATTCCCGATTTCGACGAACATGCCGGCGGATATCGACTACGCGGGCGGTGGGCCCGTCTACCGCGTGCCCGACGGCGAGCCCGGCGCGGGCAGTCTGCTCATCGTCTACCACATCGAGCGCAGCACCAAACCGGCGTTCTGGTCCTGGTCCGGTATTGCCAAATCGGTGGACGAAGGAAAGACGTGGCAAGACCTCGGCCTGATCCTCAGTGTTCCTCACGCTTACGATGCCAACGGTGCTGCCGACATCGGCGACAACGCGCTAGTACCCTACACGGACCCGACCACGCAGCAGAAGTACTTCTACATTTTCTTCCCCCACCATTGCTGGACCAGCAACACCGCCGAGTGCAGCGATTTCACTTTCATCTCGGTGGCACGCGCGCCCTACGAAACACTTCTCTCTGCAGCCGCGGCTGGCAACTCCTTATCCAACATGTTCCTCAAGTATTACAACGGGGAGTGGAATCAGCTCGGTTTGGGCGGCTTGGCCAGCGAAACCTTCCCAGGCGTGACCGGGGAGACCGACGGAGATTATCAAATCGTGTGGAGCGCGTACCGCAATCGCTTCGTCGCCATGGTGGATAACTCGCAATACATCGCCTACGGCGAATCCGTGGATGGAACTTACTGGCCGCCCATGCAAGTCCTATACAAGGAGCCCAATCTTCTGGCCACGGTAGGTTACGCCAATGCGGTCGGCTTAGGTGAAGATCCTGCCATCCTCGGCCATACGTTCTATAGCTACTACACCGACTGGCCCATTCCCTACAACCCATGGCAGCCCGCTACATTAAATCGGCTTACCGTCACGACGGCGGCGACCGTAACCAGCGTCCAACCGAACGTGGCGACCGCGGGCGGCGCAGCCTTCACATTGATAGTGTTCGGCGAACACTTTGTGAAGGATTCCATCGTAATGTGGGATGGCTCGCCGCGCGCCACGACTTTTGTGAGCGCGACTCAAATCAACGCGCAGATTCTGGCGTCCGATATCGCCGGCGCAGGTCAGGCGAGTGTGGCAGTGTCGAACCCGGATCCCTGCGGCGGCCTCTCGAACGCCCAGCCGTTCACCGTGTATCCGTAGGCTGGAACCTTATCGACCTCTCGAAGGTGTGACAAATCGAGCGACGGGGCGGTGCTCTCGCTTTCACCTTGACATATGTAGTTGGATCGTGTACACAGATCGCACTCGTGGGCGTGGGGTGATTTCTGACGGATCTCCTTGCATATGGCAGCATCCTGCTGCTGCTTGATCAATCGAGCAAGTGGATTGTTCGCCTTCTTGCACCGGGTCGGGACCTGCACTGTACCCGCCTGCCGCGCATTCATCTCGTGACTAATAAAAACCCACTATACCGCAGCGAAAACGTTCGGATCGTCATGATGATCGCATTCGTGTTCGCTGGGGTGTCGGCAGTCACATTGCACTCCTCCGGCGGATGGTTTCAGAGTCGACTGTCGTTGATCGGTTTGGGACTGGCATTGGGAGGTGCCGCTGGAAATCTGCTCGACATCTGGCGGCACAAAGCGGTTACTGACTTTGTCGATTTTGGATGGTGGCCTGCTTTCAACTTGGCCGACGTGGGAATCGTTGGCGGATTACTACTGGCGTTTTGGCATTGATGCGCCGCAAGGGATTGAGTCTGCAATGCGCCCAGTGTTGTTCCAATGGCGAGGCGTCAAGGTCTGGAGCTATCCCGCCATGCTCTATGTGGGGCTGGTGCTGGGCGTAGTAACCGGAAATGTTGTGGCGCACGAAGCAGGCCTTAACGCCTTTCGAGTCTATGTGGCGACGCTGATTCTGATAGTGCCGTCGCTGGCGGGCGCGCGGCTGCTGTATGTTGCGGCGGAGTGGCGGGTGTATCGCCAGAACTTGCAGCGCATCTGGGACCGCAATGACGGCGGATACATCATGTACGGCGGATTGCCATGTGCGCTGCTGGTGTCGATGCCCGTACTTCGCATGTTAGATCTGAGCCTGCCCGCTTTTTGGGATGTAGCCATCTTCACGATCCTGGTAGGGATGTTTTTCACAAGGATCGGTTGCCTATTGAATGGCTGCTGCGCGGGGCGCCCATGCACGTGGTTCGGCTTGTATCTGCCCAATCGCAATGGAGTCTGGGAAAAACGCCTTCCCACCCAGCTTTTTGAAGCCTTGTGGGCTGCCGTGCTTCTGATGTGTGCGGTCCTGCTACGGCGTTCGGCGCCGTTTCCGGGGGCATTGTTCCTGTTTCTTTCGCTCGGTTACGCCGCCGGGCGGTTGCTGATGGAATTTGGGCGTGAGCGTCCGCGAAATGCTCGCGCTCCTAGCATTGCGCACGTCGTTTCCCTAGTTATCGCCCTGGTGTCAGTTTCTACCCTGACGATCTATTGGCAAAAGTAGATCCCAGGCCGGGCCCTGAAGTAACTGACGTTTCTTGAACTGCTTCCCCTGTACGAGCTGCGGCTCGGTGTGACAGCCGAAGGTCGCGAGTGTTGACGGGCTTTCTATCGAATACTCGCTCGATTTGCAAACGGCAATGAAATCTCAGAGGCGGTGAATCTGTGGCAAACAATCTGACAGGCGATTTCGATGTGGTAGCGGAGTTTGCGGTCCTTGCGGTCAACCGGTTATTGGCGGGAATGCACCAGACGGGGCGATTCCTGCATTCGATCTCGGCTCGCGTTGATGACAATCCTCAGCCATCGCGGCCAAACTGGCCGGTTGTAGTTGGCGCGGTCGATAGCTTCGGAGACGCGATCGCGAATCAGCGCCAGATCGGAACTCCAAACCCTTTTCCCGGCCCAGCCGCTGCGACCAACCCGGTTACCGCGCGACTGGGAGTGCTGCTGAATCCGGACCTGCTGGTGAACGCGCCGCCGCGGATTATTCCCAGCCACATTTCGGGAACCGTTCAGCTTCAGGTCTTTCCACCGACAATTGCGGTTCCGACAGCCGATGGCGAGAGCCTCACCGTGCGAATGAATTTGATGTCGCGGTTCTTCCCGGATAAGGGCACTGCGCCGCTGGCAGAGTTCATGCGCGGCGATCTGGATATTACCGCGCCCATCAATAAGGTCGTCTCCGGAAGTATCAATGTACTTGAGATCGACTTCAAAGCGGACGAAGCCTTTATCAGTTTCACCCCTTCCTTTACCAGCCAGACGCTGAGCGCTGAGGACATGGCGGGAATCAACCTATGCCTTCAGAACGGGCTGCAGACCAGCTTTCTGCCGTCAAGCGTGACCCTGCCCAACAGCATCGCCGATGTGCAGCTTAAGACGCTGCCGGGCGCGCTCGTCATCATGCTCGACCTGAACGATCACCCGTCGACAACCGGCAGCGTGACCAACGTGTTTCTTGCGTCTACGGATGATTTTGCGTTCGCCGTGGGAAGCGACTACCTGCTCAACACGTTCGGTTTGATCAGCGCCAACATCATGAGCCAGACGATTCCGCCGGTGAAATTTACGGTGGACCTAACGGTTTGGGGAATCGGCGAAACGTTGCACTACGAGTACCCAATTTCTCTGACCAGCGCCGATTTCGCTCTGCAGCCTGGGAAAATCGTCCTTACCATAAAGGGGCACGCCGGTCCAGAACCGCACGGGCACCACCCGACGAGCTTCCATTTTACCGTCACGGTCGATTTCTCTTTCGTTCCGCTGGTTCCGCCCGGTCCCACGGTTGGACTTAAGGTGGGGAACGTTTCGGTGAGCACCAGCAGCACACTGGCTGGGATTGCTGATTTCTTCGGCGCAGGTATCACGAGTGCAGTGAAAGATCAGATTGCCGCGGCGATCGGAGCCACCGGAGCCGGGAGCACAATCAATAATATGTTCAATGCGAACACGAACCTGGGAAATTTTCTCAACACCCAATTCGCACCAACAGACGGAACCTCGGAAACGTCGTCGCAACAAGTGTCTCTCGTTTACAACTCGGTCGACATCCAGCAAGCAGGCATCGTGCTGCACGGCTCGATGATTCTTCTGGACTGGCCGGCGCCCTATGTGGAGTTTGAGCCGATCCCGCAAGTGTCCACTGGTCCGGTGGGAATCGGCGTGCCGGTTCAGGGAACCGATTATTCCGCACTCAAAACCTGGATTCCCGGCGGCACCATCGGCCAGTACGAATGGAGCGTGCAAGGGCAGGAGCAGTCGTATCCGTTTGACATCGACCCCAACCGGTTTGTGCTGCTGCATTCGGGACCCACAAATGCTCCACTGAGCGCAAGCGCCGCGGCGATTGCACTTCCTGGGTATACTCCGCTCTGCCTGAAGATTACGGGGACGCGGATTACCAACTACGGCACACCCCCGACCTATCAACCGGTGACGGCGAGCGTATGCGGATTCACGCGATTCCCGTTTCCAGTTACGGGGGTTTTTGAAGGCGGCGGCGTGGCTGCACCGGTCGTGGCGATCACGCGGCCAGGTCCTTCAGGAGGGATGGTGGTCTCGGGACATACGCAGGTTGCTGTCGACCAGTCCGGCGCAAACGCTCCCAATCTCCTGGTGCACTTCGCCGACTCGAAATCTTTCCCGCAGTTGCAGGTCCTGACCGAGGCGGTCGCGCGCAGCAATCGCGGGGACGCTCCGACGGCGGTCGTGGCCATCCTGACTCCCGACCAGTTGTCGAAAGCTTCCTACACTTCCGGCATCGTGTACGCGGAAGATTCGGATGGAAGCTGGGAAACGGCGTTGGGCGTGAAGTCGACAGCGCGCCCGCTGACGCTGATCGTCACCCCGCGCGGAAGCATTGTCTGGCAACAGGAAGGCGCGCCGGACGTGACGACGCTGGCGAGCGCGCTTACGCAGCATCTGGTAAAGCGCCCTCCCATCAGGCTCAGCCTGCCGAGGCTGAGGGCGCGGATCGGGCAGCCTGCTCCCAATTTCCTGTTTGAATACACCTCCGGCCGCGAGATGGAACTCGCAAAACTTTTCGGACAGCAGAACATCATCCTGGTCTTCTGGCGAAGCTCGGTAAAGGCGAGCATTCAGGCGATCCGCGATCTGCAGGCTTCGATGGCCAGGAGTAAGTCACCGGCGATCTTGATGGCGGTCAATGACGGAGAAGATCCAAGCGTGGCCAGAGGCGTCGCTGCCGAGAGCGGCTTGACCGCCATCCTTGTGACCGATCCCAAGCGCGAGATCTCGCTGGGCTACGGCGTGAGCTTGTGGCCGACGATCGTCTCAATCGACAAGAGCGGCGCAATCGCTGGGATCAAGTACGGATATGTTCCTGGCGACTCGCTGGTGCCGCCCTCGGAATCGGTGTCGAGAAGCCCGGCACGAGGTTAGGCTAGGGTTGGTTTGGCGAGGGTTCAGTCCGTACATAGCGTGGTAGCGTTAGCCGGTTGAATTAGAAAAAAGGGAGGGAGCTTGCCATGATCGACGCATTCGTGCTGTTGGCGCCCATTTTCCTGCTTGGGATCATCGCTCTGCTGGGGTTCGTCGGCTGCGACCAGGTACTCGGCCTAGTCCCGGTTTCGTCGGGTGTAACACCTTTGCAGGCGGTGCTCACCAATCAGTCCGCGAGCGGCAATCCGGTTCAGGCCCAAGCCTCCCTGTGCAAATCTCCCGGGAGCGAGCTGGTGGTGGTTACCGTGCAATGGGGCGGTACGGGCCTCGTTACTCTCTCACCTGCCATGAATCTGGTCGAGAAAGACTCATTCTCTGGCCCTGCTGGGCAAGTGGCCACCTATTATGCCTTCGTCGATCTCAGTAACGGACTCACCGTGACGGCGTCCGTGCCGTCGAGCCCCGAGACAGACTTGAGCTTGCTGGTTTCAGCCTACGATAACGTTGACGCGGGCGGGCCGGTGAATCCTACGTCCCAGCAGAAGACCTTTGCAACTCCAACGACTTTGTCATTTCCGATCTCGTCGCAGGCACCCGGAGATTTGATCTATGCCGTCGCGATCGAGCGTAAAGCCAGCGGCGGGTCGGCGGGAAGTTGGTCGCCAGGTGCAGGTTTTACAGCATACGCCGGGGCAGGGAACTTCATTATGCTCGAATACCAAGGGCTGCAGCAGACGGACATCAACGCAGGAAGCGTCAATGTCACTGCGACCGACTCGACAGCGCTCAACACGTATTACTGGTACCTGTTCGCCATGGCTCTCCCACAGGCGTAGCCCGAGCGGAATGCGGCGGCTCAGTGCTGGTGAGGTCCGAAACGAGCGTGGAGTTACTTGATTGCATGAAGGCCGCACTACCCGATTTAACCACCATTAGCTGCTAATTGGCCTAAGCCGCAGGATGGCGGGGGTGATCTGCCGCAGGAGGCCTGCGACCGACCGCGAGTCTGTGGGCCGATGTGGAAATCGCCGCTTCGATTTGCTCCCGCAGCCAGCGGTTTGCGGGATCATTTTCTACACTTTCATGCCAATACATCTGGGCCTCGATGTGCGCGGTGTCCACCGGAAACGGATGAATTTGGTTCCCGACTCCAGCGTTCAGAATGTGAGCATGTCTCTGAGAGAGGGTAAGCAGAAGATCGGTTTGAGCGACTACGCGGCAGGCAGGGAAGCTGTGTTGGCATCGCAGCGCCACTTTCCTGCGCCGGCCCAGCCGGCTGAGTTCCGCATCGACCAGACTCGGCCCGAAGCGGCGCGAAGAAACAAGCACGTGAGCTTCCGCCAAATAAGTGTCCAGATCGAGCCCTCCCGATACTCGTGGATGACCCGGTCGAGCCATGACGACGAACGGTTCGCGGAGAAGACTTTTTTGATGAATCGCTTCAAAAGTTGTCATCGGGATGTCGATGGCGAGATCGAGGGAACCACTGGAGAGTTCGGCCTCAAGGTCTCGGCGCTTCACGCGGGAGGTCGTAATCGACATCTCAGGCGCTGAACTTTCCAATTTGTGCAGCAGCATTGGAAGCGCCAGCGATTCTACATACTCCCAGATGGAAATGTGGAAGTCGCGGCGCATGTGCTTGGGATCAAACTTATGGCTCTCGCACAGATTCACTTCCAGGATCTGCAGCGCTTGCCGAATCTGGCCAATCATGTTTCGAGCAAATGGCGTCGGCACCATTTGTGTGCCTCGGCGAACAAACAGCGGATCCTTAAGGAGATCGCGAAGGCGTTTGAGGGCATGGCTGATGGCGGGCTGCGTGAGATTGAGCTGCTGGCCAGCGCGAGTAATATTCCCCTCGCGGTAGATCGCCTCGAACACGACGAAGAGATTAAGGTCGACCTGTCTTAAATGCACAGCGCCTATAATACAGGATTCGTAGGATTCACTTGATGAATTAACCGGGAACCGGTACCCTCAGGACCTGGTCGTGACTTAACCGATGGATTTTACGATCTCACCTCTTGCGGAAGATTATCGGCGCCGGCTGACGGAATTCATTCAGGAACACGTGTCTCCTGCCGAAGCCCCCTACTACCGGGACGTTTCAGACGTTGCCGATTGGCGGACCTGGAAACAGCCGCGAATCATGGAAGATCTCAAAGCCCAAGCCAGGACATTGGGACTTTGGAACCTGTTTCTGCCAGACAAGCGGCATGCCCCGGGATTGACCAATCTCGACTATGCGCCTCTGGCAGAAACCATGGGACGATCGGCGATTGCTTCGGAGGTTTTCAATTGCAGCGCGCCCGACACCGGCAACATGGAAGTGCTGGTCAAGTATGGTTCGGAAGAACAGAAAGAGCGTTGGCTGAAGCCGCTTCTTTCGGGTGAAATTCGATCGGCTTTCTGCATGACCGAGCCGGCCATCGCCTCTTCCGACGCCACTAATATGCAAGCCACGGCTCTCGTCGAAGGCAACGAAGTTGTACTGAATGGCCGCAAGTGGTGGGCTTCGGGCATAGGACATCCCAATTGCCGCATCCTCATTTTCATGGGTCTGTCGGATCCAAATGCCGAAAAGTATCGCCGCCACTCCATGATCCTGGTGCCTCTCGAAACAGCGGGCGTGAAGATTGAGCGCATGGTGCCCGTCTTTGGCGGATATGATGCCCCGCACGGCCATGGCGAGGTGAGCTTTTCGAATGTTCGCGTGCCGGTGGCCAACATTATCGCCGGACCCGGGCGCGGCTTCGAAATTGCCCAAGGAAGGCTGGGTCCGGGACGCATTCATCATTGCATGCGCACCCTGGGCGCAGCGGAGCGGGCGCTTGAGCTCTTGTGCCGGAGATCACTGGCGCGGGTCGCGTTTGGCAAACGCCTCGCCGAGTTGGGCGGCAATGTTGATGTGATCGCCAACGCCCGCATTATGATCGAGCAGGCGCGTTTGCTGACTCTGAAAGCCGCTTGGATGATCGATCAGGCAGGCGCAAAAGGCGCAAAGAGCGAGATCTCTCAGATCAAAGTGGCTGTCCCTAACATCGCTCTGAGCATCATCGATCAAGCCATTCAGATGCACGGCGGAGCCGGTGTCTCCGATGATTTTCCGTTGGCCGGGATGTACTCCACCATTCGCACTCTCCGCATCGCCGATGGCCCGGATGAAGTTCATCGAGCCCTGATTGCGAAACTCGAGCTGCTCAGGTACAAACCCGACACCTGTTCAAGCACGAAGGCACCCCGATCTGAGCCCTTATCAGGAAGCCGATTCCATTAGTCCCACCGTCACTGAGGCGAGGAATTTCAGAATCGCCTTGTGCGCAGCTTCCGGTTGATCGGTCAGGAAGAGGTGCCCAGCCTGCTCGATCAATGCGAGTTGCGCGCCTGGGATTCGACCGGCGATCAGTTCGGCATTCCTAACCGGTATCAGCCGATCATTCTTTCCGTGAATAACCAGGGTGGGAGCGGTGATTTCATGCAGACGACTGTAACTCTCCCACGGAACGATCGCCTGCATCTGAGCCAGGTAACCATCTCGTGTAGGAAACCATGGGCGCCGTATGGCAATGTCCTCGTCGATCAGGCGCCGGGGCGTAGCCGAATCGTAGATAAAGGAAACGGCTGCTTCCGCCGCTTGCTCGGCGGGCATGTTCGCCAACGCCAGCAACTGAGACAAAACAGCGGGCTCCGCGCGCACTGCACTGGGCCCGCCCGCGGCCGTGCAGCCTAGAATCAACGACGCGACGCGCTTGGGATGTTGCAGCGCGAACTCCTGAGCGATCATCCCTCCCATCGACACGCCAAAGATGTGCGCGCGGCGAATTCCCGCAGCATCGAGCACGGCCTCCGCGTCGCCAGCCATCTGTGCGATGGAGTAGGGACCCGGCGGCACGTCGCTTTGTCCGACTCCACGGTTGTCAAAGACGACGGTGCGATAGGAGCTTGTCAGCAACGGTCGTGTGCGGTACCACATGCATGACGCATAGCCCAGCCCCATGATCAGCAACACCGGCTCGCCGTTGCCTTCTTCATTCCAATAAATCCTTGTGTCGTGACTTTCGGCGAACGGCATATCGTGCGTCCTCGCTCTTTCGTCAGAAGCTGGTTTGCGAGCCGCCCACGTTCAGGTGCGCTTCGTTCGATTGTGGCTCCGCCACTTTGATCATCAGCTTGCCAATGTTCTCGCCACTGAACAATCTCAGAAAGGCTTCCGGAAAGCCCTCCAATCCCTCGACAATGTCTTCGCGCGATTTCAGTTTGCCCGCTTTCATCCAGCCGGCCATCTCTCGCACTGCGTCCCCAAAGCGGTCGACATAGTCCCACGCGAGCATGCCCTTCATCGATGCCCGATTAACCAGCAGCGACATGTAGTTGCGCGGTCCCTGGGTAACTGCGTTGTTGTACTGCGAGATCGCCCCGCAAATCACGATGCGCGCTCCCCGCGCCAGGTTCGCAAGAGCTGCTTCCAGGATGTCGCCTCCGACATTGTCGAAATACACATTGATCCCCGAAGGGCAGGCGGCACGCAGTGCGCGGGCGACATTTTCGCTCTTGTAGTCGATGGCGGCATCGAAGCCCAGCTCTTCGCGCAAATAGCGACATTTGGCGTCGCCGCCTGCAATGCCCACCACGCGGCAGCCCTTGATCTTCGCAATTTGTCCGACAACTCCTCCCACCGCTCCCGCCGCCGCAGAA
>Ga0187770_10000560_pt1 | contig 18099 bp, 13 predicted proteins | sample 0116_SJ02_MP02_2_FD_133154 | JGI IMG/M metagenome (GOLD analysis project Ga0187770, IMG submission 133154) | Tropical peat soil microbial communities from peatlands in Department of Meta, Colombia - 0116_SJ02_MP02_20_MG | ecosystem: Environmental > Terrestrial > Soil > Wetlands > Peat | place...
CGCGGAGGAGGGACGCACCGGCGAAGTCTACAATCTGGTCGACGGCCGACCGGCTCGCTGGCGTGAATTCGGGGACTGGATTGCGGAACGACTCGGTCGACCCGCGCCCCCATCCGTTGCTCTCGAAACCGCGACCGTCGAGCTGGGGCCTGACGTGGCCCACCACCTGCGCGCTCGGAGAGCCTGTTCGGCGGCCAAAATGGGCTCGCTCGGATGGAAACCGCGGTTCGCCGACTTCCGTGCCGGGATGCCGGCCGTTTTGGATCAGATCTCCCGCGAGCGGCCCTAGCGCCCCTCGTGGGCAGGTTCGGTCCGTCGCCCACCTTCGGCTACGTCCGTGGGGGCCTGGCTAGCACCGTCCACCGGCACCCATATGGGTGCACGCCGTTGCCTTCGGAGGAGGATCCGCCCCCATGTCCGAAGACCGGAGATTCCCGTACGTGAATCGCATGAATGTCCAGTTCCGATCGCTCGAACTAATCCCAGAGAAGCAACTGTCGGACGGTTGTACCTACCCGTGGTTCAATCAGACCCTCTGCGAGGTGAACGACACTTGGATCCGGCTCGGGGTGTGCCAAGGAGAGTACCACTGGCATGTGCACGACGACACGGACGAGTTCTTCTACGTGGTCGAGGGAAAGTGGCTGATCGACCTCGACGACCGGACGGTCGAGCTGGGCCCGCGGGAGGCGTTCGTGGTTCCAAAGGGTGTGCGGCACCGTCCGCGCGCGCCCGTTCGGACGGTGGTCCTGATGGCGGAGCGGAAGGGAGTCGTCCCGACGGGGACCTAGCCCGACCGCCGGGGGTAGGCCGCCGTCGGGACCGGTCGGAACGGCGCCCAGCGCTTTCGCGTCGGCAGTCTAGGTGCCTGGGTCACGGAAGGCGCGGGCGGGCTCGCTGGAACGCGGACCACGTCCTTGCGGACGAAATCGCGCGCGGTCGTGCGGGTCACCAGGGCGTACCAGGGGGCCACCACATCGACGAGGGCCCCCGCGATCCCGAGGCAGAAGAGGCGCAGATACCCCGGCGAGACGCCCAGGTACGCGGAATTCAAACGGGCGCCTTCGACGTATCCCGTGACCATCGAGATCCAGATGAACCCCGTGAAGAAGCTGGTGAAGAAGAGGAGCGGGCCGTAGTGCAGGACCACGCTCGCCACGAGGACGACCACGGACGGTAAGGCCGAGAACCAGGAAGTGGCGGAGTACGCGATCGTCAGCCGGCGTTTGCGCGTGAGGACCGGAGAACGTCGGATGGCGTACAGGATCCCGCGTACCCAGCGGCGCCGCTGGCGGAGCTGCTCCCGCATCGTGAAGGCGCCCTTCTCGTAGGCGAATCCCTTCAGAACGCCGAACACGGTCCCGTATCGGGCCCGGACGCGAATCTCGAACGTGAGGTCCTCGGCGGGAGAGTATCCCGAGACGTCCCAGCCGATCGTGTCCTCGACGTCTGCTCGAACGACGAAGTGGGACCCGTGGAACCCGGCGGTGGGATTCCCCGGCATGGTGATCGAGTCGAGCACCCGAAGGTCGTCGTACGAACGTGTGAACTCCTGTACGTGAGTGGGAATCGGCGCCCAATCGACCGGATACAGGATAATCCCGGCGCCGACGAGCTTGTCGCCCCGGTCGATGAACTCCGAAATCCCGAGCAGGGTGTCTTGACCGACACACGTCTCCTCGTCCTGGTGGTACACCCAGACGTCCGGTGTCGAAAGCCCAAACCGGCCGCGAAGGCTGCAGGCGTACTCGAGGGCCCGAGCCTTCCCACTGGTGCCGAGGGGTGTGCGGTAGTCCCGGGGCACCACCCATACCGACACCCCGAGGGCACGGATCTCTTCGTACAGCTCGGGGTCCGTCGCGTACCCCTCCGGCTCGATGACGACCCAGACCTGGGGTCGAAATCGAAGAAACGGGGTTTCCCGGGCCCAGTAGAGGACCGAGCGAACGCTCGCCTCGAGCGCTCGGACGTTCTTCCCGATGGCGGTGACCTGGAAGATCACCGTGGGGAACTTCACCGAACCTCCGGCAGGTTCAGGTGATTCCGCTCGAGCACGCGCTGAGTGCCGCGGAACGAGAGGAGGAAGTACGGAATCGGGATGATCCAGACCAGGGGAAGAGCGGCGACCCAGAGCGGCGGGTTCACGATCGGGGAGTAGAGCACGAGGGCCAGCAGCGCGATGCCGACCGCGGCCGACAGGGCGAGCGTCAGGATGACGAGCTTGGTCCGACCCGCCTTGATCGAGTTGATCGTGCGGTTGTAGCGGTCGACCGTGAACCCCTCGTACACGGGGGGCGACCCGGACGTCGACGCCGCGTGAATGGCCGTGAAGGAGCCGGAGGAGAGCGCGGGGATCGATTCGCTCCAGCCCGGTCGGGACGATTCCGGGTCCTCCTCCGACCAGGATGGAGCGGGCCGGCTCGGCTCGCCGAGGGCCCCGGCGGGCCGCGAATGGTCCCGGACAAAAACGTACTCCTGCGAGATCCTGTCGAGCTCCGATTCGGCGGCCGAGACGCGTTGCCGCAACGTAGCGGAGGTGCTCTGAAGTTCCTCGACCTTCTCCTCGATGTTCCCGACGGCCCGTCGAGCGTTCACGAGGTGTTCCTCGAAGTAGCCCGTGGGAGCACCTTCGAGCATGCCGGCGAGTCCGCTCGCGTCCGAAGAATAGGGGACGGCCCAAGGGCTGGACGGAGTCCCGTTGGGACCCTCGCCGCGTCGGTTCTGGAGCTCGGAGATGATCCGGTCGATCTCGTCGAGCACGAGGGGGTCCTCGGGCGGAAGGGGGCTCCCCTCAGGGTTCGATCCCGGGCGGATAGGTAGCGACCTCGTGCTCGGAGACCCGACCCCGGCGTTTCGAACGTCCTTCGCCGGGCCTTCCTCCGGGGGCGAAGAATCGGGCGAGGAGCCGGCGGAGTAGCGTTTCATCGTCCCGGATGCCTCCTCGGACCTCGGATAAAGCCAGACGGTTGGACAGGAACGCCGACCCTCGCCCCCAGGGGGGCAGTGGACGGGGTCCGGCTCCGTATCAGCCGGGATTGGTGGCCGACCGGGAACGTGACCGAAGGCCGGACCAGAGGCGCAGGGTTTCGAGACCCTGCGCCAGCCCCAGCCGGGCCTCGGGGGGCGTGTGGTCCCGGAAGAAACGCTCGAAGTCCTCCTCGTGTCCGAGGCCTAACGAGGGGAGCCCCCATGATAGCACGATGCTGAGGAGAGGGGTCCCGGCCCACATTCGGGAGACCTCTTGGAACTTCTCCTGATACCACTGGAGCACCGCCGAGCCGGCGGCCGGGTTGACTACCAACCCGCGGAACAACTCGAGAGCACCGGCGGGAGTGACCCCGGGACTCGGAATCAGATCGAGCGACCGACGCAGGAGACCGGGATCGTCGAACGACCCAAGCGCACGCAGCAACTGGGCCCTCTCGCCGTCCGACTGGGTGGACCGCAATCGGTTCACCAGCGGTTCGAACGCTCCCGGCCCTTCGGCACGAGCATACGATACCGCGATCGCGGGTCGCAACTCGACCGGCGCCCGATCGAGGTCTGTGAATCGACGAGAAAGTTCCCGAGCGAACTCAAGGTCGAGCCCGGCCAGGGTTTCCGCCAGCCACTCCCGGAGGAGCCGGTCCGAATCCGAGTCCCCCGGACGAGGTTCCAACCCGATCCTTTCGAGCTGCCCCCGGACGAATCCCCGGGCGGCCTCCACCAGAGTCGGATCGTCGGGAAGGATGAGGTAGAGCTTCGTGAGCGCGTCGGCCATCGCGATCACCGGGGCCTCGTCGGTCATCGCTGCGCCGGCTCGTACGAGGTCAAGGAAGCGGGGGAGGGGAAGTAGGTCGGCCATCAGAAACGCCAGGCCATCGACCACGGCTCCCCACTGGTCGATGGGAGAACGGGAGGGGAACTCCTTCAGCAGCCGCTCGTAGAGCACGTCGTCGTAGAGAATCCGGACGAACGCGGCTCGCTCGGGGTTGATGCGCAGCCCGTTTGGATCGGAACACTTGAGTTCGATCGAGGGGGTTTCGAAGAGCAGCGACACTTCTCCCTCGCGGGTGGACAATCGCAACGGGATCGGCCACACCTCCGGCGGGGACGTTCCGTCGGCGCGGAAACGGCTTTGACGCAGAGAGAGGGTCCCGTTGGACCAGGACGCGTGGATGACCGGAAAGCCGGGCCGGGTGATCCACGCCGTCATGACCCGCTCGACGGGCTCCCGCGATACCTCCGCGAGCGCCCCCCACAGGTCCTCTGCCCGGGCGTTGGAAAACCGGTGCCGGTTCAGATAGCGCGATAGGCCCTCCCGGAACGTCGACTCTCCGAGGTAAGCCTCGATCATTCGTAGGACGGAAGCGCCCTTGCCGTAGGTCACGTCGTCCGCGATCTCCCCCAGCTCTTCCGGGGAAGCGACGGGAACCTTGACCGGGTGAGTCACCGTGAGGGCGTCTTGGTCGAGCGCGCGCCCATAGTATCGGTAAAGGAAGTACGTCCAGGGATGCTCGGCCGGATACCGTCGGCCGACGATGTGGTGTCCTACGAAGGTCGCGAAACTCTCGTTCAGCCAGAAGTCGTCCCACGCGATCGGGGTAACGAGGTCCCCGAACCACTGGTGGGCAATCTCGTGCGCCAGGACGATGAGGTCGATCCGTCGGTCCAAAACGGTCGTGGTCGGGTCCACCAGCACGACGCTCTCCCGGAAGGCGATCGCGCCCCAGTTCTCCATCGCGCCGGCCCAGAAGTTCTCAAGCGCGACGAGATCGAGCTTCGGCAACGGATAGGGGACCCGGTAGTACTCTTCGTAGGCGGCGAGAATCTCGGAAGCTCGTTCCGCGCAGTACCGCCCCGCCGCCGCGCGTCCCGGGGAGGCCGCGACGGTCACCGACCACGGTCGGCCGGGGACCGTGAGGGTATCGAACGGTCCGATCCCGAGGTAGAGCAGGTACGCCGACATCGGTGGCGTCGGGGCAAACGTCACCTCGAGTCGACCATCGGCGAGACGTTTCGCCTCGGGGGCCGAGTTGAAAATCACTTTGAGGTCCGGCTCCGTAGTCACCGTGAGCCGGTACACCGTCTTCACCGTAGGATCCTCGAACGTAGGAAGCAGGCGGCGGCTTCCCGTCGGGAACAACATCGTCGTGAGGCAGTACTCTTTCCCCGCCGGTGAGACGTACAGTCCCACGAGCGAATTCGGGTCAACGGCACCGCGGTACGCAAGCTCGACCCGGTGGGGCCCCGCCGCCAATCCCGGGAATTTCAGGGTACCGCTCGCCGTGTCGACCTCGAACGATGCCGGCCGGTCGTCGACCATGGAGGAAGTGATCTCCAAGCCGGCAGCGTCGATCGTGAGCGGGTCCGGAGTCTCGGCGGTCCGGATCAACACCTTGCCCGAGAAAGTCTTCTCTCGAAATCGAACGTCTAGGTTCCAGTCGATACCTTCGACGCGCACGGTGGAGCTGGACCGCTCCGAGCAGATATCGGTTATTGCTTCCGGGGCCAGCAGGGCGGCAGGTTTCCCCCGGGCGTTCCGCGGAACGAGGAGTCCTCGAGAGTGCTTCTCCGAGCGGACGAAGACCGCCTGCCCGGCTCCCCGGCGGAGTGTCGCTTATATCCCGACCGCGTTCGCGGGCGGGACCCCGTCCTCGTGTCCATGGTCGCGTTGCTTCCGGTGCGTGCGTGGCACCCCGCGTCCGACAAGGTGGACCCGAGCTCAGTAATCTGCCCCGTCTACGACACGGTCTCGGACGAGGACGAGGTACGGTTCTCGCATCGTCCTTTCAACGCCGCCCGGTTCGTCCCACGTCCCCACTCGATGGAGCTCTCCCGGTTCCTTCGAAGATCGGTAGAGCACCTCGGAGAAGCCGTCCGCGCCGGGGTCTATCGGCAGGACCCAACGCCGGCGTTCTACGTGTATGGGATCCGGTATCGGCCTCCGCCCGACATAGCGGAGGCGATACACCCCTCCAAGCGCCGGGAGGAGTACCTTCTCCTCGGGCTCGTCGGCGTCCTCGATCTGGATCGGCTCGGGCCGGGAGAGGTCGCGCTCCACGAACGAACGTTCTCCGACCGAGTGGACGAACGGATCGCGCTCTCCGACGCCACCGGGATGAGCTTCGCTCCGATCATGGCGGGGTACAACGTACCGGACCACCGCCTGAACGACCACCTCGAAGAGCTGCTCGGCCTCGACCGACGCCTCTTGGCGTTCGATAGCTCGGTTCCCCCGGTGGTGTCCGCCTCGCTCGACGGGACGAATCATCTCCTGTGGAAGCTCGACGATCCCGAGACCATCCGCTCCCTCCAACAGGAGCTCGAAGGGGCGCGGCTGCTCGTCCTCGATGGTCACCATCGGTTCACCGCCGCGACGAAACGGCATCGGGAGGGCCGGCGAACGCGGCCCCTAGTCATGCTCGTCGAGGGGGGCGATCGCGCGCTCCAGCTGTTGCCTTGGCATCGAGTGCTCGATGGCGACGTGGTGCCCCCCGGGGAAGTGGCTCGGGTAGCGGCCGCCACCTTTCCGGATCGCCAGCCCTTAGGGACCACCGTGACGGTGGCGACGGCCATCGAGCGCCTCCAAGAGATGGAGCTCCACGAGCGTCGGGGTTTCCTGCTTTTGGCCTCGGGCGTCGCGTTCGAGATCCCCGGTCCGAGGAGCGATGACGTGGGGGCAGATTTCGACCTCCTTCACCAGTTTCTCGAGAGGGATCTCGGTGTCGACCCGCATCGACTCGAATTCGTCCGGTCGCCTCGGCAGGCCCTTGAGGCGGCGTCGGGAGACGTGTCGACCCCTCGCGGAACAGCCCTCCTCCTTCCGGGCATGACCGAGAAGGGCATCGAGGCCCGGGCCTTCGGCCGGGGCCAGTTGATGGCCCACAAGTCCACGATGTTCCTTCCGAAGGTCGCCGAAGGGGTGATCTTCGCTCCCGCGGACGGCGGTGAGGAGTCTCTTCCACCCGGCAGCCGGATTCAGAGCTAAGGAGGTCCGGCCGGGATAGCCGGGGTCGAAGAAGGGGCCGTCGCGGTCCGCGATGCGGCCGTAGTCCGGACCATCGGAAGCCGCTTTCCGGGCACGGGTCGAGGCGAGAGGCCGAGGCGGGCCCGGACCCAGTGCCGGACGTCCGAGATGTAGAGGTTGTCGTACGGGCAGGCCTCGATGCAGTCCCCGACCCCGCAGCACTTGGTGCTCCGGAACTCACCCTTGGACCGAAGGTGGCCGGGCATGTCGACGAGGGCCACCGGGCAGCTCTTCGCGCAGTCGAGCGTCGTGCAGTCTCGACAGACCTGCTTGTCGTGCACCTTCAACTTGAAGAATCCGACCTTCTGGAACGCCTGCGCGAAGATCCCGGTGTAGCACCAGCCCATCGTCACGCAGTTGTAGTTGCCCACGTAAGGGATCGTCACGAACAGAAGGTACCAGAGGACGGAGAAGTAGAGGGCGAAGAAGAACACCGCGGGATCGGCACCGAGGATGGTGATCTGGAGCGTCCCCACGGTGTTCAAGTACGAGAGCAGGGAGCTCACGACCAGAGAACCCATCACGAGGCCGACGGTGACCGAGTAGGTCGCGGAGAACCGGCTCGACAGGTACTTTCGACCAACCGGGCTCGAACGGTTGAAGGATTTCATCGCGTCGATCGTCGTCCCCTGATACATCAGCGGCGCGGTGCAGAACGTGGAACAGATCACGCGACGACCGAACAGCACCACGAGCACTCCCGTGATGAGGTAGGTGGCGAGCAGCACCGTGAACACGCCGGTCGCCATCGGGAACGACCCGAGCCCCATCGGCCAACCGAGGACCGGCACAGTGCTCGGGCCTGGGGCGTTGGGGGCGACGAGGCCGAAGTAGACGCTCGGGTAGAACACCGCGAACGCACCGTAGCACCCCATCATCAGCGCCAGACGGATCCGGTTCTCGCGGTGCCGAGTCTCGCGGAACTTGAAGGCGACCAGGGCTCCCATTTCCACGCCCATCATCAGGAGGAACCAGGTCGATGCGGCCACGGTGGCGAGGAACCAGAACCCATTCGAGAACGCGTTCGCCGCCACGTTGGCAGCCGATCCGGTAAGGGGCAGCAGCGGAAGCGCGGAGGTGAATCCGGCCCCGTTCGCCTGGACGTCGAGCAGGGCTCCCATGAAGATCTCGGCGACGAAGATGAGCGCCAGTACGCCGAACGTCCAGTTCGGCCGCAAGGACCATGGGGCCGCAGTCCTCGCGCCGAGTTCCTCGGGCTGAACGACCGCCCCGAAGAAGACGACCATCTCGAGGACGACGGAGACGGCGAAGGCGCTGCCGTCGCCGTAGAACACCCACAGGAACAGCCCGGCCATCATCAGCGCGTAGACGCTGAGGAGCTCGAGGAGATACGTCGAGAATCCGGCGCCGAGCTGCGGATGCCGGTAGAGGTGTTCCATGAGGTAGACGATGAGCCCAATCATGACCGCGCTCGAGAGGTAAATCGACACGTCGACCCAGGTCGGAGCGCCCAGCGCCGGTGGCGAGAGCAGCATGAGGACCGACTGGGTGACGAGCACCACGAAGGCGGCACGCGGGAGGCGGGAGCGCAGCAAGACCGCCGTCATCACCATCTCCGCGGACATCGTGAACAGGAACCAAGGAGAGTTCACCGAGCCCACGAGGATCTGGCCCAGGGCGACGAGAGGCGTGGAGGAAAGGACCGGCGCCTGTCCCGAGGCGGCCTGAAACGTCCAGCCCATGAGCAGCTCGTTCGCCAGCACCAGACCGATGACCGAGCCGAGGAATCCCCCGCCCGAACCCGAGAAGAACCCGCTCGCGACCTTGGATTCCGAGGTGAGTCGGACCTCGTGAAGGAACGAGACAAAAACGACGACCACACTGAGCGACATCAGCGTGCTCGTCGCCCAGATCGCCTCGACGAACGAGGCGGTGGAGGGGTGCGCGTAGTAGAAGACCCCGCCGGCCAACATGGCCGCCATCATCAGCAGCAAGAACACCGCCGTTCCGACCCGGAGCGGACTGCGTGCTTCGCTCGACCACTTCACGAGATACGCGATGGATACCGCCATCCCGGCGGCCAGGGGAATGAGAACGGCCAGCGCGCCTACCATGCCGATCCTCTACGGGCCTGCCGAAGGCCTCTCATTGAGCGTCGGGACGCGCGGGCGCCGCCGATGACGCCTCCGCGAGCGGGCTCGCCGCTTCTACCGGAGACGCCGAAGGTCCCGCCAACCAGTCTAGGACTGGAACCGGCGCCGCGGCCACGGACGCCGCGAATCCGGCGAGCAGAAGGTACTGCAGGGCCCATCGGGCTAGCAGTGCGACTCCCCACGGGAAGGCTGGCCCAACGGCGCCGAAAGCGGCGGGCGCACCAAGAAGCCCCAGGAGTTCGTTCCCGAACCCCTCCACCCCGGCGCCGGCGAACGGAGGGGGTACCCAGCCGCCGACGCTCCACGCGCCGACCAACAGCGCGGCTCGGAATCCTGAACCACCGATCGAGGATTGTATCGTTCGTGCCCACCCGCGCAGGGTCCGGGGCGAAAGCGCCCCTATCATCGCGAACCCTCCGATAAGCCAGTGCTCGACGACCCAATTGAACCAGAGAGCGGCGGAGGCCGTAGCTGGGGGCGAGACAGTCCAGTCGGCGACCGCCCCCAGGATCCACGTGAGCCCAGCGGCGAGCAGGATCGCTCGGAGGGCCACGAGGCCCGCCGTCTTGCGGTCCAGCGCGCGTGGTGGACGGGAGGCGGCAGCGAACCCGGGGTCGCTTCCGGCGAACAGCGTGCCGTAAACCCTGAGCAACAGTTCCTGGGCGATCAGGGCGACGTAGACCACGACGACCTGGAAGACCCCCAAGAACCAGTTGTTGAGCAAGAGGTTGGTAGTGGTGGTGCCGCTCGCCTGCGCCACGAGCCCGACCCCGGCCGTCGCGGCGGCGGTGACGGAGCAGCAAGCGCCTAGGGTCATGAGACCGATCAACGCGGGGGTCATGCCGGCGGCCGCGCCGGCAGCGCTGGGAGTGCCCGCCGAGGCCCTCCGATTCACGATCAGTCGGTAGCCGAGAAGGATCGCCACGGCCATCCCGATGCCCACCCCCACCGAGACGAGGACCATCGAGATCGTGGCCGCGAAAGGGAGTTCGACGAAGCCCCAGGGGGCCACAATCAGGAATCCGGGGTAGTTCCAGGGCTGCACACCGAGAGGGGTTCCCCACAGGACCTCGATGCTGTAGCCTCCGGACAGATGGGCAAAAACGAGCATTCCGCCGAGCAGCATCGAGCCGAGTGCGTACGCTACCGCGATGAATACCGCGAGACCCACTCCATGAGAGCGCTGGAGGTACCGGATCACCTCATGGAGGGTCAGCAGGCGGACGACGGAGGGTCGTGCGGGAATCTCCGACACTGCGTAGTCACTGAGGGAGGGGGTTATAATTGGTGAGTAGGCACAAAAACGACCTCCCGGCGGTAGAGCTGGGAATACTACCCGCATTCGAACCCAAGAATGGCCGGACTCGTTTCGTGGGGTTTATCAGAGGTACCGCGTACCCCTTCCGGCGGAACCCGCAAGGGGAGAGGCTGGGATGACGGAGCCCGTTGGACCGGACTGGAAGCAGAACGAGCGCTGGAAGGGAATCGTGCGGCCCTACCGGGCCGAGGATGTCGAGCGGCTTCGGGGATCGGTCGCGATCGCTCATACGCTCGCCTCGCTCGGCGCCCAGCGCCTTTGGCGCCTCCTCCACTCCGAGCCGTACCTTCCGACGCTCGGTGCCATGACGGGAACCCAGGCGGTCCAGATGGTCGCTGCCGGCCTTCCCGCCATCTATGCGAGCGGTTGGCAAGTGGCGGCGGACGCGAACGACGCCGACCAGACCTACCCGGACCAGAGTCTCTACCCGGCCGACTCGATGCCCAATCTGGTGCGAAGGATCAACAACGCCCTGCGCCGCGAGGACGAGAAGCAGCACAGCCTGGGCCGCGAGGAGGTGTTCTGGTACGCCCCCATCGTGGCGGACGGGGAGGCCGGGTTCGGGGGCAACCTGAACGTCTTCGAGCTCACGAAGTCCCTGATCGACGCCGGGGCCGCAGGGCTGCACCTCGAGGACCAGCTCGCCTCGGTGAAGAAATGCGGGCACATGGGCGGCAAGGTCCTCGTTCCGGCCCGTGAGTTCAACCAGAAGCTCTGGGCCGCCCGGCTGGCGGCCGACATCTCGGGCGTGCCGACCGTGGTCATCGCCCGCACCGACGCGCTCTCGGCGAAGCTGCTCACGAGCGACGTGGACCCGCGGGACGCTCCGTTCCTCTCGGGCAAGCGCACCCCGGAGGGGTTCTTCGAGATCTCCGGGGGACTCGACATGGCGATCTCCCGGGGGCTCGCGTACGCCCCGTACGCCGACCTTCTTTGGTTCGAGACCGCCGGGCCAGATCTCGAGGAGGCCGAGCGGTTCGCGCGGGAGATCCACCTCGAGTATCCGGGGAAACTGCTCGCCTACAACTGCTCGCCGTCGTTCAACTGGCGTAAGAAGCTGAAGCCCGAGGAGATCGCCGACTTCCAGTCGACGATCGGGGCGATGGGGTACAAGTTCCAGTTCGTGACCCTCGCGGGATTCCACGCACTGAACCTCTCCATGTTCCGGCTCGCGAAGGGATACGCCCAGACCGGCATGGCGGCGTACACCGACCTTCAGGAGGAGGAGTTCCGCGCCGAGGAGGAGGGGTACGCGGCGGTGAAGCACCAGTCGTTCGTCGGAACCGGCTACTTCGACGAGGTCGCCCAGATCCTGTCCGGCGGGCTCACCTCCACCCTGGCCATGGACGGCTCGACGGAAGCCGAACAGTTCGCGGCGCGACGCGAGAGCCCATCCAAGCCGATCCGGTCCCGCGATCGCTCGTCGGCTCCCACGAAGGCCGGTTGACGGTCGCCCCCGGTGCGGAAACCGGCGGCTACGACCGCCGACCGGTCCGGAGCTCGTGCGCGGCGACCAGCAGCATGATCTCGGAAGGCCCGTGGGCGATGGCCCCGCTGCGCACATCCCGCCACCGCTGCTCGTGGGGCAGGTCCTGAGAGTAGCCTCGCCCTCCGTGGAACTGGATCGCGTGATCGATCGCCCGGAGGCCGTCCTCCACGACCATCCATTTGGCGAGCGCCGCACCGGCCTCGGCGGAACCGCCGCGTTCGAGGTCGGAGAGCACCTCCTGGAGGAACAGCCAGTCGGCCGCGAGGCGAGCACCGTCCTGCGCTAAGGGAAACGAGACGGCCTCCTGCCGCAGCAGCGCCTTTCCGAACACCTGACGCTGACCCGCAAAGTCGACCGTGGATTCCCAGGAGGCGAACGCAGCACCCAGGTAGATCGCGGCCAGCAGCGCCCGCTCCTGAGTGAGTTCGCCACGGAGGTACTCGAACCCCTTTCCCTCCTCCCCGATCCGGTACCGCGCGGGAAGACGGACGTCCCGGTATTCGACCGAGCCCCGGCGCTGCCAGCGCTCGCCGAGGTCGCCGGAAGCCACACGTCGGTCGATCCCCGGAAGGTCCTGGGGGACCAGGAACGCCGTGATCCCTCCTCGAGGCTCCGAAGACGGGACCCGCCCGTAGACGATCGCGGCGTCGGCGTCGAGGCAGAGGGCGATCTCGCTCTTCTCCCCGTTCAGGATGTACGCGTCGCCCTCCCGTCGTGCGCTGAGCGCGATCCCCTGCGCATCCGAGCCGGCCCCGGGCTCGGTGACCTGGTTTCCCACCAGCTTCACGCCTTGGACCATCGGGCGGAACCACTCCCCGACCAGTTCGGCCGACCCATGGTCCGCCAGCACGGAGGAGAACTCCGGCTGGAGGCTCAACTTTCCGAAGGCCGTACCGGATCGATAGGCGAGGTGAAAGAGCCCGAGGCCGACCCGGGGAAGCGGGAGTCCCCTCCCGCCAAGGGCGGCCGGGGTGCGCAGCCCGAGCAGCCCGGCCACTCCCATCGCACGAAACTCCGCCCGGGGAAATGCGGGCGCTCGATCGAGCTCACGATACCGCTCCGCGAGTCGGTGTCGGGAGACGAACTCGGTCACTTCGCGGACCAGCGGGTCGTCGGGAACGGGTGGCAGCACGACCATGGGGCTCACACGCCCTCGCGTCGGAAAAACGGCTCCTTCGAGCCGGGAGGACCTCGAGGGGGACACTCGCCGATGATCCCCTTCGCTCGAAGAGCCTGCATCTCCGCCGGGGCGAGCCCGAGCAGTCCGCCGAACACGGACTCATTATCCTGCCCGAGCCAGGGGGCGCCGCGCCACACCCCTCCCGGCGTGGAGGAGAATTTTGGAGCGACGCCGGCCCCTTTTACCCGGCCGGCCACCGGGTCCTCCCACTCCACGAACATCCCACGCTCTCGGAAATGCGGGTCCCGCGCCATGTCCGAGATATCCAATACGCGCGTGATCGCCACGTCATGCCTCCGGCCGATCTCCTCGAGCTCTTCGCGCGTCCGCGCCCGACAGAAGTCGGCGATCGCGCGGTCCACCGGCTCCCGGTGGGCCAACCGATAATCCCGATCGTCGAACTTCGGATCGGAGAACCCGAGCACGTCCCGCAACCGGTGCCATGCCTCCGGCGTCGGAGCGGCGACCACCACCCACCCATCCTGCGCCCGATGGACGTCATACGGATGGAGCCGGGCGTGCGCCGAGCCGTGCCGTCCCCGGATCACCCCGCGCATGAAGTAGTCGAGCGCGAGGTTCTCGAGCAAGATGAAGAACGTCTCGTACTGGGCGACGTCGACGGACTGCCCTCGACCCGTGCGGCTCGCATGGACGTATCCCATCAGCCCCGCGGTGGCGGCCGCCAAGCCGGTGACCGTGTCGTTGAGGGCGGTGCCGGACCTCATCGGGGGATCGGGATCTGGATTCCCCTGGAGCGAGAGGTACCCGCTGTATGCCTGGGCGGTCAAATCGTAGGAGGGGGCCGCCAGGCGATCGGGCTGTCCCGTGCGCCCGTAGCCGGAGACGTGAACGATCGTGAGACGTGGGTTCGCTCGCCAGACCTCCTCGTCCGAGAGTCCGAGCTTATCGTACGTGCCGGGCCGGGACGACTCAATCCAGATGTCCGATTGCTCCACGAGCTTCAGGAACAGCGCCCGGCCTTCCGGGACTCGAATGTCGAGCCCGACCGAGAGCTTGTTGCGGGAGTACTGGACCCATGACTCGGAGACCGACTCTCCCGGTGTTCCCCCTTCGAGGACCGGACGGAGCGTCCGCGTCGGATCGGCGTAGGGGAGCTCGAACGGTGGCCCTTCGATGTGGATCACGCGAGCTCCGAACTCGCCGAGGTAGGTGGCGGCCCAGGGACCAGCGACGAATCGAGCGGATTCCAGCACCCGGATCCCCTCGAGCGGGCCGAACGGTGGCACGAGCGGAGCGGGGCCCGGTGAAGATGCCACGGGACCGCAGCCGGGTCGTTCTCGATAACCCGGGAGGTTCACCGCGGAACCTCGCCGAAGAAATAGGCGAGCCCGCTCGGCGCGACGATGGTCGAGGCCCCCTGGGTCCGGTTCGAGGGCGCGAAGTTTCGGGACGAGCTCACGAAATACAAAATGGCGCACCACCCGTTCAAGACCCACCCGTTCTTCGATCGAGTCGAGCGGGGCGAGGCGCCGCGCCCCCTGGTTCAGGCGTGGGTGAAGCAGTTCTACCCGTGGCTCGCGTCGGTGCCGATCGCCATGGCCGAACGGTTCGCGAATTGCCCCTGGGACTCGGCCAACGACCCGTACCGTCGCATGATCCTCGACCAGCTGGTGGAAGAAGCCGGGGACCCCAAGGGGAAGGCCCCCGGCCACCCCGAGCTCTGGCTACGGTTCTGCGAGGGCCTCGGAGTTCCTCGAAAAGAGGTCCTGGGCGAGCCGCTGCTCCCGAGCACGATGGTCGCCATCGACGATTTCCTGTACACCAATCGAATGAACACCTTCTACGTCAGCGCCGCAGGGTCGAGCGAGCCCCCCAACGTGGAGCTCTGCGCCCGGCTGCTGCCGGCGTTCAAGAACCACTACGGGGTCGACGACGCGCATCTCGAATACTACTCGCTGCACGTGACCGCCGACGTCGAGCACAGCGAGTGGGTCGGCCAGATCGTGGCCGCCTTCGCCTCGACCCCCGAGATCCGCAAGCAGATGTGGGATCAGATGCTCCGCGGGTTCTCGCTCCACGCGCTGCTCGTCGATGGAGTACTCGCCGCCGCGAGCGATCGCGCGCGCCCGGCGAAGGCTAAATAGGACTGGGCGGGTGGTCCAGCCGATGGCAGCCTCCTATCGAGATGTCCCGTCGGGGCGCGAGACGGGCCGGGCTGCCGCCGTGTCCTGGCTCTGGTGATGGGAAGGCGCCGGGAGGGCGCCGTCCCGACGTGCTCGGCACGTCTTTGGACCGCGTTTTCCGGGCGCCTGAATCAACGAAAAGCAAACGGAAGGAAGGACCCATGGAAGGCAGAACGATACGACTGAGGCGACTGTTCCCCAACCCCCAGCGGAAGCTGTTCTCGGTCCCGCTCGACCATCCGGTCTCGATGGGGCCGATCGATGGTCTCGAAGAGCTCGGCCCGGTCGCCGAGGAGCTGCAGGACGCCGGCGCCGACCTCCTCATCGTGACGAAGGGAGCGGTGCGGGAGCTCACCCCGATTCTGGCCCCCACCACTCAGCTGGGCATCCATGTGTCGGCGTCGACGAGCCTCGGCTCGACCTCGAACCAAAAGGTGCTCGTCGGAACCGCGGAGGAGGCGGTCAGTCTCGGCGCCGACCTTCTCAGCGTTCAGGTCAACTTCGGCATCCCCGAAGAGCCGGACATGCTGCGGGACCTCGGCGTCGCTGTGGACCAGTGCCGGAAGCTCGGGCTGCCGCTGCTGTGCATGGCGTACGTGAAGCGACCCGGCCGCGTAAGCCCGGAGGAACTCCGCCACGCGGCTCGAGCGGCGGCCGACACCGGGGCCGACATCGTCAAGACGAGCTATCCGGGATCCCCCGAGGAGTTCGCGAAGCTCTGCAAGACCACTCCCGTCCCGGTCCTGATCGGGGGCGGTGTCCGGCTCGACGAGCCGGAAGAGTTCCTTTCCATCGTGAAGGATAGCATCCGCGCGGGAGGGGCGGGGATCTGTATCGGACGGAACCTCTTCCAGCGGCGGCCGGTCGGCCCCCTCGCGCGTCGCATAGCGACGCTGCTTCACGGAACGGAGTAGGATCCGGCTGTGTCGCGCGAACGGGTGATTCTCGCTCCCGAGGCGCCTTCCCTCGAGCTGCGCCGCGCGATTCTCGAGCGCGCGCGCAAGCGCGGATTCACCCGGTTCGCGGTTCCCGAGGGCGAGGAGGATGAGCTTCGACCGGGCGAAGAGGTCGTGCTCCGCGGAGAGCGGCGCCTAATCGTCCCTTCCCGTTCTCTTCCCGAAATCCCCCTGGCCATTGTCGGGGAGTCGGCCGCGCTCGAGGACCTCCTTCGGGCCACCCCGGCCGGAGGCGCCCTCGCGCTCGAATGGACGGGGGACCGGGTCATCCCGCTCGAGAACGCCATCTCGATCGCGGGAGGAAAGTTCGAACTCTGGGTCTGGGCCGATAGTCCGCGCGAGGTCCCCGGCGCGCTGGGCGCCCTCGAACACGGCGCTCACCGCGTGGTGGTCCACGTGCGGTCCCCCGAGGCGGTCGATGAACTCGAATCGCTGCTCGAAGGGCCGTTTCCGGGCCGGTTGAACTGGTCGCTCGTCCCGGTCCGTTCGGTTCGGCCCGCCGGCCTCGGGGACCGGGTGCTCGTGGACACCACTTCGATCCTCGACCCGTCCGAGGGGCTCCTCGTGGGGAGTGCGGCGGGATTCCTCTTCCACGTGGCCAGCGAGGCCGTCGGTTCCCGGTTCAGCCGCCCCCGACCGTTCCGCGTCAACGCGGGCGCCGCGCACTCGTATGTGCTGATGGCGGACGGGTCGACCCGGTATCTTTCCGAGTTAGAACCGGGGGACGCCGTCCTCATCGGCCGGCCTTTGGGCGACGTGCGCTCGGTGCGCGTCGGCCGGGTGAAGATCGAGCGTCGACCTTTAGTCGTCGTGACAGCGCGGGCCGAGGACATCGACCGTACCGTGTTTCTCCAGGAGGCGGAGACCGTCCGGCTTTCGTGCGAGAGCGACCGTGTGGCCACCACCGAACTCGCCCCGGGCACTCGAGTCCATGGGGTCCGACTGTCGCCCGCCCGCCATCTGGGCCGCGAAGTTGAGGAGACGATTCTAGAGCGATGAACCGCCCCCCGCCCGCCGTTATCGTCTCGCTGCCGGCTCGATCCGTCGCGGAGGCGAAGGAGCAGCTACGGGAGGCGCGTCGAGGCGGAGCCGACCTCGCGGAACTTCGGCTGGATTGGTTTCCCGCTGAGGAGTGCGCCCGGCTTGGGGAGCTCTTCCCTTCCCCCCTGCCGCTCGTCGCGACGTTGCGGTCGCGAGAGGAAGGAGGCGAGGGCCCGGACGACCCAGAAGTTCGGGCGCGACGGCTCGGCGAGATCGCCCGCCATCCGTTCCGCTGGGTCGATGCCGAGCGTGCGCGGGACTTCCCCGTCGCGGAGCGGCTTGCTCGGCCCGGGGTCCTCGACCTGATCGTATCGACCCACCTTCCGAGCGAGATCCCCACCGAACAGTGGAGCTCCTTGCTGCGCGAGTCCGCCCCTTCCGGTTCGGTGCGTAAGGTCGTTGCGCAGGCCTCCGTGGAACACCTTTTGCACGATCTTTTGCCGGCGCTCCCTCCCCCCGAGGAGGGGCCGATCGTCGCGCACACCACCGGAGGATCCGGCCCTCTCCTGCGGGCATGGTCGAGGCGATTCGGATTCCCGTTCGTGTACGCCGCTCTCCCCGAGTCGCTCGCCGGACCGACGCCCGATCCGGTCGAGCCCAGCCAGATTCCCGTGGAACGGTTGAAGCCGTTCCTCGAAGCCGAAGGAAGCCCGCCGTTGTTCGCCATCACCGGACACCCCGTTGCCCACTCGCGAAGTCCCGCGCTATTCGCCCGCTGGATGCGGGAGGACCGGCGAGTCGGACTTTACGTGGCGTTGGATTTCGGTAGCGACCGTGAGTTCGCGGAAGCGATTCCGCTTCTCGCTGAGGGAGGGTTCCGCGGCCTCAGCGTGACCCATCCGTTCAAG
>Ga0187770_10000561_pt1 | contig 18082 bp, 12 predicted proteins | sample 0116_SJ02_MP02_2_FD_133154 | JGI IMG/M metagenome (GOLD analysis project Ga0187770, IMG submission 133154) | Tropical peat soil microbial communities from peatlands in Department of Meta, Colombia - 0116_SJ02_MP02_20_MG | ecosystem: Environmental > Terrestrial > Soil > Wetlands > Peat | place...
TATGTTACGTTCGCTTGGAAAGGCAGAAGAAGAGAATTGTTCCCATCGTCGTAGGTTGCATGGACCGTTATATTCGCGCTCTGTCCGAGGAAGCTGGACCAGTTGAATGCACAAACAAAGGCAGCCTGTCCGCCAATAGCCATCAACGGTGCGCTTATGTTGATTGCATTATTGTTGAAATCTATTTCAGTTACGTTAATTTGCCGGAGTGAATAGGACAGGTTTGTTACGTTTACTGTGAAATGTCCAGTGTCGCCTAAGTCGAATTCTGTTTGGTCCACTTGCGCCCCGACCTCGCTTGGGGTTGTGAACGTTGCTGTTTGTGAAACAAAACCCTGAGTGGTGAAGGCCGTGACGCCAATGGTCATGTTGCGGTAGCTATCGTTGGCCCAGCTCCAAGCGCAGTTGAGCGTTACACTGGCATTCACGTCGAGAAGATAAGGAAGAGCCGGATTCGAAAGTGTTCCGTTTATCACGTCGGTGACGTTCCCGTATGCGATCGTGATGTTTGCCACATTGACAGGTGTAGTCGATTCTGGAGAGTTGAGAAGTGTGACGTTGATTAGCCCTGAATCTGTTTCGTTAAACTGAACATTGTCAACGAGCAAAAGTGAAGAAGCATTAACTTGTTCTATGACCTCAGCATTGTAACCCTCTTGTGTTTCAGCCACTAAGTCTGGGTTAGCGTACCCTTGCCAATCGAAGAAGCACGTGAAAGTGGAACTGTTGCCTATGTTGACAACTGTCGGAAGAGTTATGCTAAAGTCTGTAATAGGGGTGCCGTCGATTGAGACGCCGGCTAACGTCAAGTTTATGGCCGAATTCGGGTCGTTTTGAACGGTCATAACGAAGGATTCCACGGTTTCCGTAGCGTTGAGGTATGCGTTTGCCGTGAAGCTAACGAATGAGGGCTGCACTGTGTATGTGGCCCCGATACCGCTCTGAGGTGACACGTTTACGGTGATGTTCTGTCCGGCATAAGCTCCCCAATTGAAGTTGCACTGAATGGTTGCAGATGCTCCGATTCCAAGAAACACAGGAAGTATCGGATTCGTGTTTGTCACGTTTAACACGTTGGTCACATTAGCCACTGTGACGTAGATGCTGGTGATGTTCGTCGCAGATGTGGAATAGGACGGGTTCAAAATTGTCACGACGAAGTAATCTGCGTGATACAAAGGAAAATTGGCACTCGTGATGTTTAGACTCACATTGTTCGGAGTCGCGAAGAAAGGTGCTATAGCCCACATGTAAGAAATAAGCCCCCCTAAAATTGCTGCGGCAAGAATTAACAACACGGCAAGAATGGTCGAAACCGCCCTGAAATCCTTTTGTATCCGCAAATTACATCCTCCAATTTTCAACGATGCTGTAAATCATATTTCTCGGAAGTAGATAAGCGTTCTCTTGTAATGTGAACTTCGATCAGCCTGGAGAGCTAAGTTTAAATCTCCTCTAATTTCATAGTTGGCCTTCAAGTTTGGGGATGCGCCATGGAAGAGTACGATGTAGTCACGGTGGGCGCAGGAATCATAGGTCTGGCAACATCATATCACCTGAAAAGCCGCAACCCCGACCTGAAAATCCTAGTCATTGACAAGAGAGGTGCAGCCGGCCAAGGCAGCACGGCGAAGAGCGCAGCCGCATTTCGATGTCTTTTTGCCTCTCAGACAAACTTTGCCTTGGCAGACTCATCTGCAGAATTCTACAGACACGTCCAGAATGATATGCACGTGGATTTGAAGCTCCGGTGGGCCGGCTACTTGTGGTTCTTTGACGAGGATGGATACCGCAGAATGCTCCCTGTCCTGAAGGAACTTGGCGCCAAAGGCTTCCAATACAGAGAATACGACGAGGCTGAATTGGCCAGAAAGCTAGAGATGAGAACCAGCTTTGGTGATGACGAAGAAGCAAGAATGATGGGTTTAGGAAATGTTCACAAGGGTATACTGATTCCCAAGGCAGGGCTAATCGACGTTGACTATCTCGTAAAGTTTTACGAGTCAGAGTTTCTGAAGCTTGGGGGAAAGATTCAGTACAACACCGACGCGAAGGAAGTCATTGTTGAACCACGTCAGCCTCTCGGGATGCCTGGTGAACCGTACTTCTGGCAGGACGCAACAATAACCGGAGTCAAAACCAGCAGAGGCCCAATTAAAGCCGAGAAAACGATAATCGCGGCAGGAGCTTGGGCTTCACAGCTCCTGGATCCGGTTGGAATTGAATGCTTCATCAAGGCCAAAAAACGGCAGGTCTTCTCGATCAAAGCAAGAACCGAGGGATTGAAAAAACTTTTGCTGTCAAAGGAGTTCACAAACGCCGGATGCTTACCGTTCACGATTCTCCCTAAACCGACAGCTTACATTCGACCCGCTCCCGAAGAGGATGCCTTATGGCTGGCGTACGCTGACGAGTTTCCGAGAGCTTTCAAGATTGAAGAGGAACCTGAACCTGAAGAGAACTACTACAGATACGGCCTTTACCAAGTCATGGTGAAATACTTCCCACAGTTCACGGACTGCCAACCCTTCTCAGCCTTCGCCGGATTGTACGAAATAAACAGCATCGACGGCCAACCGATAATCTTCGAAGAAAACGGTATGATGCTCGTGGGAGGTGCAAGCGGGAGCGGCATACTGAAAGCCGATTCAATCGGAAGAATAGCGGCAGCACTCTACAAAGACGAAGAATACGCCCTCCTTTACGGAGACAAGAAATTCCGAGTAGCCGACTTAGGTCTGAAGAAAAGAAGTGTTGAACCGGAAAAACTGGTAATATAGGTTTCAGGCATAAGTAGATTTATTTACCTTCAGATGGAAGTAACTACACACTCATTTTAGGGCTGGTTATCGACATGGTCGGATGGACTGGCAAGTTCTTACGCGTAAATCTAAGCAAAGGCAAGGCAGTCGCAGAAGCTTACGGGGCAAGCGTTGCCCGCGACTTCCTCGGCGGCCGAGGATTCGCGGCCAAAATTCTCTGGGAAGAACTCGGACGCGGAGTCGATCCACTTTCGCCTGAAAACAAGCTCATCTTCGCTGCTGGTCCTTTGACGGGTTTTTCGCTGCCAAGCAGCGGCAAACTCGTCGTGGCATCTAAAAGTCCGTTAACCGGTGGTTACGGAGACGGAAACATCGGTACGATTGCCGCTGTCCAGATGCGAAAGGCAGACTATGACGCAGTAATCATCGAGGGCAGAGCGAAGAAGCCGCTAGTTCTCGTTATCCGAGACGAAAACGCTGAATTTCTTGAAGCAAAAGATCTGTGGGAGTTGAACTCATTTGAAACCGAGGAGAGATTGACCAGCATCTACGGACGCACTGCGGGCATTCTCTGCATCGGCCAGGCGGGAGAGAATCTTGTGAAATACGCAACGATTGTTTCCCAAGAAGGCCGAGCGGGCGGCCGACCCGGAATGGGCGCTGTAATGGGTTCTAAAGTGTTGAAAGCAGTCGTCTTCATAGGTTCGCACGATTTGCAGGCTGCATATCCTAAAGAAATGCAGGAGCTGGGCGCCGAGGCCTACCGAGAAGTGTTGACTAAGCCCAACTATTCTTTCTGGAAGCGGCAGGGTACGATGAGTACCATAGAATGGAGCCAAGAAAACGCTGTTCTCCCATCTTGCAACTATAGAGAAGGCGTTTTCGGCAAGGCACAGACAATAGGAGGCTTTGCCATGGAAAAAATCAAGGTTTCAAACCGTGGTTGCCCACAGTGCAACATGACCTGCGGCAACATTGTGAAGGATTCCGACAGGAAGGAATCGGAGCTTGACTACGAAAACGTTGCGATGCTGGGTTCAAACATCGGACTAGGCGATCTGAAACAGGTTGCAGCCCTCAACAGGGTTGCCGACGAGTATGGCCTGGACACGATTTCGCTGGGAAATGTCCTTGGCTTCGCTATGGAGGCCTCTGAAAAAGGACTGATTGATCAGAACATTCCGTGGGGCGGGTTTAAGACAACCAAGGCGTTGATAAAAGACATCGCCTACAGAAGCGGTCCTTTGGGAGAAACACTCGCAGAAGGTGTTCGGTCCGCGTCTGAAGCTGTGGGAGGAGGCTCAGATCGCTGGGCCATGCACGTAAAAGGACTGGAGGTTTCAGCCTACGATTGTCACACTGCGCCGGCTATGGCGTTGGCGTACGGAACCTCTTCCATCGGCGCGCATCATAAAGACGCGTGGGTGATATCTTGGGAAGTCAAAGCCGGTCGGGAAAGCTATAACGCTCGGAAGGTGGACAAAGTCATCGAACTACAACGCATACGCGGCGGAGTCTTCGAATGTCTTACTGTCTGCCGGCTTCCATGGATAGAAGTGGGCTTGGAGCTCGAATGGTACTCGAGGTTTCTGTACGCGGCAACAGGTCTGGAGATGTCCTTGGATAACCTGAACACTATTGCAGACAGAGTGTTCAACCTGACGCGGGCCTTTTGGGTAAGGGAGTATGGCAAAAAGTGGGGGAGTCACATGGACGTCCCGCCTGCAAGATGGTTTGAAGATCCACTGACCAAGGGTGCCTTCGAAGGCAGATCACTCGACAGAGACAAATATAACAACATGTTGCAAATGTACTACAGAAAAAGAGGCTGGGACGAAAGAGGAATCCCTAGGAAATCCACCCTGAAAAAACTCGGACTTGAGGATGCTGCAAGCCAGCTTGGAGGACGAGTAAAACTGGCGGAGTAGGCACGCTACTAGCGTGGTAGAAAGGAAGCAGGTTTTTCTCAGTATGCTCTAGCGAGATAGACGACTTCACTCGCCTTTTCACTGCAGTGCACGCATTTTGAAGAAGGAAGCTTCTGTTCCGTGGAAATCACCCTGATCGTCGCGCCTGTCTCTTCCTTTATTTTCTCTTCACATTTTGAGTCGCCGCACCATGAGACTTTGATGAACCCGCCTCTCTCCTTCAGAACTTCCTTAAACTCGTCATAGGTTCTTGCGGTGGTGATGTTCTGCTCCAGAAGGGTCTTGGCTTTTTTCAGCAGGGCTTTCTGAATTTCTTCAAGCATCTCTGTTACCGCGGTCACTGTCTCATCTTCTTTCACGGCGATTTTCTCATGGGTATCACGTCTGGCGAGCGTCACTTGCTTTTGTTTCAGGTCTCGAGGACCGATCTCTACCCTTATCGGCACTCCCTTCAGTTCCCACGCGTTAAATTTCCAGCCTGGAGTGTATTCTTGGCGGTCGTCTAACACTACTTCTATCCCTTTCTTCAGCAGATCCTCAAAGAGTTGCTTGGCTTTCGTCAGTATCAGTTCTGCACCAGCGTCTCTGTATGGGATTGGAACTATTACAACCTGCACTGGCGCTATCCTTGGAGGCAGTATGAGTCCTTTGTCGTCACCGTGAACCATGACCACGGCACCTATCATTCGCGTTGATATTCCCCAAGACGTTTGCCAAACATAGCCTTCTTTTTCCTGTTCGTCCAGAAATTTGATATCGAAGACCTTTGAGAAATGCTGTCCGAGGTTGTGCGAAGTCCCCATTTGTAGTGCTTTTCCGTCGGGCATCATGGCTTCAAGTGCCATGGTGTAAAGGGCCCCGGCAAATTTCTCTTGCTCAGTTTTCTTTCCGGCAAGTACGGGGATGGCGAGGTAATTCTCCATTATGTCCTTGTAGTCCTCCAAAATCTGCGCAACTTCCCGGTCTGCTTCTTCTCTGGTCGCGTGGGCCGTGTGTCCTTCTTGCCAAAGAAACTCTCTCGTACGCAGGAAAAGCCTGGTGGCTTCGGTTTCCCACCTGACGACGCTGCACCACTGGTTCAGTTTGATCGGTAGGTCTCTCCAGCTCCTGATCCATTTTCCGAACGTTGCATAGATGATTGTTTCGGAAGTCGGTCTCACGGCAAGCCTCTCTTCCAGTGGAGTGTTACCACCCATCGTGACCCATGCAACTTCCGGCACGAATCCCTCGAAGTGTTCAGCCTCTTTCTTCAAAAAACTTTCAGGTATGAAGAGCGGAAAGTACACGTTTTTGTGTCCAGTTGCCTTTATCTTCCTGTTAAAAGCCTCTTGGATTTTCTCCCATATGGCGTAAGAATGTTCACGGAAAATCATGCATCCCTTAACAGGAGCATAGTCGGCTAACCCGGATTTCAGAACGAGTTGAACGTACCACTCTGAGAAGTCTTCGGTTTTCTTGACAGTAATTCCCATATCTGACATTTCTATCTCTTCCTTCGTTTTCTGCTTGTTGAAACAATTTTCGTAAAACAAATCCTAACATGAGCTGATTGAATTAAAAATCTAGCGTTGTGGAAGGCAATCGCCCATTTTCAACCACTTTCTAGCAAGTTAGGAAGAGAACCTATTAAACATTTTCTTTGCCCCTCCCCTCTTCAATTTCCAATTCATGGGATGCGCAAGTGTTTTAACCGCAGCAATCCAAGATTTAGCGCGTTCTGACTTGAGAAAAGGATGGGAATCAGGTTTGGGAGCTATTTTGGTTATAGCAGATGGAATGGCTGACAGGCCGATTAAGGAGTTAGGATGGAAAACTCCTTTGGAAGCAGCCAGTAGGCCCACGTTGAATCGGCTGGCCGATAGCGGCGTCAGCGGGATATTGGATCCGATAGCCCCTGGCATACCGCCGGGGACGGATACTGCCACTCTGGCTTTGCTCGGATATGACTCATTGAAAATTTATTCAGGCAGGGGTGCTTTGGAAGCTGTAGGCTCTGGTGTAGAGGTTCTGCCGGGGGATGTCGCGTTCAGATGCAATTTCGCAACAGTGAACAAGAACCTTGTCGTTCTAGACAGAAGGGCGGGCAGAATAGCGAATGAGGATGCGGCCAAATTGGCTGAGAGCTTGCAGAAGGTCAAGCTTAAGAGTTCTCTTAATGTTGAATTCTTTTTCAAGAACACTGTTCAACATCGTGCGGCCCTAGTCATTCGAGGGCACAGTCTGTCAACGGCAATCAGTGATTCAGACCCGGAGGCAGCTGGGAAGCCTGTTTTGGAAGTGAAGCCTCTGAGCGACCTTCAAGAAGCCAGGCGCACGGCCAGGATCGTCAACGAGCTGACGGGAGAGTTTCACAAGGTTTTGAAGAGGCATCCGGTCAACAAAAAACGTGCGGAGCACGAGCTGCCCGTGGCAAACTTGGTTCTGTGCAGAGGCGCGGGCACGATTCCGAAGATAGATCCTCTCTCCGAAGTCTTTGGAATCAAGGCTGCATGCGTTGCCGCCGTCCCCTTGATACGAGGGATATGCAGGGTTGCTGGAATGAAGTTGATCAACGTCAAAGGTGCCACTGGCACAGTTCAAACGGATTATATGGCCAAAGCTAGAGCAGCGGTTGAAGCGCTGAAAACCAGCGATTTTGTGCTTGCACACGTAAAAGCCACTGATGTTGCTAGCCATGATGGAAATTTCAAGCTGAAGATTGAGGTCGTGCAGAAGATTGATGAGATGCTTCACTTCATGCTCGATCACGTGGATTTGGATTCGACCCTATTAGCTGTGACTGCTGACCACACGACTTCATGCGTGACCGGGAACCATGTTGGAGACCCTGTTCCCGTGGTGATTAGCGGACCGTATGTTCGCAAGGACGATGTTGTAGAGTTTGGAGAAAGATCGTGCGCTAGAGGGGGCTTAAACAGGATAAGGGGCGTCGATTTAATGCATATCTTGATGGACTTGCTGGGTAAAACCGGGAAGTTTGGAGCCTGAAGCTACTGGACAGGCATGAGCCGCCATTCTCTGTAGTCTGTCACGACTCTTATGTACCCCTTCAGCATGTTGTCGACCTCAGCGTCGCCTGTGTCAACCCTCAAGATTTTTCTTTCGATATTTTGAAGTTTGCTCTTGGTTGCCAACACCACTGTCCGTTGTTTTCCGACTCGTCTTATAATTTCTGGGCTTATCTCCTGGTTCCCCCTTCCAAAGATGATTCCCTGATGCCCTATGGGCGAGACAACAATCCACGTGCTCTGCCAGCTGTTCACTTGTTTCAAGATTTCTTCTTCATCCACGTCAAGAATCACCCTGCCATCTCTGTAGATGTCCACCCCAAGAAGAGTTTTTTCAACACCGAGTAGTTCAGCAACACGTTTCACGGTCGTCCCTGGGCCAAGAATCCACGTTGCTTCTGGTTGCTTTTCCTCTATTAGGAACTTCGCAATCGCTGTTTGATTGTCTTTTTCGTCCGTTGTTTCTGGGCTTATCTGCTTGCTGCCTTGTATGCGAGCTGGAAGAAAAGGTCCCTTCAAGTAACCATGAAGCTTGACGGCGAAGGAGTCATTTCGTATAACCTTTTCATCGGCGTCCATGATTTCAAATTCTGCTATTTCCGCTTCTTTTTGGGCGTAGGCCAAGACGACGTCCACAGCGTCTGAAGGGCTCACTGCGAAAATGCCGCTGTACATCTTCACCCCTGAGGGAACGCCTAAAACTGGCGGCTCTCCGCAACCCTGTTGGGCATCGAAAATGTCCTTGGCTGTACCATCCCCTCCGACAAAAACTATCAAATCCACGCTTGCACCTATCAAAAGCTGCACTGCAAGCTTCGTGTCTTTAGCAGATGTTTTCCTGCCAATCTTCATGGGCAAAATCTTAGCTGGAAAATCTGCGTCTTCGGCTTCTTTTTCCCCCATGATTCCGGGGCAAGTGAGAATCTCAATCCTGGCTTCAGCCAAGTTCTCCTTCAGCTTCTTGAGAAATTCTTTCGCCCTTGTTGGCGCCACTTGTTGGGCTCCTCTATTCAGAGCTTCCTGTAAAACGTTGTCTGTTCCTTTGAGACCAACTTTGCCACCCATCCCTGCAAGGGGGTTTACGATCAAGCCCAGCCTCATCGTACATCGACAATGAAATTTGTTGCGCAGCGTATAAACCATTTTCACAAACCCCAGCTGACTCTGAAACGATAGTAGGAAATGTCTGCAAGATTCGGAACAAGAGCACGACCACGGCGGGGGAGTGATGCGAAAAAGCGTTTTAGCTTGAAAATTCTTATATGCCAAAATTCCAAACGCTTGATGATGAGAGAAGAGATTGAGGAATGTCGACGAAAATGATGAAGAATATTCTGGTTACGGGTGCTACTGGCCAGATTGGTTCAGAGTTAACATTGGAGTTGCGGAAGAAGTACGGCAGTAACAACGTTGTCGCAGCTGGACACCTAAAAAAGCCCAGCGACAAGCTGTTCAAGTCGGGCCCGTTTGAAACCGTGGATTTGAATGAAAAGTCTAACATCGAAAAAACTGTGAAGAGATATGACATTGACACGATATACCATCTAGCGGCAATCCTTTCAGCTACGGGCGAGCAAAACCCACAGCTTGCCTGGAACGTAAACATGGGAAGCCTTTCTAATATACTTGAAGTTGCCAGAGAGCAAGGGTTGGCTAGGATTTTTTGGCCGAGTTCTATCGCGGTGTTCAGTCCGCCAGCCCCTCGTGTTAACACTCCTCAAGAAACCATCTTGGTTCCTGGAACAATGTACGGCGTCACCAAGGTTGCGGGCGAGCTTCTGTGCAATTACTATTTTCACCGCTTCGGCGTGGATGTTCGAAGCATCAGGTACCCAGGCATCATAAGCAGTGAGGTTCTTCCGGGAGGCGGAACTACGGATTATGCAGTGGCGATTTTCTACGAGGCATTAAAGGATAAACACTACACGTGCTTTGTGAGAAAGGACACTGTTCTGCCGATGATGTACATGCCGGACTGTATCAAGGCCACGGTGGACTTGATGGAAGCTGAGCCGTCTGGGATCAAACGTCACGATGGTTACAATGTGGCCGGAACCAGTTTTTCGGCGGGTGAGCTTGCTGCCGAAATCAAGAAGTATATTCCAGAGTTCAGCTGTGAGTACAAACCAGACTTCAGGCAGAAAATCGCGGATTCTTGGCCAATGACTGTTGACGACAGCGTGGCTCGCAAAGAATGGGGCTGGAAACCCCGGTACGATTTGGCCGCGATAACGAAAGACATGATAGAGAAACTGTCGAAACGTCTCTCTGAAGGCAAACTGTGAAAAACGATTGGTCTAGCCAGAAAGAGTTAAGAGAAGGAGCGTCAGACTAGAAAAAAGAGGCATGATGGAAATGCGTGACCCCACGACTTTTTTGCGAGAAGAATACCAGGATCTGGTGAATAACGCGCTTGACTGGAAGATAAGGGTTCTTGAGGGCCCAAGTTCACCATGGTGCAACGTTGATGGAAGAAAGGTTCTTATGTTTTGCTCCAACAATTACCTCGGCCTGAGCAACCATCCACGATTGAAAGAAGCTGCGATCAAAGCGGTTCAGACTCACGGGGCAGGCTCAGGTTCTGTTCGTCCCATAGCTGGAACGATGGATATTCATATTGAGCTTGAGAAGCGGCTTGCGAAATTCAAGCACGCCGAGGCTTCGCTGGTCTACCAGACGGGTTTTGCCGCAAACGCGGGTCTGATCCCCCAGTTGGTTGGCAAAGAGGATTTGATAATAAGCGACGAGCTTAACCACGGCAGCATAATCGACGGTGTCCGACTGGCCCACGGTGAAAGAGCAGTTTACAAGCATTCTAACATGCGGGATCTGCAACGCGTCTTGGAAGAAGCCGAAAAGCACTCACCACCCTACAGGCGAGTCCTGATAATCACAGACGGCGTCTTCTCTATGGACGGCGACATTGCACCTCTAGACGACATAGCCAAGCTTGGCGCGGAACACGGTGCAATGGTTTATGTTGATGATGCACACGGTGAAGGCGTCCTAGGCGAAGGAGGAAGGGGCATTGTTTCACATTTCAAGCTCGGCCGCGACAGGGTTCAGGTGGAGATGGGCACATTCTCAAAGGCTTTCGGTGTCGTCGGAGGACACGTTTCAGGCTCCAAAGATCTAGTCAACTTTGCCTATAACAAGTCCCGGACATGGCTCCTCAGCGGATCACACCCGCCACCAGTCGCCGCCGCATGTATAGCAGCAATCGACGTTCTAGAGAGCGAACCCCAACACGTCAAGACATTATGGGATCACACCAGATATTTCAAGAAGGCAATGAAAGACCTAGGGTTTAACACTGGAAACAGTCAAACACCAATCACGCCCATAATAGTCGGCGAAAGTGGCGTTGCAAAGAAACTTAGTGCACGGCTTTTCGAGGAAGGCGTATTTGCTTTGCCCATCGTGTTTCCGATGGTTGCAAGGGACACGGCAAGGATACGGACTATAATGAACGCTGCCTTGACGCGGAAAGACGTGGACTTTGCCATTGGCGCCTTCGATAAGATTGGAAAAGAGCTACGCATAATCTAGTCGTAGCTTATTCTTTCCAGAGCTTTTTCAACGTCTCTGAGGCCGAGTTTTCTCAGAATTTTCGCGGTTGGCATACCGTTCTTGTCCCAGCCAACCGCCCTGTAATACCTGCGTTTGTACTCTTCAACCTCGGCCTTGTCTGCAGCCTTTCCTTTGTAGGGGCCGGTGGGCAGGGGTTTGTAGAACTTTGAAGGATTATCATCGTGGATTTTCGGGTTCCATTTCAAGTCTGGACCACCCAACAGCAGCATCGTTCTTTGCAGTTGCAATATTCTCAGGGCTTTGGTGAAGCACCATTCCTTTCGCGTGAGGCCGAGTCCTGTGACCGCCTTGTAGAAGTCGAACTTAATCTTTCTCGGCACGCCGAAACTGTTGAAGTTACAATAGACTCCTGAATCGTTGAATATCTGCATCGTTTCTCCGCCTCCGTCGAGGGGGAGGCTTGCTAGCGAAGTGTGATCTCCGCACTGTACTGAGCAGGCGTATGAAATGATATCGGCGAAGTCTTGACCACTGCGGATGCCGTGGGCGCCGATGCTTATGCCCTTGGATTGTACCGCATAGGGCAGCAGATCCATTTTCTTTAGCTTTCCTATCTTCAATGCGGCACGGTACGTTCCCTCGGCTAACGTTTTCCCAATGTTTTCCCTGTAGGCAATTTTCTCGGCCAAGGTTGCAAAAGCTTCAGTATCCCCCCATTTGAGTCCCAACCCGTCCAAGTCTTTCGCGGTTAATATTCCGTCTTGAAAGAGTTCAGCAGCAAAGCCCATGACATTGCCAGTCTGTATGCCGCACAGGCCTAGATCATCAAGCAGAGATGCAAGAAACACGTTTTCTTCGGGTACGAATATTCCCAGGTTCGGACCTAAATATGCCTGCATTTCATAATCAGGATTGTCGGTTATTGCTCCCTTAAATTTTCCATTCTTAACGACTGCAAGTTTCAGACAGGTGGTTGGACATCCGAAATCACCCCAATACGGTTTCATCCAGAGCCTGTTCTCAAACTTGTCAACCCCATACCCTTTCTCGTCGTGCCATTCTTCCTGCCAGTTGCGTACGGGTTCGGAGCTGGTTTTGTTTCCGAAGTGGTACCCTCCGCCTCCGGTTCCCCAGCGTCTCCACAACTCTCCTCCGTAAACGTTTTTGCAAACCGTATCTATGAGCCTTTTTACTTTCTTAATGTCCGCAACTTCAGGCAACGGCCCTGTGCCCTTCGCAACCACGGCCTTAAGTTTTTTTGAACCCATCACCGCTCCGTAGCCGCCGTAGCCTGCAGCGTGTGCCCATTTGGAACAGACAACCGCTGTTCGCGCCTCGTTTTCTCCTCCGGGGCCGACGTACAGCATTGCAGGTTCTTTCCATTCGCCATACTTTGGATACCGCGTCTTCAGCAGCTCTCTGCATTCTCGAGTAAGCGCTGAGACAGTTTGCTTTCCGTCCTTCCCCCAAACATCCTTCGCGCTTCTCAATTCAACGTCGGAGTCCTTGAGAAACAGGTAGACTGGCTTCTCCGATTTGCCGGTTACTATTATGCCGTCGTAGCCTGCGCATCTTAACTCAATTCCGAATTCTCCTGAAAGGGTGGAACCTACAACACCGTTGCTTTGCGGAGACTTGCCCGACACGCACGTTCTTCCTCCCGGATAGAACCCTGTGAGAGGTCCTGTCAGAAGAAGGAGCAGGTTTTCAGGTCCCAACGGGTCTACTGTTTCCCATTTTGCGCCTAATCTGTCCCAGAGAATCTTTGTCGCCAGTCCTCTGCCGCCAATATAATCCTTCAGAAGCTCATCGCTGAGCTTTGTTTCCTTGATAGCTTGGGTCGAAAGGTCGATGTCCAGAAACTTGCCTGCATACCCAAGTATCACACGTATTCTCCTCCTGCTTCCCCGTAAATTTTCGCGGCCAAGTCCCTGGTTATCTCGTCCGGTTTCCGCGCATAGAGCCTGTAAGGTTCGTCTCCTCTCTCTACTACTCTGAGCACGTTCCAACTTCCTTCCTGACAAACCTTGACGCACTGGGGATTCCCGTTGCATAAGTCGCAGATTACAATGTACTTCTCTTTCGGGTGCATATGAGGAACCCTACCTGGGCAAGCGTCAATGCACTGTCCGCAGGCGATGCAAGTTTTGTTGTCTACCAGCACCGCACCTGTTTTGTCGCTTATTGAGAGGGCTTTCACGGGGCATGATTTCACGCAGGGATAGTCTTCACATTGAGCGCACAGATGCGGAAATTCCAGTCCTGGAACTAGCATGAAAACTCTTACCCTGGAAGCATCTGGCCATATGCGATTCTCATGGGAAAGCGAGCAGGCTATTTCGCATTTTCTGCATCCGCTGCACTTGGACATATCTCGAGCTATCCAGATGGGTTCTTTTTTAGTTTGCAACCCTGCACCTCTAAGAGTTCATGGATTTTCCTTAGTCAACGCTTTGATTTAAATATGGTGTAATATTGTTACACTTCACAAGTTCTCAAGCTGTCACATTGCATGCACGGAATTCGCGATAACCTAATAATGGCGAACCTGACAAGAGATGCTGGGGCACTGGGGCGCTTGAGAGTAATAGCCGACTTTCACATGCACAGTCGTTACAGCATGGCAACGAGTGAACGAATGCGCGTCGAGGAGATTAATCGTTTTGCAAGGATTAAGGGTTTAAGCATCGTGGGCACGGGGGACTTCACTCATCCAAAGTGGCTTGAAGAGCTGAGGGAGACTTTGATTCCTGAACCAGAAACGAACTTGTACAGATTTGCTTCAGGTGACAATTCAAGCGTGCGTTTCATGGTTACGACTGAAGTCAGCACCGTTTTTGCGGCCAAGAGTGGGGTTAAGAAGGTACACCATGTTATTCTGACGCCAAGTCTGGAAACTGCGGCACAAATTAATGACAGACTGGCAAAATACGGGAATTTGGCTTCAGATGGAAGGCCAACCTTGGACGTCAACGCGGCGCATCTAGTTGAAGAGGTTATGGAAGTCTCTGATAAGAACATAGTTTTCCCCGCTCACGCGTGGACGCCGTGGTTCAGCATCTTTGGTGCCTTCAGCGGTTTCGACAGTGTTGAAGAATGCTATGAGGACATGGCCAAGCACATCTACGCTTTGGAAACCGGTCTTTCATCAGATCCACCTATGAACTGGAGGCTGAGCAGCCTTGACAAGTTCACGCTGGTTTCGAACAGTGACAGCCACAGTTTTTGGCCATGGCGCATCGGAAGAGAAGCCAACGTTTTCGAACTCGAAAAGCCAGATTATGATGATGCCCTAGATGCTATCCGTACAAAAGACAAAGGGCGCTTCAAGTTTACGATAGAAACAGACCCGGCTTATGGAAAATATCATTGGACTGGCCACAGGAACTGCAACGTGTCCCTTTCTCCGCAAGAGGCGATAAAGCTCGGGAACATTTGTCCAGTCTGTCGCGGAAAACTCACCAAAGGCGTTGAGCAACGCGTTGAAGAGTTGGCTGACCGCCCTGCGAATTTTAAGCCTGAAAATGCCGTTGGGTTCATGCGTCTCCTGCCGCTCTCCGAAATCATTGCTACATTGTTAGGTGTGGATTCTCCATACGCTGAGAAGGTATGGGGCGTTTACAATCCGCTCATAGAAAAGTTCGGGGACGAATACTCTGTTCTAATTGATCGTTCGAAAGACGAACTGAGCTCTGTTGCGGGTGAGCAGGTCGCCGAAGCAATAGTCCGTGTTCGAGAGGGAAGGGCCAAGGTCGTGCCTGGCTATGACGGCGTATATGGACAACTTGTCCTTGATGAGCGGATACATGATAAGACCTTGCCGAAAAGAGTTCAACAGTTGAATCTTGCCGACTTCACCTTTTAGGGCTTGCTCCGTGCTTTTGCTGTATGTGTGATGTACACGTCTACAACAAAACTTATTAAGTCGTAAGATGCACGATGATGGTGTGGTACCTAATGGAAATAGAAACACAGCAAACGTCCAGCAAGAATGATGCCGTCCTAGCAATAATAGATAAAGTCTTGAACCAAGTTTTCGGCAAAGAAGCGACCATTCTGATTTTTAGGTATATGGAACACAACTATTCATTGAAACGCAGTGATATCAGCGACAAGATTGAACTGTTCGCACAGGGGCTTGAGGACTTCCTAAGATCCGGCGCATACGTCATTGAGAGGAAGATTCTCGAAGACATAAATTCCGACTGCAACCTCCTTCGCAGAATGGAACTTGAGAAGGTTGAAGACGAAGCTGGCTTTGTCGCCCAAATGAGAGTGTTTATGCACAAAGCGTAAAAAAGGTCCATTAGATGCCCTCGCATCTCTTGGCGCATGACTAGTTTTCCTTTCGTAAGCTGTGCGTCCGTGACAGTTTTTTATAAGTCTAATGAGTATTCTTCCAAGAGTTGATGTCTTGACTTGGAAGTGAGCAGATTTGAAAGATGTTTTAGCTAAGGTTGTTGACACTGCCGTTCGAGGTTTCAAGGCTGAATACGTTGAGGTTCGCGCCGAGAAACTCTGCAAGACTGCGATCACGGTTAAGGAAGCCCGCGTTGAAGCAGCTAAGCAGGGGATTGAAAATGGTGCGGCACTGCGCGTCCTTATGAAAGGTGCTTGGGGTTTTGCTTCTGTCAGCACCTTGAATGTTGAAGCTTTGAGTGCGGCTGTTTCAGATGCATGCCGGATGGCTAAGGCTGCCAGCGCAAGGCGCAGAGTGTTGGTGAAGCTGGCGCAAACCAGAGCAGTTGAGGACAGGGTCGTGTTGAAACCAAGAAGAGACCCGGCGGAAGTACCTGTTGAGGACAAGATGGACTTGCTGTTGACTGTTAACAACACGGTCTTGCAGAGTGACAACCGCGTCAAAACTGTTACAACTAACTATCTGGACTTGACTGGCACAAGTTATTTCATCAACAGTGAAGGTGCCTATGTTGAGCAGGGCAAGCTTCACGTTTTCTTAGGCGTTTCCGCCGCTGCCAGAGAAAATAATGTTTTCACTTACAGTCGAGAAGCAGTGGGTTCGACATCTGGGTACGAGGTTCTTGACGGTGAAACACCCGTGAAGGTAGGGGAAACAGTTGCTAGACGCGCACTTGCACAGCTGAAGGGGAAAACCCCAAGGCGTGGCACCTTTCCAGTGATTCTCGGCCCGAACGTGGTCGGCACGTTTGTTCATGAGGCTTTCGGACACTTGGCTGAAGCGGACATTACTTTGTCTGGGTCAGTGTTGTCTGACAGGCTTGGAAAGAAGGTGGCTTCAAACGTCGTGACTTTCTATGATGATGGAACTGTGAACGGTGCTTTTGGTTCGTTCAAGTACGACGATGAGGGTGTTCCTGCGCAGAAGACACTGCTCGTTAAAGATGGTGAATTGGTGGGGTTGATGCACAGCCGCGAAACCGCGCAGCAACTCGGTGCACTTCCAACTGGCAATGCGAGGGCCGAAGACTTTCGAGTCGAACCTATAGTTCGAATGCGGAACACGTTCATTGAGGCGAGAGATTACTCGTTTGAAGAGTTGATTGAAGACGTGAAATTCGGCTATTACCTGAAGAGTTTTCGCGGCGGCGAAGCAAACTTGGACGGCACTTTCCAAATCGTCATCCAAGAGGCCTATGAGATAGTTAAGGGAGAAATGGGCGAACCGGTTCGAAATGCTTCTATAAGCGGCAACACGCTTGAAACGCTGTTCAAGGTCGATGCTGTCGGAAAAGAGTTTGAACTTTGGCCCGGTGTCTGTGGAAAGGGCCAGTCTGCTTTCGTGAGTGAGGGTGGCGCCCACACAAGGGTGAAAGGGGTAATGGTCGGTGGCAGCACTTAGACAACAAGAACTACTGCGTCTGGCCGAAAAAGCCTGCGAAACAGCGTTGAAGAAGGGAGCAGACGAGGCTGAGGCCTGCGTCTTCCAGGACTTGAGCAACTACGTCAGCATTGAACGGGGACAGATTGCAAAGACTTCCCGCGTAATCGATAGAGGTTTGGGCTGCAGGTTAATAGTCAACAAATCTCTGGGTTTTTGTTACACGAACGTGCTGGAGAACGAGACCGCCATCGAAGAAATGGTTCTCAAGGCGCTGGATTTTGCGAAAGCAAGCAAACCTGACGACGATTGGCATGGTTTCCCTGCTGAGAAACCCTTCGCGTCGGTTAGGGACACTTACGACCGCAGAATTGAGAACCTCCATTCTGAAAACCTGGTCGAAACGGCTTCTGTAATGTTGGATGCTGCCGAAAAAAAGGATAAACGCGTCTTTCCAGTAGAGGGTGAAGTGCTGGCGAGCTATCTGTCCGCGGCCGTTGCCAACTCGAACGCTGTCTCGGTTGTAGATAGCGGAACCATGATCGAATGCAGCCTTGCGACGATAGGCCACGAGGCGGGTGAAGTGACGCCCGTCTGCTTTGATTTCAACCTTGAGAGGACATACGACATTAATCCGGCTGCAGTGGGTGAAGAAGCGGCAAGGCTTGCCGTTTCAGCGTTGAAGGCAAAAAAGACGGAGACAAAGAATACCAGTATAATATTCACCCAGTTTGCTTTGCAGCAGCTTCTCTCTTACACCTTCATCAACGCGATTAACGCAGATTACGTGCAGAGAGGCCAGTCTGTCTTCAGGGGCAGAGTTGGGGAGAAAGTGGCTTCTGAAACCGTGACGGTTTATGACGATGGTCTCTTGCAAGGCGGCATACGCACTCGGAGGTTTGACGGCGAGGGTGTTCCTCAGCAGAAAACGCTTATCATCGAAAAAGGGGTTCTGCGCGGTTTCATCTACGACAATTACACGGCTAGAAAGGAAGGGACAGAGAGCACAGGAAACAGTGCAAGAGCGAGCTACCTGTCCACGCCAAGCGTTGA
>Ga0187770_10000562_pt1 | contig 18080 bp, 14 predicted proteins | sample 0116_SJ02_MP02_2_FD_133154 | JGI IMG/M metagenome (GOLD analysis project Ga0187770, IMG submission 133154) | Tropical peat soil microbial communities from peatlands in Department of Meta, Colombia - 0116_SJ02_MP02_20_MG | ecosystem: Environmental > Terrestrial > Soil > Wetlands > Peat | place...
ACCAGCGTGGGAATCGCCGACACACCCATCAAGTTCGCGGTGCTCCCCAGCGTTTCCGGAGCCTCCGTCATCTCTGCCGTTTGGAACTTCGGGGATGGGACCAACACAACGACGAGCGGAGGCAACACGACGCACACCTTCGCACAGGGAGGACACTATCTTGTTTACGTCAGCGCGACCATCAAGTACCAATCGAACCTCTTCGTGTCATCAACGCAGACGGTCACCAACAGCCTGAATCTCTTCCCACTGCAGATTCAGTCCAACGTGTCCGCCTCCGAGGCTCCTAACATCGCCGTCCCGACGATCAGCTTCGCTTCGCAGGCCGGCGTCTCCCCTCTGTTCAGCGCCGGGACAAGCGTCGGGTTCGTCAGAGGATTTCTGGAGTCCCCGACCAACAGCAACTGGACCATTTCCAGCTACACGTGGAACTTCGCAAACGGGAACCAAAGCACCGTCGGTGCGAACCAGACATCGGGCCTCCCGGACGTAGGCGTCTCGGCCACATACCCCAACCCAGGCGTGTACCCCGTGTCGCTCACCCTAGAGACGGCGGGACCTGGCGGTGCAACGCTGAACGTGACGACGTATCAGACAGTAGGGATCACCACGACGGCCCAGCCCCTAGAAGTGCTGTCGGTTACCGGCGGGTTGACCAATCCAAACGTGATAACATCCGTCGAAGTCGTCCCCGGGGGCCCCTATTCGTTCGACCCCCAGGTTGACGACGAGGCCAACATAGGTTTCGAGGTCATAATGAACATCTACCAGACGCTTGTTTCCTATCAGGGGTCGTCGACGGACTCCTTCGTTCCAGAAGTGGCCTCGGCCCTTCCGAGCGTTCAGAACGGAGGGATAACAGGCAACGGTTCGGTCTACACCTTCAGCATAAGACCCGACCAGTACTTCTCGAACGGTGACCCAGTCACCGCCTACGATGTCTGGTTCAGTCTTGTGAGAGACATGGCCTTCACCGCGGGGACCCCCGGGACCCCCGGTTGGCTCCTTGCCCAGTATGTAATCCCCGGTGTACAGAACGGGACTGCGACGGTCTACACCAACAATACCTGGAGCGCCGTCACCCAGTCGTTCTCATACAGCAGCCAGTCCAACACGGTGACAATCAACTTCAACAGGCCGATGACCTCCACCCTCGCTTTCCAGATCCTCAGTGACCCCGAAGGGTGTGGAATCGTCGACGCCAATTACGCTTCGTCAGTGGGAGACGGCTTTGGCGAAGGCAACTGGACATCCTACATGGGAACAGGGAACGAAGGGAGCTACAACCTCAACATGCAGTTCAGTCCCGTCGGTTCAGGCCCCTTCAAGATTGAGACCTACCTACCCGGTCAGTCCGTAGAGTTGGTTCCGAACCCCCATTACACGGGGGTCCCCGGGATACCCCCGTCCAATAAGTCAGTGGTAATCGAATGGGTCAAGAATGCAGACACGGCTCTCCTAATGTTCCAGGACGGCCAGGCCGATTCCATCAGTTTCCTGCCGAACTCCGACTTCCCGGTCCTGCAGAGCATGCAGTCTCAGGGCCTTGCCAAGATCTACAACTATCCCAGCTTTGAAGAATGGTACTACACGTTCAACATCAACATTACGAAGTCGACCGAATCATCCCAGTTCGGCCCAGGCTTCAACGAGCCGAGCAACTACTTCGCGGACCTCCCGACACGCCTCCTCTGGGTCGACACCTTCCCCTACTCGAACTACCTCAACGACCTGCTCGGCAACCAGAAGTACGGGGCGAGCTTCGGGGCGCCCTACCAGGGGATCATCCCCCCCGGCATGATTTACCAGCCCTCCCCCAGCCTTCTAGGAGGCCTCCCCATGCAGGACATGAAAGACGCCGAAGGTAACTTCTCGCTGTCAGCCTGGCACGACATGAAGATCACAGTCCCGATAATCGTCTACACCTCAGACCCCACCGACCTGGCCGCAGCTGAGGAGTGGGCGGCTGCCCTGTCGCAGGCGAGCGGCGGGAACATAACCGCCACGCCCATTCAGATACCGATAGAGGAGCAGATAGCCGACCTTACCCCTGCCAATCCACAGGGAGTCTACTGGGACAACTGGGCCCCCGACTTTCCGGACCCGACCGACTATGTCTTCGGGATGTACGCGACCAACGGCGACTACGGTCCAGCCAACAACTGGGCGGACTTCTCCACTCTCACTCCCACTGGCCCCAACGAGTTGGTGACCATCAACGGGTCTTCTTACACGCAGGCGAAGGTCTACCAGTGGCTGCAGGGGAACATCACCCTTGGGGACACCAGCACGAGTCCGGCCGTAAGACAGCAAGCCTACCTGATCTGTGACAGGCTCGCGATAGCTCTTGGTCTGTACGTTTACGTGTACGTCCAGCAAGCGTTCTGGTTCTGGAGATCTTGGCTCACGGGCTACTCCTATGAGGAAAGCCCCATGCTGAACGCCGCTGGAAACCTATTGTACGTGTACATGAACAAGTAGTCCCCGATTTACCACCATTGACTCGGCAGCATGCCGCGATGGACTCCAGGGGACGGGACTCTTGGAGAGCTGCCCAGGGACATGCATTCTCGCATGCGAGAAACGTAACCGCTTCTTATCTTCCCGGGGCGCGTTCGGACAAGCATGGAGGGGGGTCGATGGTCCTCTGCGCCATTGACTTAGCGGAGCGGAGCTTCTCCATCGGCGGGGAGACGACCGCGCTCGAAGCAGCGAAGGTCATGGATGCGGGGAGGCGTGGCGTTTGACGCTCAGGGTCTACATAATCCGGCGTCTTCTACTTGTTTTCCCCACCCTCATTGGTCTGACCCTGATTGTGTTCATACTAACCCACGTGGGGGGGTACCAGAGGTTCCTGGGGGAATACGTCAACATTCACAGCGCGATTCCTGTGGCTGTGCAGGAACAGCGCCTCTCGCAGGAGTTCCACCTCAACGATCCGATCTTCGTACAGTACTTCTACTGGCTTTCCGCCTTCCTTCAGGGCAACTGGGGGTACACACAGACCCCGATTTACTCCGGCACTGTCCTCGGAGCGATAGGTCTCTTCCTGCCTAACACCATCATCCTAGCGACCTCCGCTTCGATTCTCACGATAATAATTGGGATTCCGGTGGGGGTATGGTCCGCGGTAAAGAAGGACAGCATCGTCGACCACTCGACAAGGATTTTCTCATTCATAGGGTACTCCATGCCCGTCTACTGGCTCGGGCTGATTCTGATTATCGCCTTCGCCAGCCCGGCCGTCTGCCCCTGCCTGAACATCTTCCCCATCAGCGGCTCGGTAAACATAGCCCTGACGAACAACCTGAGCTGGTTCTCATCAGGGATTTCATACCCGACTCACATCCTGATCATCGATTCCCTGATCCACGGCCGCCTCGACATATTCGTCGACGCCGCGATGCACCAGGTCCTCCCTGTGGTCACCCTCACCTTCAGCATCCTAGCATCAATCATCAGGGTCATGCGGTCCAGCATGGAAGACACCCTCAACCAGGACTACATCAGGACGGCTAGGGCCAAGGGCCTGCGGGAGGGCGCCATCATCAACGAGCATGCCCGGAGAAACGCACTGATTCCGGTCATAACACTCACAGGGTACACAATCGCCGGACTTCTCGGCGGGGTCGTGCTCATCGAGGCGGTCTTCAACCTCCCTGGAATCGGGTACTGGACCACCGAGGCTCTAATCAACGGCGACATCGGCGGGATAATGGGAGGGACTGTAATCTTTGGGTTGGCGTTCATCTTCTCGAACCTAGTCGTCGACATACTCTACGGGTTCTTCGACCCGAGGATAAGGTACTAGCGAGAACCATGGCACGCTTCGACCAGACCAAACTGACCCTGCGGATCCTGTTCGAGAACGTCACTTCTGCTGCCGGGTTGCTGATAGTGCTGGGATACATCATGATAGCAATCATAGACGCCGTCCATCCCCAGTTAATTGGCGTCGTCAACGCCTTCGAAGAGGTGCCCGACTACACCAACCCCGTCCCCCAGCCTCCATCATTGCAGCATCTCTTCGGAACGACGTACCCGGGAATAGACCTGTACCAGGCGGTGATCGCAGCGATAAGGGTCGACCTCTGGTACTCGTTCGTAATCGTGCTGGCGGGGGCCCTGGTGGGGATCCTGGTGGGAGTGGTCGCGGCCTACTACTCCGGCTTCTTCGATGAGATCCTGATGAGGATTACAGACATCTTCCTAAGCATCCCCTACCTCCCCTTTGCAATAGCGGTGGGGTTTGTCCTGGGGCGGGGCCTGGACGAGCTGAGCCTCGCTCTGGTAATCGTCTGGTGGCCATTATACGCCAGGTACGCCAGAGGCCAGGCTCTTTCCATCAAGGAGAACGCCTACGTCGAAGCTGCGAGGGCGAGCGGTGTAGGTTCCTGGGGCATCATAACCAAGCACATAGTGCCTAACGTTCTTACTCCTGTCTTCGTACAGATCTCTTTGGACTTGGGGACGGTGGTCCAGACATTCGCGGCTCTGACGTTCATAGGCTTCGCTTCCGCCAACCCCCTTCTCCCTGAGCTGGGGAAGCTGATTTCGGACGGTTTCCCATATGCAATCTCCGCGCCCTGGGTGGTAATCTTTCCCGGGGTGACGATTCTCATATTCGCGGTTGCGATGAACCTACTTGGCGACGGGTTGAGGGATGCACTTGATCCAAGAAACAGAACCTGAGCACCCCCCAGACAGCGAGGAACTGCTCAGGGTCAGCGGGCTGAGGATCAGCTTTGTCACCCGCTCCGGTGTCATCCAGGCGATAGACGACGTCTCTTTCGAGATAAAACCTGGTGAAACGCTCGGGCTAGTCGGAGAAACAGGATGTGGAAAGACGCAGACGGCTATCTCGATAATGAGGCTGACCCCAGAGGCAGGAATCATAGAAAAGGGAGAGATATGGTTCAGGGGGACAAACCTCGCCAAGGACATCGACAAGGAATTCAGGATTGTAAGCAAGAAGAATCGCAAGGTGCTGAAGAGAAACAAGGCAAGGCTCAACAACCTCGAGAGGGAACTCGCAGACATCAGGGGAAATCACATCTCGATGGTTTTCCAGGAACCTATGACTTCCCTCAATCCTGTCAGGACGATTGGACGTCAGGTGTCCGAGGTGCTTCTCACGCACGACCTCCCGAGACTCTCTAACAGGATACTGGCGCGACACGCGGTCCCCCCGGAGGCACTGAGCGAAGTTGCGGATTCGCTGGCACATCAGAGAGGTTCGAGGGAGAATATCAGGGAACTGGTAGGGAAGTGCGACCTCCCCGGGCTCGAGGAGCAGATCACATCCGTCATCTACCGAAGGGACATCAGCGAAGGGAGCAAGATTAAGCGAATCAAGGATCTAAAACAACAGGTCAACTCTGCCTCCCTCTCCTTCCTGCGAGGGGTAAGTGCACAGGGGAAAATCCCGACTGCCTATCGGTTCCCTGACAGGATTCCAATACTCAGGGCGCGATTCCTCGGGATCCTGGAGAAGGAGGCCCTGGCCGTTTCCGCCGAGCTGCTTTCGATGGTTGGGATGCCGAACATCAGCAGTGTCCTCAAAGGGTATCCCCACGAATTGAGCGGAGGCATGAGACAGCGTGTGATGATAGCCATGGCGATCGCCGCCAGCCCCGAACTGATCATCGCCGACGAGCCGACGTCAGCCCTCGACGTCACCATCCAGGCCCAGATCCTTCAGCTGTTCCGTGAACTGAAGGCGAACCTCAACACTTCAATCCTGTTCATCTCCCACGACATGGGGGTCATAGCGGAAATCTGCGACAGAGTGGGGATAATGTACGCCGGCAACCTTGTGGAAATCGCTGACATCGAAGATCTCTTCTCCGACCCCAGGCACCCCTACACGAAGGGGCTTCTCAGCGCCATCCCCCCTTCCGACAGGAAGGTCGAGAGTCTGGGCCTTATCCGCGGAAGCGTCCCGAACCTCATGAACCCTCCTGCTGGATGCCGCTTCAACACCCGATGTCCGTTCGTCTTCCAGAAATGCTCTCAGATGCCTCCCCCGATTCCTGTGAAGGAAGGACACTACGTGAGGTGCTGGCTCTATGAAAAGTGAAGTCGATCCGGCGAAGGAGCAGCGAGTCCTCCTGCAGACAGAGAATCTGAGCAAGCTCTTCCCTGTGAAGGGGGACAAGGTAATCGGGGGGACGAAGTACGTCCACGCAGTCGACGAAGCCGATGTCACCATAAGTGAGAACGAGGTTGTCGGCCTCGTCGGCGAAAGCGGATGCGGCAAGACAACCCTGGGGAGGCTAGTCCTGAGACTGATGGAGCCGAGCAAAGGAACGGCCTTCTTCCTGATTCCTAGGAGTTCGCTCGACAGATACAGGTCCGTCCCTGTCGGCTCGAAGGAAGCCAGGACCATCGAGAAGGAGTACTCCATCTACCGGTTCGACAGGCGCAAGATGAAGGAGTTCCGCAAGAACACACAAATCGTCTTCCAAGACCCGTTCTCTTCGCTCGACCCCCACATGACCATCAGGGCGATAGTGGCCGAGCCGATGAAAGCCCATCACTACCGCCCCAAGAATGAGATAGACACCAAGGTTTCAAAACTCCTGGAAGAGTGCGGCCTAGGAGAACAGTTCCTGGAGAAGCTCCCCCACGAGCTGTCCGGGGGGCAGCGCCAGCGGGTCGCGATTGCCAGGGCTTTGGCCATGTCCCCACGACTGATTGTCCTGGACGAGCCTACCTCTGCCTTAGACGTCTCAGTGCAGGCCCAGATTCTGAACCTCCTCAAGAGATTCAAGTCAGAGCTTGGCCTGAGCTTCCTCTTCATCTCCCACCACCTGGCGGTGGTAAGGCAGATGTCAGACGAGATCTACGTCATGTACGCCGGGCAGATAGTCGAAAGAGGAGAGACCGAGGCGGTGTTCAACTCCCCAGCCCATCCCTACACAATCGCGCTGATGTCGGCCATTCCCGTCCCCGATCCGACTACGAAACGGGAGAAGATACTGCTGAAGGGAGAGATCCCCGACCTTGTGAGGCCTCCAGGCGGGTGCCGTTTTCACCCGCGCTGCCCCTCCGCTCTGGGAAATTGCGGTTGGTCTCCTGAGGAAGTGATCGCGTCGCTGTCGGAAGTCCTGGCCTCCAGCGGGTTGCCTAGCGTGAGCGAGGCACTCAAGAGCCGCGACTGCAGGGTCATCGACGGGCAGACCTTCGAAGCACACGTGGGAGAATCTCTGGATGAATCGAAGACCGAATCCATCAGAAGGGTCGTCGCCGAAAAAAGAGATAACCAGTCCCACTTCGCCCTGAGAGCTGTGAAGGAGATAACGAGCCAGTCCGACACGACTGGCGCGACCATAAGGGTGAGTCTGACGATGTCACTGGTCCCCAAGTTCACCGGGCTGGACAAGAGGCACTTCGTGGCGTGTAACCTGTTCCCTCCGGGCTCGGCCGGGCGGGATGGGAGCCATGAGTTCGGCGGCGTGGAACCTCCGGTGAGAGGGGAACAACACTGAACGCGGTCGAGTATCGCATCTCGATGGCAAGAGCGGACACCCACACATTCGACGTGACACTCGTGCTGGAGGACGTACCCAACGGACCAATTGATTTCGTCATGCCGGTCTGGGCGCCAGGGGCGTACCGCATAGCCGAATTCGAGCGAAACATCACCACAATCGAAGCAGAAGACGCCAAGGGCCGCCTGGGCCTCAGCAAGCTCAGAAAGAACACCTGGCGGGTCGAGGCAAGGGGAGCGCCCCTGAGGGTCAGATACAGCGTGTATTCCTTTGAGCGAACTACCTCGGTCAGCTATCTGGACGCCGACCATGCAATGATCTGTCCGGTGACCCTGCTCCTCTGTCCAAAGGGATATGAAGCCAGGAGAACCATCGTTCGCCTCTCTCCAGCCGGCTACTGCAAGAACATCTCGACCAGCCTTACGAGGCTGAAGGGAGCCGTCCCTTCATTCGTCGCGGAAGACTATGATCACCTCGTCGATTCGCCAATCATGATTGGCAGCTTCCGACGGCACGTCTTCATCGAAGGAGGCAAGGCCCACGAAGTCGCCATCCTCGGCGGGGAAGAGATCGACCAGGAACGCGTTGTCCGTAACATCAGAAGGATAGTGGCAGCGGCCTCAGGTGTCTTTGGCGGACTCCCCTACGACAGGTATGTCTTCCTCATAGAAGTCGACGGAGACGTCCTCGATGATGGAATGGAGCACCGTTACTCCACCTACTGCCTGGTCCCACGGCTGGCGTTCACCACGGAGCATGGCATGAAACGGATGGACGGTCTTTTCTGCCACGAGTTCTTCCACCTTTGGAACGTCAAGAGGATTACCCCCGCGCCCCTCGCCCACCTCGACTACGAAAGGGAGCAGTACACGAGCTCGCTCTGGATTGCCGAGGGCATAACAACCTACTATGAACACCTCCTCCTAAGAAGGGCGAAGATCTACTCAGTGCCCGAATTTCTCGACAACATCGCCGACCTGATAAACAGGTACCTCGCGATTCCGGGGAGACGGCTTCAGAGCGCGGAGGAATCAAGCTACGATTCATGGATCAAGTTCTACAGACCAAACGAGAACAGCGTGAACGCCGAGATATCTTACTACACCCTGGGTGCGCTTCTGGGGTTGACGATTGACCTGAGCATAAGGAAGGCGACGAGGAGCGAAAAGAACCTCGACGATGTCATGAAGAAGCTATTCCACGATACCGGAGGGAAGGGCTCGGGTTACACGGACCAGGAGTTCAAGGAGGCGTGCGATTCCGTGGCTGGCGGGAACCTGGACGGGCTGTTCGGCGCCCACGTGCGCAGCGCAACGGACATCCAGTTCGACCGCTACCTGGGATATGCAGGGCTGACTCTGGCTCCAAGGTCAAGCGCGGAAGGAAAAGGCGCGTACGCAGGTCTCAAGTTTGTCGAGACTAAACAGGAGCCTTTCGTGGACTCGGTCCTGTCCGACACTCCTGCTGCAGAAGCTGGAATCTTTCCAGGCGATGAGCTCATAGGTGTCGACGGGATCAGATTCGACAGGACCAAGATTAAGGAGAATCTGCGTTTCTACGTCGAGAACTCCAAGCCGGGTCGAACTCTGACATTCACAGTAGCTCGTGTCGGCCGCCTGAGGGATGTAAGGGTAAAATTGGGGCACAGACCGGTTGTCCTTTACAGGGTACAGCGGCGCCAAAACGTCAACGCCGAGCAAAGGTCTCTGTTCAAAGAGTGGATGGGACAGGACCTGCAGAAGATCGAGTACTCGGACTGGGTTCTCTCTCCTTCAGTGGAGTGGCTGTTCTTCAAACCCGACTATTTCTGACCGTAGATTCTCAGCGCCAAACGGCAAGCCCCTTCATTAAATCGACGTACGATCAGATGCGGGCGTTTTCCTGAACCGTTGCCGCAATCTTCTCGACGTACATGTAGTAGTCCCTCCTAGAAAGCAGCTTGGAGGCCGCTTCGTCCACCACGCAGATCACATGAGGATGAAGCTGAAGGACAGACGCAGTCACCTGGGACGTGATTGGACCTTCGATGGAAGCCCTGACCGCCTCGGCCTTCGCCTCGCCGCTGGCAATCAGTAGCAGCTTTCTCGAGTCCAGTATCGTCCCGACGCCCATGGTTATGGCGAGCCTCGGGACTTCTTCAGGGTTCGAGAAGAACCGGGCATTGTCCCTCACAGTCTCCTCTGTCAGTGTCTTCAGCCTCGTCCTCGAACCGAGCGACGAGCCGGGCTCGTTGAATCCGAGATGTCCGTCCCTCCCGATTCCAAGGAGCTGGATGTCGATCCCTCCCTTCTGCTTTATCATGCGTTCGTACTCGGCGCAGAATTTGTCCACGTCCTTTGTCAGGCCGTCGGGTATGTGGACGTTGGATTCCTTCATGTTTATCTGATTGAAAAGATTGTCGTTCATGAAGAAATGGTAACTCTGTGGGTGCTCGGGGGCGAGCTGATAGTACTCGTCAAGGTTGAAAGTGACGACTCGCGAAAAGTCTAACCCTTCCTTGTGCATCCTGACGAGTTCCTTGTAGGTTCCAAGCGGTGTCGAGCCGGTAGCCAGGCCAAGCACTGAGTCAGGCTTTGACCTGACCTCACTCGCGATGACGGTGGCCGCCTTCCTGCTCAGGTCCTCGTAGTCACGAGCTATTACCACTCTCAAACTGAAGATTTCTGGCCTTCTCCGCATTATTAATGTTCATTCGGTCTCCACGTCTCATGAGCTCGAGAGCACCACCCTTTTCTATCCCCCTACGCACGAAAAACCCATGCGGACGAGCCTGAGGAGCTACCTCAGAGCCACGACGCTGGTCGAGCTCATCCCGACGAAGTCAATCCTCGTCCCCAGGGCCTCGCTAAGGGAGGACCTCGGAGACATTGAAGGCCTTGCCAAGTCAATCAGGAAGGACGGACTTCTGGAACCTATCATAGTGAGGCCCCTCGACACCAAGTTCGAGATAGTTGCGGGGCACAGACGATTCGAGGCCTGCCGAGTCAATAGGCTTCATGAGATACCTTCAATCGTGATGAATCTCTCAGACAAAGATGCCTACGCCCTTTCACTCATAGAGAACCTTCAGAGAAAAACGCTGAGCCCGATAGAAGAGGCGGAATCGTTCAAGCACTACGTGAACAAGTTCGGCTACGGAAGCGTAAGTGAGCTCGCCAGGTCCATTGGCATGAGCGAAGAGTATGTGTCCCACAGGATTATGCTTCTCAATCTCCCCCTCGTGGTCCAAGAGCAAATCAGGAGACGTCTCCTGACCGCGAGCGACGCCTGGGAAATTTCGAGGGTCAAAGATTCACAGAAGCAGAAGGAAATGGCTGAAATGGTGATTACCGAAGGAGTCACAGTCAGACAGCTCCGCGCCGCTGCCAACAGGATAAACTCCGGGGGCCTGATTGAAGAGGTCTCGCAGAATTTCTCTCAGAGCGCCCCAACCAACGTCGAACTCAAGGAAGGGAAGATCAGAAAGGCAGCGCTCAGCACCCTGAGGGTAGCTCTGATTAGAATAGGCGACCTATTAGAGAGCTTGGACGCCGAATCATCGAAGACGAGAAGAGAACTGATGAGAATGAGGCAGGAAGTCCATGACCTCATAGACGAGTTCCTGAGCTTCGAACCTGCCAGCCAGCCTCAGACCGAAGAAGTCGCCTCACTCGTAAAGGACCGGTTCCTGAAGTACTTCAATTCCGGCCAGGTTTCACAACTGGCGAAGATCAGAGCGAAGGACCAGTTCACGATATTCGATGACTATCCGCTTTCCCTGATGAATCTGAAGCAATCACTGAAGAATGATTTGCTCGCGTTCAGGAGGACGCACGCCAGAAACTGCACCATCGAAGATCTGGAGATCAGGCCCTTCGCGAATGGTAATGCAGCCGTGGCCACATTCCTCTTCCTGCAGAATCACGAGAAGAACGGAAAAGAGTTCAGTTGGCGGTCGAGGGTCACCTTCGTGGTTGAAAGGAAAGACGCCGAATGGCGCGTAGTCCACGAACACTGGTCTCAAGCAGATCTTGACGAGAAGATTTCCCGTCGGATAAGGCACCTGAATTCCAAGCTCCTGGCTTGAATTTCTCTGCTCCCACGGTGTGAACCGGGGGAGGTTTGTGGTGTCATCGCCCCCTGTCAAATATTAATATCGAAAGAGCTGGCGAATGCTTCCAAGTTGGTTTCGAATCGTTCCAGGGGTATGGCCGCGGAGGACTACGTCGAATACGCGAGCGGGCTGAACACTCGCAAGTCATACCGTCTTTACAAGCGTGCGGAGAAGCTGATGCCCGGCGGAGCGAGTTCCCACGGCCAATGTTACCCGGTGTTCACTCCCTACCCCCTTGGTTTTGAGAGGGGAAAGGGGAGCAAAATCTGGGACCTCGACGGAAACGAGTACCTGGATTTCGTGCTCGCCATGGGCCCACTGATTCACGGGCACGCACATCCGCGGCTTGTCGAAGCCGTCCGAGACCAGCTTGCAAAGGGGACCATGTTCGCCGTCCTCCACGACAAGGAAGTGGACCTTGCTGAGAAGGTCTGCAGGATGACATCAATGGACATGGTGCGATTCTCCAACGGAGGCTCGGAAGCAACCCAGACTGCCGTCAGGCTTGCGAGAGGGTACACAGGAAAGAACAAGATAATCAAATTCGAGGGCGCCTATCACGGCGGCCACGATTACGTCCTGTTCGGTGGCGGCGGCCCCACCACAGGTCCCCCCTCTGCGATGTACAAGATACCTAGCTCCTGGGGCATCCCCGAGGAGACCGCGAAGAACACTCTTGTCGTCAGGTGGAACGACGCAGATTCCCTCGAGAAGGTGGTAAAGCGAAATGCGGATGACCTCGCAGGAATAATCTCCGAACCGGTCCTCATGAACATAGGTACGGTTCCCCCCGAGGAAGGATTCCTGCAGCTGATGAGGAGTCTCTGTGACGAGCACGACATGCTCTTCATTCTCGACGAGATCATAACGGGGTTCAGGTTGGCAAGGGGTGGGGCTCAGGAATACTTCGGGATCAAGGCCGACATAACGACATACGCCAAGGCGCTGGGCGGAGGTTTTCCCATATCAGCAATTGCGGGGAGGAGGAAGATAATGGAGGACCTGGTGCCTGGAAAGGTCTTCCATGCCGGCACCTACAACGCAAACCCACTATGCGTCGTGGCTGCCCTTGCCTCTCTGACGGAGCTGGAGCGCCCCGGGACCTATCAGAGGATGAAAAAGGTGGGAGACATGCTACAAGCGGGTCTGGAGGAGGCCATAGAGAGGACGAAGACTACGGCGATAGTGCAGGGGATCGGGCCCGGCGGGTGTCAGCTCTACTTCACCAAGCTGGACCGGATCAGAAACTATCCTGACTACATGACATGCGACTCACAGAAGTACCTGGCCATGCACAGAAAGCTTCTGAAGAAGGGGGTCTACTTCCACCCGCAGCAGTACGAGCACCTATTCGTAAGCACACAGCACACCGAAGAGGATGTGAAGCAATGCGTTTCTAAGGTGCAGGAATCTCTGCGAGAACTTACATAAACCAAGGGACACAAAATAAACCATCGCATCTGAAGCGAGAGGGTATTGGACGGGTACTCTCTCGTCCAACCCGTTCATCCTGATCTAATTACCCTTCTTCGTCTCTGAAGAAGCCTCATTGCGCTGAGATACGATTCGATGAACTTGAAGGCGCTTCCTGTGATTAACAAGACTGCTGTCTTGTCCTTGACACCGAGTTTTTTCAACGCCGCAAGGGATGCGGCCGCGGCTGGTTCGCAGAAGACACCTTCGAATCTCAACTCTGCGATTGCCTCGGCGACCTCTCCATCGTTGACCTCTACTACATCGCCACCACTGTCAGAAATGGCCCTGGCAAGTCTCTGACCGTCGAACCTGTGGTATCCTGCAATGCTCCCCATCAACTCACTTTTCTTTGAAACGGCCGCAATCATCTTCGGCCTGGTGGCTTTGATACCCATCCACACGCCTGAAAGGAGCGTCCCGTTGTTGGTGGGGACAACGACGTAGTCAGGGATTTTGCTCTTCAACTGTCGGATTAGTTCAGATCCAATCTCAGAATCGCCGAGAGGCTTGCATCTGTTGTGGCCGGGGTTTGCGTCGTAGAATCCCATTTTATCGGCAAAAACTTCGCTCTGGTGAACCGTGTAATCGTAGTCGACCTTGACTATGTGCAGTCTCGGCGCGAATGCCGATATCAGATTCAGTCTTTCCTTGCTTATCTTGTTGGACACGAAAACGTCCACGGTCAAACCTTCGCAGGGAGCAAGAGCTGAAAGCGAAATCGCGGCATTCCCGGTGCTAGCAATCACAGCTTCCCTGACCTTTCCAGACAGCATATCACTAATCATTGCCAAGCTCTCCCTGTCCTTATGGGAGCCAGTAGGGTTGGCGCTCTCTAGCTTAGCGTAAACATCGTTACCTAGCTTCCTGCTTACACCTGAGAGGCGAATCAGAGGAGTCGTCTGAGTTTGCATATCGCCGGCTGACAGGCCCAACCCCTTATTTTCGCGTTGCCTGCTGATACCTGGAACTACGAACGCATTTGGAACCGGTCCGGGCGGCGAGGACTCGCGCCGGACGGTAAGAGATTGCGAAGCCCGTTAGGACCGTAGGGCGCCCTGGGATCATTGATGATTTTCAGGGAACAGCACAACGACCTATCCTTCTTATTGCGAATCGTTCCAACAGGACCATGCGAAGCTAATCGCCCTCCTGACCTTCGCCAGCCTCGCCAGGCCGCTTCGTGACCTCGCGCACGTCCACCAACACTCTCGGGGAGTATTTTTCAAGCCCTAAGAAATCCAAGACCCGATGCCAGAATTACCGCTTCCCTCGCACAGGGATGCTCTCGGCTTGCCCGACAAACCAGTCGTGAAGCTTGCCCTCTCGTTGGCAAGGATTGGTAAGACCGACCTCAGGGCTTCCAAACTCCTGTACGGCAAGAAGCTCTACCCCCAGTCAATATTCTATCTTCAACAGTCAGTAGAAAAGAGTGTGAAGGCAACCGGTCTGCTGCTGAGCCTTGTCAGACCGAACAAGGAAGATCTGATGCAAGAAGTGGGACACGCCACCATTTTCGGCATACTGGTTCGCCGTGGTGAACGCATTTCCCAACTCAGAAGGAACTTGGGAATCCTAGCCGCATCAGAACATCTAGAGGAGGGGAAAGAACTCCTGCTGAAGCTCGGCATACCGTGGACGATTCCAGACCCGAAGGAGATGGAGGCGAAACTGATGGGCGAGCAGGCTGCGAAAGCCGAAGTCGAGCAACTGCGAAACCTGAAGTCAAGCGACCTGTGGAAAATCACATTGAGACTCGATCCAAAGACGCCTCTCCCTGCGGCAATACTGAAACTGCTCGATGATGCCGAGGCACAGTGGAGGTATCTCGACAGGTTCCAACGCCTCTTCGAAAGAAAACTCGCCTCGTTGGTGACCGACCCTCAGACATTCAGATACATCATTAACGTCCACGGAAAGGCCTTTCCGGAAATTGCTCCATTGGCCTTCATTACAATATGGCATGATAAGGAGACGAGATACCCTCCTGTCGACGCCTTGGATTACTGGTCTCCTGAGCAATACGCAACTGACTCGGGTCTAGTGGTGCTCTATCCAAGGCTCCACAAGCACGCTAAGAGATTGAGCGAAGGGGCCTATGCAGGCGCTCGAGCGGCGTTAGGCATCTAGAGCAGCTTCTTACCCCATTTGAGTACGTAGAATTGGCTATCTGACTTCAGGTTTACTCATTCTGAATGACAAGAGGAAACCGCATCCGAATAGCATCGAATCGGCTCGGAAACAGCACAGAAATATCACCTGTGTTGAAACGTGGGCGTTGGCGAAGTACTGCACACACTGCGGCCACGAGAACGAGGACATAGCCCTCTTCTGCATCTCGTGCGGCGAAAAGTTCCCTGAACAGGAAGTGACAGCTGCTGCGGGGCAGGGTGAGGCTTCGACTCCGTCCACCCCCTCCACACCTTCGTCAACCGTCTACAGGTTCAGCCTCCAGAAGGGCGACCACAAGTTCATGCTCGGGGAAGTCGACTTCGTTGCTGCTGATGGGACCACAGCTTACAGCGCTACTAGGGAATCGGTTCTTCGCGAGAACTATACCCTGCTCAAGAACGACGTCAAGCAGGCTTTCATGAAGCACATGCTGGCCATGGGTGGGTTCTCTTTCGAGGTGCAGGATGCATCGGGTCAGCCCATGGGGGTCCTGCGCTGCAAGACAGACAGTGCGAGGCACCAGCTTCCATCATATTGGTTCGAGGACACCCAGGGGAACACGATTGCCACGCTCGCCTGGGAGCAGGGGACCATGAGGTTCGCAATCTCCAATCTGGAGATGACTCAGGTTTACGCTGAAGGTTTGCTCGAGCTTCCAGGGGGCGTCAAAGGCGACCTGAAAGCGATGCTTCACAAGGTGTACACGCTGTCCATCCAGCAGTCATCACCACTGCCTTCCGCCGTGGTCCTTGCCTTCTGTGTGGCAATCGCCAACATCTCGATTTAGCTTGCCAGGAACGAAATTGCAGGATTCCGGATCTTTGATGGATGAGGTGCGAGCACGAAGTCTTCCTGCGACCAGGGCAACATTGGATCACCCACTTCGCGTCCACAGTGGACGTGCGTTTAGACTCACTATCTATGTCTGATACCTTGCGGCATTTCCCCTAGGCGTATCATCCCGCGCGCGTTCGAGGAGAAGTTTGTCTACTTCCCTGTTATTCTAAACAGGGTAGTCCCGCACGAAGCGCACTTGCCTTTGATGGCATGGCGCCCGTTCTTGAAGGTGACCGTCTTCGGAGAGGCGATCTCCCTCGTCTTCTTCTCCTTCACGCAGAAGGCACTGGTCATAACCCGCTAGGCTCTTTCGCGTGATATCAGAGGGAAGGTCGCGCTTGTTCGGCTTTCATGATAACAGAATTTGACAACCCGACTCCCACTTCACGGTTAGTCGAACTATCTTGGACCTGCTAATTCAGGTCCGCATTTGCTCTGTGGTAAGATTCCAGTGCTTCCCTCACCACGAACGCGAGGATTACACCCGTCGCCAGGTAGTCGGCCCACCAGAACCCGTAGAAGAACTCGACTAGAAGTCCACCAAGAAGCGTCAGCGAGATCATGAAGCAGGTCGCCGACTCCAGGCCATCGATCTGCAGCGGAATACACCGAGTCTCGGCCCCGATCTTCTTCTTACTCAGCCACAGGAACGGCATTATCACCGCCGCGATGATCGTGATTCCAATCCCAAGCGGAGAGTACCCAGGCCTCAGACCGGTGAAGAAGGAGTAGGCGGCTCCAATGCCCACAACGGGGACGAGTGACAGTAGAAGGACGCTGGTAAACTGCGCTGTCCTTCTGCCCTGCGGCTGAAATCCGTCCACGTCAGCCTTCAGATGACGTGCGACGAACAACGAAGAAATCGTCTCTATTAGGCTGTCGCCGCCGAAGGTCATCAGAGCTAGGCTACCGGCTACGAGGCCAGCGCCCAATGAGCCCATGGCCTCTATGCTTACCCAGACCAGAGTGAGGTACTCAAGGTGCAGGGCGCTCCTAATCTTACCCTGCCTCCAGGAGGCGTGCGATTGGGTACAGCAGCAGGACGAACAATCGGAGCATGCAGTCGGATTGGTACAACCGCTGCAGGATGTCTCTACACAGCCGCAACTGGCGCACGGGGACGGAAGCCTCATGGACAACGAGAGGGCAAAGTTCGGTGACTTTCTTAACCAATATGGACTTGAGGTCTATTCCGATGGTTTGTGCTTAGCCCGCAGAAGCGGGGTGTATTTTGGTGTCAGAAGGCGAAGAAGGACGCGGTGTCCAGGCCAGCCGTGCTCTATGGAGGCTTGCCTCCCTTCCATTGGGTTGTATATCCCGGCCAGGTGGTGGTCTCGTGGTAGTCGATTGTCAGCTCTTCGCCCCGGAGGATGTCCTGCTTTGCTCTTATTTCTCTGGTTGAGATGTCATAGGTGCAGTTCGCCCTGTCTGAGTGGTTGAGAAACCAGCCCACGGAGCCCTCTGCAGGCACGATGTAGACATCCTTCGACACCTCCATGCCTCTTCTTAGCAACAGAGCCGCGGGGATCTTCGAGCAGTGTTGGGGTTTCCCCTTGATCTCTTCCACCACCGTCCCCTTGGGAATCCTCACCAACGCAAAGACGCCGCGCCCGTGAATAGGGGACTCTTTGATTTCCAGTCCCGATTTTATCCTGTGAGCCCTGCTCAACATACCGCACTCATTCGGACTGAGTCTGTCTTAAATGCGGCACACTCCTCTAACCGAAACATGAGAAAGGGGTGGCTCGTCTTCTTACTAGTTCTCATCATATCGGCGCAATTGGTGGTTCTCTCTTCTTTTCGCGACGCCGAAGCAGACGGATTCGCCAATGGCAACTCGGTCGTTGCGATTGCAAAGTGGGACTACGTTCAGGCCGGGGTTCGCATCTCCGTCACTCCACAGCCTCTCTCGGTAACACCACAACCCGCTGGTGAGTCCGGACCGGTGCAGCTGGTGTTCTCAAACGGGACCAGCATAGGCATCAACTCGACCTACACCATCACTCTCCAAC
>Ga0187770_10000563_pt1 | contig 18079 bp, 19 predicted proteins | sample 0116_SJ02_MP02_2_FD_133154 | JGI IMG/M metagenome (GOLD analysis project Ga0187770, IMG submission 133154) | Tropical peat soil microbial communities from peatlands in Department of Meta, Colombia - 0116_SJ02_MP02_20_MG | ecosystem: Environmental > Terrestrial > Soil > Wetlands > Peat | place...
CTGGATGGCAGGCTTCCCGTGCCATAGGACCGGCATCGCTGCCACCTCTACATCGACAATGCTTCCGTCCATGCGGAGAAACTTCTCCTCGAGGAGCGGGGACCGCTCTGACTTCGAAGGCTCTTTGGCTTTCTCGATTACGGCCTTTCGCGAGTCCGGGTGCACGAAGCGGGTCATCTCTATGCCTATCACGTTGCGGGGGTCCGCTACGCCCATGATCTTTGCCGCGGACGGGTTGATGAACACCAACTTCTCACCGTCGTGGACGACAACTGCGTCAGGAGACATTTCAACGAGGTCACGGTACCTCTTCTCGCTCTCTCGGAGTGCTTCCTCCGCCTGCACACGCTCGGTCACGTTGCGGAGCACCCCTTCGTGAAAGACCACGTTTCCCTTGTCATCATGAATGTATCTGCCGTGGTCTTCAACCCAGATTCCTGACCCGTCCTTCCGGCGCATGAGATATACCTCGACTTCCTGCTTCCCAGTGTCCAGGATGTGGCTTCCACGCTCCTCCGGTGAGAAGTACAGCACCTTGCTGATGTTAGGAATGTCCAGCATCTCCTGCTTGCTCGAGTACCCGAACATCCTCACGAAGGCGGGGTTTACGTCGACGAACCTCCCATCGTGAGTGCTGCGGTAGGTCCCGTCCAGCATCCCATCGAACAGATTGCGGTAGCGTTTTTCGCTCTCGCGCAGCGCCTCTTCGGCTCGTACTCTCTCCGTGACATCACGGAGTACCCCCTCGTGGAAGATGACCTCTCCATGCACGTCATGCACGTAGTGCCCGTGGTCTTCGACCCAAATCTCGGATCCATCCTTTCGTTTCATCCTGAACACCTCCACCCTCTCCTGACCGGTATCCAGAAAGAGGCTGGCGCGGTCTCCTGGAGCGAAATACAACGCCCTGCCTACATCTCTGATGCTCAGCAGCTCCTCTTTGCTCGAGTACCCGAACATCCTCACGAAGGCGGGGTTTACGTCGACGAACCTCCCATCGTGAGTGCTGCGGTAGGTCCCGTCCAGCATTCCGTCCACAAGAGACCTATGGCGGGCCTCGGATTCGCGGAGCCTCTCTTCGGCTTTCTTGCGTTCGGTGACGTTGTAGATGACGACGACGAAACCCCCGGTGCCCGTCGGGGAGACATGAGCTTCCCACTCCGCGATGGCCCTCTTCATGGTGGGCAGCTGGTATTCGAATACATTGACGGTACCGGTCTTACGGGATGTCTCCATGGCACTTTCCATCAAATCCGCCAGCCCCGCTGGAAGGACATTCCGGACCGACCTTCCGATGAATGTCTCCGGAGGGTATGCCAGCTCGCTCTGTATTGCAGCATAGTAGTCCAAAAAGACTCCACGGGGGTCGAGCTCGAAGACGAGGCCCGGAAGGGCGTCGAGAATCCCCCGCACCTTCGTGTCTGAACGGCGCAACGATTGTTCGGCTCGCAGCCTGCCGAGGCAGGACGAGACCTGGCCTGCCAAGGTCTCAAGAAGCTGGGCGTCTTCAGGGCTGAAGGCGCCCAATCGGGTACTCTCAACGTTGAGCACCCCCACGGTCCGCTCGTTCAGGACGATTGGCACCGCCAGCTCCGAAAGCATTCCTTCCTCGCCGCGAACGTAACTGACATCCTTCCGGGAATCAGGGACCAGCAGGGCCTTCTTCTGGTTCGCTGCCTTCACGATTATGCCTGGTCCGTCGAGTTTCATGTCGGGGTAGTCACTCGCCAGACCGCTGTGGGCTTTCGTCCGCAACCAGCCGTCTTCAGCTACCGTTAGGTCCGCGTGGTCGAATCCCAGGGCGTTGTTCAGAGCGTCAAGGGTGTGCGCGTAGACGTCCTTCTCGGTCCTGTCGGAGGAGAGCCCGGCCAAGCACTTCTGGAGCGCCAGTAGCTTGGCATCTAATCCCCTGATCTCGTGCCGTGCTTTCAAACGGCCCTCTGTCCTCTTTGCATCTGCGAACTTCCGACTTCGTTCCAAGTCAGAAAGCTCCTTGGCAAAGACACTGCCCGAGATGCTGAATAAGCTTTCGGAATTGCCGATTCCAAAGCCAAAGCAGATCGCGCCGTGGGAGCGCCCTACCGGAAGCCGACGCTGGCAGCCTGTTGTTTGTTCAGAGTCCGGCGGCTGACGACTTGGCCACGAACTCGCAGGCGTCGTCCCCTCTGAGTGTACACCTAGGCTCCTGGACGGCAAACTCCTCTCTGAAGGTGACCGACCTATTGCCAGCGATGTACCCCCTGAAGAAGTGGCAACCCGTCCTTTTGCCCTTGTTGGAAGAGCACTCGAAACAGTCGCGAATGACTATCGTGGAACCCCCTTCGTCGGGCCCTTCCTTCGTTTCTATCCTTCCCCACCCCTGGGCGGCGAGGTTGTTTCTTAGGTATCCGAGGTTTCTCCTGACCCTCTCACCGCCGAGGGACTTTACAAACGCCTCTGCGTTCGCCCGGCCTACCGCCAATCCTTCTTGATAGAGAAGGACTTCCCCAGCGGTCCCGAGGAGCCTGTGGACGTTGTCCAACATGCGGGTGAGTGCGTTGCGCCGGACCAGCATGAGATATTCCCCGCCCGTTTCAAGCCCGGTATGGAATGTGTCGATGAGCATCCCATCCACTCCCTCCAGCACCTCCGCTTCCAGGACCACCCCGGACGAGACTGCGAGGCGGTGAAGGTTCGCGGCGGTCTCGCTGTTTGAAAGAGCCTCCGCAAAGCCGCTGACGATTGTTGTGCCATCTTGCAACGAATATGACGTCGCGCCCACAAGTTTTGCCCGGGTTTCTAGAAGGTCCAAGATTCGACCATGGGAGCCCGGCTCGCCCTTGATCTTAACGACAATCTGAAAGAGTTTCCTGCCGGGCGCGAAATAGTATGGGATCTCCCTCCTTGCTCCGCGATTCACCCAGTATTCCGCCTACCCACCCATTCTCGTTCCGCGATTTGGCATCATGGGGCCCCATTTGGAAGCTTCGAATCAGTCATAAAAAGTCGTCGCCTGAATAGGCGGCCCATCTGGCCGCTGGGCAGCTCAATGGCCCTCATGGCTTGCAGGCCCGACGGGCTTACCGAGGCAGGAGTGACCGGGCCCCTTCTAGACGGGTCATGAATGGGCGAACAGAAGTCAGTGTGCGGGCCTTGCCTCCGGGCGCGATGAGCCGACACGGCAGATGTGTCCCTTTCCGGCCGGGCGCGTTGCGCAACGCGGAAATAGCGGAGCACCCAGGTGAGAATGAAACGCCGTGGCTGGCACTTGGGCACCATACACCGGCATCGATGCCCTGACCTTGGCTGTGCTGTTGCTGGTGACTGCTGGGGTGTTCGCATTCCTTGGGGTGAGATTGCGAAGGCCGGTCGCTGCAGCGAGACCCGGCAGGGCGGTGACGGTCTTCATTCTGCTCATCTGGGTCGTGTCGCTGTTGGCATTTGTCATCGACTCGGCCTCCTACGGCTTGGCGCTCAAGCAGGCCGGTCTAGCCAGTGTATACCAGTCATACACGGCGCCGAATCCTATCTCCCCCCTTACGGAGGGGAGCGCGGCGGTCACGTTCGTAATCATTGCAGTGTTGACCAGGAGCCACGGGTTGAAGGTCTCGCTGCTGAGCGCCTTCGTAGGAGCAGCCGCGGCTCCGATGATTTTCGAGCTTCCATTCGACCTGATCGTCCTCAACAGGATATATCCGCCCATCCCCCCTTCACCAACGGTGTTCCGTCTCCTCTTCTTCCTGCCTTTGTTTCTCGTGGAGTTCTCGACGATGTCCTTTCTCACGTTCTCTCCGGTGACGCGTCTGTCTAGGTACACGCTGTTCTCGATGACAGGGTTCTTCCTTGTCTTCGCAGCGTGGGCCGCGATTGGCTTCTCCTACCCAGCCGATCCGCTGGACACTGCGTTCAACGACCTATCGAAGGTGCTGTGTTTCGTGGCAGCAATCACCCTCTTCGTTGAGAAGTCCGGCCCCGTGACTTCAGCGACCGAGGACCGGCCGGGTCGATTGATGAAGACCGGGCCGCCTGAGGGACTGGCTCCTGCACATGAGGCGGGACCGGGACCCAACTTGCCGACGGACCCAGCCGCGACTTCGCCAGGCGGCTGCGAAGGCGTTGACTCTCTGCCCTAACGCTTCCTTTTACTGGTGGGGGTGACCTTCCGGCGCGAAGCGTAGGCCTCCCGAATCGCCTCCACGTCCGTCCCTCTCAGGGCCGGGACCTTCCCGAACTGACTCGCAACGAAGAATATCATGGAGCTCTCCTCCAGGACCTCCAGTCTGGAAACGGCCTCATGAAGGTCCGCGCCCAGGGAGAAGAATCCATGGTTCCTTATCCCGACCAGATCACTCCGCCCTACCGCGTCTCGCACTGCCATTGCCCCCCTTTCGCCAGGTGGCACAAATTTGACGACTTCGAGGCTTGGAATCAATGCAGCCTGCTCAGGAGTCAGGAGGGGAATGTCAATCCCCGCCGTGGCAAGCGCTACTGCCACAGGCGGATGCGCGTGGACGACCGCCCGAATGTCCCTCCTTGCGGTGTAGACAATCAGATGCGTCGCCAGTTCGCTCGAGGGCTGCCCCCTTCCAATCACCCTCCCAGCGAGGGTCACCCTCACCAGGTCGCCCTCCGCGACTCCACCCTTGAAGTAGCCGGTAGGTGTTATGAGTAGCTCATCTCCCGAGGGGAGCAAGACGCTCGCGTTCCCCCCCACTCCCGAGACGAGACCCCTATCGTAGAGCCTCCTGATGGCACGAGCGAGGTCCTGCCGCAGATTGTTGTGCCGATTCATTCAGACCGACCTGCCGAGGCGGCGATATAATACTCGACGGAGCCCACGCACTGCCGGCTGGCATCCCTGAAGCACGGACAGGGAAGGTCGGGAGCCCGTCGAGCTGCGAGCATAACTTTTTAGTATCTAAGTGAGAGGACGGGTACATGAACTGCCCGAACTGCGGCGCTCAACTTCCTGACGATGCTGCATTCTGCTACAAGTGTGGGAGTCGGATAAGCTCCTCGGGGGGCAGGAGTCAGCAGGCTGGCGGCGGCTCCGGCCCAGGGATGGGCGGGGCGCCAGGCCCGTCCAGTCCTGTTTCGGCGAAGTCAGAGCAGGTCATCGCACCCTCCGGGGCCACTTCGTTGAAGTGCCCTAGCTGTGGCGCACCGATTGCCCCCAAGTTCGGGGAGATGGTGATCACCTGCGAGTATTGCGGCAGCGGCATCACCTTGGGGACGCAGGGATGGACTGGGGTGCAGAAGCAGACCATGCTCCCCATGAAAGTTGGTACCGTCGACGAAGTAAACTCCATAATCAGACCGATGATGGACAAGGGCCTTCTGCACAGGCACCTCCAGGAGAGCTCAACCCAGGAAGAGATGAACCTCTCATACGTGCCCTACTGGATTGTAAGCGTCTCGGCGCGGACGACTGTGGTCACCGTAAACCAGGCCGCCCAGATCGGGCAGACAGTCACTACGGCAGCGTTGATGGGCGTCATCCTAGGAGGTGTCGGGGGAGGTTTCGGGGGAGGCGGTGGCCGTGGAGGAGGTAGGAGGCGCATTTTCGGCGTCAGAAGAGTGGGGTCGGTTGGGTTGCCCTTTGGGGGCTTCTCTCTGCCGAAGATTGGCGCTTTCGGAATGGGGACGGGATACGGCCGTGGCGGGATGACGAAGACCGAACAGATGGACGCAAACTACAACTTCCCAGTGGTCGCCCTGAAAGCGCTCACCGACTATCAGCCGCGCGGCTACCAGTTTGACCTAGGTGGCAGGACCCTGTTTGACATCACAAAGATTCCCAAGAGTATCAAAGTCCTCAATGGCGACATCAGCGAAGACGTCGCCAAGTCCCAGGCAAAGACCCTTGTTGACCAGTTGCAGTCAGAGAATGCCCACGCGAAGTATCACATGATACAACAGATGAAGACGGATTCGGACGTCGGAGACGTGGAGCTGCTACATGCCCCCATTTGGTTCGTGAGGTACGACCACAAGGGTAAGAAGATTGTATTGGTGGTCGACGCGAGCTCGGGCAGACTGATCAACAGCATCGGGTTGTAGCTAGCACAGGGCTTTCGGGACGTCCTGCGGCGGAAGGCTTCAAATACCGACAGTCGGGGCTATGCGTCGGACGAGGGTCCACGGGTGGGAACTAGATGAGAGTCTCGAGGGTCATCATCCTGGTCTTGGTGGTCGTCCTCATCGCAATCGTGGGCCTGATCGCGTACGGGCTCCTGACGGCTCCCCCCTCCACGTGCGGTTCGGTTTGGCGTTGCGCTGCATCGTATCCACTCCAGGTGGCGGGAGAGCCCGGAGTGGCAGGCCAGCAGTGCCTAAACTTCACTGCCTACGTCTACTGCATCGGGGGGCAGGACACCAACGGGGGACCCCGCAACGAAGTTTACTCCTCTTCCAGCCTCTCCGCCTCCTCGAGCAACATCACTGGCTGGACATCAGACTCTAATCACTATCCGCAGTTCATCAATGGCGGGTCCTGCGTCGAGGACGCGGGCTACGTGTACTGTGTTGGGGGGTCTTACAACGACGGAGGGGACGACGTAGCCTCCAGCTACTTCGCCCCGCTGGGCGCCAATGGTCAGGTCGGCAACTGGAGTTCCACGACGGCATATCCAATCCCGATTGATACGCAATCCTGCGTGGCGTCAGCCTCCTTCATGTATTGCGTAGGCGGAAGCAATGAGACGGATGGTTCCAATGCGGACGCCGCCCCGAGTACCTCCGTGTGGTACGCCCAGCTCTCGCCATCAGGCATCGGCACCTGGAGTCACTCGACCGCCTACCCGGAGGGAATCACCTTCCCGAGTTGCTTCGCAGGAGATGGTTTCGTCTACTGCGTGGGCGGGGCCGACGTGAACGGGAACTCCGTAAGCACGGCATACTACGCCCATCTCTCCCCTAGCGGCGTGGGTTCTTGGACCTCGACGGCGGCCTATCCGGTCCAAGCCAGCGGGCAAGCCTGCGCCATATCGTCGGGCTACATCTACTGCGTGGGCGGAGAAACGGCCGGAGGATCGAGCCCCACCTACACCAACGCGGTTTACTTCGCTCCCACTTCTTCGGGAGGGATCGGCACCTGGAAGCAAGCGACGGACTATCCCAACAGCCTCACTACGACGTGCGCCATCTCATCAGGCAGCATCTACTGCATCGGAGGATTCGACGCAAGTTCGGCAGGAGAGAATGGCGACGTCTACTACGCGTCGCTGTCATCCCTGTCAGGCACAGCCGCGTCCGGCTAGTGGCTTTCCTACTGATGCCCTTTCCCTTCGAAAAGGAGGCAGCGTCATTGGGGGTAGGAACTCTTCATCGACGCTTCTTCACGAGCCTCCAGAGGAGACCACCGGTCATTTGAATCAAGCCAGAGTTCCCCCCACTTGGGCTTGGGCTTCCCGCAGCGTCAACAGCCCCCGGTTCACCATGACGTAAAGGTCGTAGTTTGCTGGCTTCGGGGGCCATCCCTCGGTCATGTACCTTCGAAACTCGTCCAAGCCCGCGATCCTGAGAGCGGGGTTTGACCGCCTCTCCTCTCCAATCGTAGATGACAGTTTTTCGGAGAGATAATGCTGTGCGCCCACATGGGCGGGATGGACCTGCACCGTGTCCTCCAAGCGCATCAGTTTCTCATGTAGACTTTCGTAGAGGTCGAAGTTGTCCCCCCTCCCCAGGTCCGTGCGACCCACGTCCCCGATGAGCAGGGCATCGCCACTTAGCAGGATTCGTTCATCCACCAAGAGGGAGACATGTTCGGGGGCGTGGCCGGGGGTGTGGATGACCCTAACCCTCAGCCCGCACAGAGAAAGGTCCGAGCCTCCCTTGATTGGGACAAAGGGCACGGCGACCTGCGCAGATTCGTGCATCATCAGCTCGGCTCCTGTCAGCCGGCAGACCTCCCTCGCTCCTGACAAGTGATCGGCGTGAACGTGCGTGTCGAGTACGTATTTGATTCGGGGCCCGTCTGCCAGCGCCTCCCCAGAGGGCAGGAACCTCTCGAAGTCCATGAGGGGGTCGACGAGGAAGCAATCCTGTCGGTCCTCTGCTCCGATCAGGTAGGTGCAGCATCCCGTCTCCTTCCTTACGAAGCATCTGAAGGACACCTTCCTGCCAGGACCTTGCATTTCCGACTTGCGAACAGCGACCGTCGCGTCCGTACTTCAGCGTTTTGCTTCCTGACGGTCCGCCGTCCTCCCATTCTCGAATCGGAACCAAGCGGGAGCTGGTTGGGGACGAGTGCTAGTCGAACACCTCGGCCATCACCGTGGCTTCCATCCCATATGAGGCGTGTTGACCCCTCCCGCAGCGAGAAAACGGCTGTCAGGGCGCTCAGCCGCACGACAGGTTGGGCCCGACAGACATGTTCATCCCGCAAGCTAGGGAGGGCCACACGAGCAGTCAGCAGGCTCTCTTGGGGGCCTATTGGCAGGTCCTGGGGCCCAGGAGCCATCGCCAGAACGGCGATTCGCACATGGTCGTGGATGTGCTGGTGAGAGTGTAAGTGGTGTAGGTGGTGCTCGTGCTGACCGAAGTGACCGTGGTGGTAAACGTCCGAGTTTCAATCGACGTGCTACTCGTAACGTAGGCGGTGGTTTCGGTGCTATAGGTGGGCACTGGCACAGCATAGGTCGCGGTTGCCGAAGTGGAATAGACCGCCATGCTTCCACCCGTCTGGCAGATGCCGGACACGAGGCCGTGGGAGTCATGCATGACCAAGTAATAGGTGTCTGAACCGAACAGGATGATGTTCATCGTCCCACTCATCGAAGCGCCGTTCTCCCCGGCGACATTGGGGGTGGTGGCGCCGCTGAGAACGTAGCGCATGTACTCCGTGGAGTTGAACACGTAGACGTCAACCGTATCAGACGCACTCCACGAAAGTTGGACGCTCGACCCCGATGGTAGGTAGGCTGAGGCGAACTTGTACGTGTTGCAAGTCAAGGCTGTCTGCGAAATGCTCCAAATCCGAGAAGTGGTCGTCACTTGGCTCATGATGGTTGCCACGTATGTCGAACTGGTCTCGTACGGCGATGCGGTCGGCACCAGGACGAGATAGGGCCCTGCCGAGGTCGAGACAATGGTCGCGTACATGGCTGACAAGGATTGGTAGGGAATCGCCGTGGTGTTGGCCACAGGAACGGTGAGGACGAAGCCTCCGAGAACGACCAGCGCGAGCACGATTACGATCGCCAGCTTGGCGTACAGGCCTCGGCGGGACCTGCGGGCGAAGGCCGCCATGTTCAAGTTGTGCCGACCACGATTAGATAAGCGTGACATACTCGCTTGCGTTCCCTTTGTTAGCTCCCTTGCCGATTTGCTTGGCGCACGGCCACCAAGATACGCCCGCAGCGCCCGGACCCTTTGAGTTGCCAAGGGTTCCTGTCGTAGGCGTTGCCGTCGGGTGGCCCCGGGACACTTATCCGCAAATGCCCGCGATGCGGCCGAAGGCTAGGAACTGAGCTCCTAAACAAGAGTCTGGCCAATGTCGAAAGGCAGAGCTACTGCGCTACCAGAGTCGGGGGTGACGGGGCAAGTTACGCTGGCGGGGGGGTGGGCTACGTCCGCATGCAGGGTCCGGTGGCGCATGGCGGCCGCATAGTTCCCGAGGAGAGATTCCGGATGACGGTCACGAAGAGGGAATTCGAGTATGCCTGCAGATGCAAGCGCTTAGGTCATGAATGGACAGAGACACGCTCCGAGGAAACCGAACCTTCAATGAACCAAGTGAGCAGTGAAGGCCGAGACTAGGTTGGCCAATCGAACTGAAAGTACCGGCACACACGGGCCGTACGACGCTGGAGCCGCGCCCGGCATCCGGCAGTAACTGCCTCTAGGCTTTCGACAGAAGCGGGCGGGTCCATTCGGAGCAGTATGCCCCGGCGAGGCCATTGTTTCTCTCTCTGACTTTATGGTGCCAGCTCAATCGAAATGGCCCGACCGGCGCGGGGTAGCTCGGCAGGGAGCCTTGGCCTCCCTCGGATTCAAAGCGCGTTCGACGCGGTCAGGAGAGCACTTCACTCGTCAAGGAAGGAGGATTTCATAGATACGGCGGTTGCTCGCATGATTAGGAAACGGCACCGGGCGGAGTCGCAGGGCAAGGCATCACTGGGGTGCGCTGACGCCACCGGTTCGATCCTTCCTGTCGGTCGTCTCAAGCGCCATGGTATCACCCTTGAGAACCAGAAATGGAAATCGTATGGGTGGCTTATATAGCAAACTGCGCGGATTGCCCTCGAACATGCAATCAGTTCAAGGAAAGTGGGCTGGAAGATTCATCTGGGCAGCAGTCATTCAGGGACTCCTAGCAGTAGTCGCAACACTCCTAATCATCGACCCTCTGTCGATCTTCGGCGCAAGTAGCGGGTACTTCTCGCCAGCAAAGGTGATCGCCGGGAACGGGGCAGGCACCTGGCTCTTCACTGGGTACATCTCGTACTTGGTCGTCGGGGTCGTCGCCATGGCGGTGACCGCAATCTTCTACTTCTACATCGAAGGGATTCAGGGCAAAGTGTACAAGGGTGCCACCAACGTCTTGGCCTGGGCTCACCTCGTCTTCATGAACGTCGGTGTCGCGGGCTCGATGTTCTTGATGATGTGGGGCGGCTACGTCGGAGGGTGGGCCTCAGCGGCTTCTTCAGGAGGGGGTGGGGGGGAGACTGCCCTCCAAATCCACGAGACGATCCTGGGCCAGCTCACGTACCCGATCGGCGCGCTGATTGCGCTGGCGGCGCTCGGTGCAATCTTGGGCGGGCTGGGTTACATAGTCAGAAGCAGGCAAAACTAGGCTTGCTTCTGAACCCCTCATTTTGGAGGCGGCAGCGACGGGACAGGCTTACACGGAAGCGGGCCAACCCGGATTAGGGGCGAAGGCACTGTCTCCAGAAGGGCCAAGAACGTACTGGTACAGGCGGTTTAGAGCAATGGCCTACGTCTCCGTCGTCGGTTCGCTCGTTTGGACCGCGTTTGTGATACTCCCTTTCGCGCCATTCTCCTACTTGCCCGCGATCATGATTGGAGGCGGGCCCGGGAGCTGGTTCTTCTTGGCCTACGTTCTATACCTGTCAATCGGCGTCGGCGGAGTTGGAGGGCTTTCGAGCTTCGCCTACACGGTCGAGGCGCATGAAGGGCGACTGATCGACTCAAGAGTCATGTCCATCGCCTTCGTGCTGCTCGGTTTCGGCATTACCGCTAGCTGCATCTTGCTCGCCATCGCAGGGGCGCTCGGCGGGTACGTTAACAACATCGAAGGTGTTACGGAGACGACTGTTCAGAGTCTGCTCTCGCCATACGTGTACCCGATAACTGCCACGGTGCTGCTGGCCCTCGTGGGTGCCGCCCTAGCGATCTCCGCAATGGTCCGCGCTAGGTGGCCTCAGTCGTGAAAGCAGCCACTGTTGACCGGTTTCAGACCAGCGCCGTTTCGGCCTCTGCCTGCTTTCTCATCCTTCTGACGCTTGGCCCGCCTGCCGCCTACTCGTCGACGGCCTCTTCATCCGGACAGCCAACCGGCGGCTGGGGACAGTACGCCCCGAATTCATGGGCCCTTGGCGTGGTCGTCCCCGACGGAGCCCAGTTCACCGATGGTGGCAGAGCGAGCTGGCCTGATGTGAACAATGTGACAGCGCGGGTTCGCCTGCCCAGCATCAACGGAACAGACGGAGCCGTATACGCAGTGCTCTCGGTCATGACCAACGACGACTCGGTCTTGCAGGTCGCGGCAGGCATCTACCCAGACAGCGGCAGGTGGCTGGTCTACTCCGACTTGGTCACGAGCGTTCTTTCTATCCCTCCCGCGTACAGCTTTGTTCTCAATGCCAGCGGGCCCAGCATGTTGCCGGGAGCAAACGTGTCGTTGGCTGTCTTCCGCTCCGAGGCAACGTGGAACCTCAAGGTCACCGACATGGACACGGGGTCATCCGTAGAACAGGCGTTTCCGGCAAGCGTCACGGGTCCACTGAAGCCAGGGGACCAGGAGGTCTTCGCCCTGGAATCGTTCTCGTCGACAGAGACAGTCTTCGAGAACATGGGCAATTTGACCCTGGAGTCGGTGTTTCTTAACGGCAGGAGAATCGTGGCGGGCTGCTATTCTTACGATGGCTGGGACGCCGGCCGCAATCCCCTGTTCGCAGTCGGGGGCTACGGCCCGAGCCCGCCCAGTTTTGTCTCTATGACGGCGGGGAAAAACGGTGTCTACACCTGGCAGTACTCGAGGGGATGGGTCAGCGTAGGCGGACTGGTCCCTCCCTCTGTCGTCGGCATGGAACTCGTGGTCCTGCTCCTCGTTTCGCTCGGAGCTGTGTATCTCGTTTTTGTGGTTCTGACGAAAAGGCACTCCCTTGCGAAACCCCCGAAGGGTCAAAGGTCTTCGCGCTCAGGCTAGGAAGCAACTGCCACCCGCTGCGGGGGAGGGGAGCTTCAGAGTTCACATCTCGATTTCAGTTGAGTCCCTGTCAACGGGATCCGCCCGCGCATGCAATATCAGTCTGGCTTCAGCCTGGAGCCCTGCAGAGTACTCGCCGTGACAGTCATTCACTATCTTCTGGAGCTCCCTAGATGAGAGGGAGTCGAGAGCCCGAAACGATATGTCGTACAGCGTGTGCGTGTCGGTCCGAAGTTGACCCAAACGCTTCTGCCTCCCAACCTGCTCGTGCAATCCCCCTTCCCCATGTTCGACCAGCACCGACCCTCCCTGTGAAGACATGGAAGTCGCCAGGCTGCGCTTGCCCTTAAGTTGGCCTGGTCAACACTGCCGGCTTGGCAGCGCAAATCCAGTTCACAACTTGGTGCGGTACCACTTTCAGAGTGCAGGCTCGCCCCTCTGCAGCAGGACTTACGTGCCGACTCATCGGCAGTGATGAATCACGGGCGGACACGCTATCTCGCGTCGGCGACGTGCCTTACTCCACGGCGCACAACGCGTTGCGTTCGGGAATGTCAGACGGACGGACGCTTCCCGCCCTTCAGGCTCCGTCGCTGAGTCTCGGCGCTTCTACTCGGCCTGAATCGCATCGCCGACCAGACTTCATCAATGCTGACAAGTCTCACTCCCTCTATGCCGAACCCTCTCATCCGCTTTTGCAACAGGTCCCGATTGAGGTCTGAGTCCAACTGCCCCGCCTTGGGATAGGCAATCCACGAGATACCGTCAGCCTTGGCCGTCTCGATAGCCGCCCTTGCGTTTGCTCTGAGCTTCCTGGAGTTGGCGGCGAAGGCCAGGACTGCCGCTCCCTCTTGCTTCCTAGAGATTCGCAGGCTTGCGCCGAAGTCCCTTGGCGGGTCAACCAAGAACACTGCTTTCCCGTTGGGCACTTGCAGCTTCTTCGAGAGGTCCAAGACGTATTCTTCACGGCTCCGGGGTTAAGAGTATTTGGGCGAATTCTTGACGCAGGAGCTCTATCGCTTCCGCGGTAGCAGGTCGTGTACGTTCGTGGGACCTTCACCGACCAGTCAATTGCTCCGCCTGTTGCCGTTTGTCGAAGTTCGAATCCGGTGAAGGTTCCATCTCGAACCGGTCCCGACGGTCGCCCTCAAGTGTAGGTCCCTGAGAACTGGATGACGATACCGTCAGAGAGGGTCAGGGTGCCTTGAACCGGCGCGCCGGGGACGGTTGCTTCGGAGGCGCCCGTGCACGTAGCACCGACCGTTGTTCCCGCAGGGATTGCGAGCGGCGAGCCTGTTAGCGTCGACGAAGCCCCTCCGAGGGAGCATGCGACCGCCGAAGCGGGCGCGTTGCCACCGTTCTGGAGATGTAGCGTGCACGTCGATGAGACCGCAGTGCCATGCGTGCATGCGAGCACGGTCACGCTCACGCTGGAGGAAGCTGACATCGTGCCGTACAGCCCGAAAATAAAGCCAGCGACGGCTACTCCGACAACGAGAGCACCAACGAAGGTCCAGACTATTCCGAAAATCAAGATGCGGATGGCAGTACTTCGGTTCCTGTCCTTCAGCACCAGGTAACCGACGAGCCCGCCAATCCATGCCAGGAAGATAGGGAGTAGCCACCAAGCTGCGCTAACGTGCTCTCGTGGTTCGGACAGGGGTTGAGGCTGCTTAAGGGGGTGCCCACAGTTCGGGCAAGCGTAAGCTTCGGGCGAGACCTCTTTGCCGCAATTGGGGCAGAAGGCCATCAATCGTGAGTGTGCTAAATGTTATTTAACGCTGAACCTCTTAGGCACTGTCATCGGGTCCCATTTGGTCCGAACCTCCCTCACCGACCACCGAACTCGGTTGGATGCCCCGGGGGGAAAAGGTTGGCCCTAACTCCCTTCATGACCTGCTGAAAATGGCTAGACCTTCGCGCAGCTATGCGTGAAGTTGCAGTCTAGGAGAGCGTATGTGTCCGTAGAACGCGATGGGGGTCATGCCTTATATCGGAGAGGCAATCCCATTCGACCGACAGTAAACCCTGTCCCCCCGTGAGTTGATTAGCAGCGGCCTAGCTCGGCAGAGCAGCCATAGTTCCGGTGGCAATGGCCGCGAGGTTTAGGCTCACGTCTCCTTCGCCGGGAGCGTTAAGCGTGAAGGCAAAGGAGCCCGTGGATGCTTGACATACCTGTCGGCATAAAGCCAGGGTTGCGCAGAGCGGGCGTGGCTCCGGTTTATAGTGCCAACTATAAACCACAAGAATCGCGATTTTTGCCAAAGTCGCCAATCTCCCAGCTTTCTTGGCAAATCCACCTCTGGGAATCTCCCAGTTGTCGTCTGAGATTACCCACTCGTACATTCCCCCGACCGTTCGTCTTTCTAGACGTCCAACAAGACTTCAACGTCACAGATATGCTTATTTGCTCGTATCTGCTCAAGGAGAGCTCAGAGCAGGTGAGCAGCAATCAACTCAGATAGAGAGTCACAAACTGATTTCGACCAACTGCTGAGACTAAAGCCCAGATTCGACAAATTCGGTTTCGAACAGAATCCATTCACGATATACCCTTTGTTCTCCAGTCCTGAGAGTGACGAGTTGAGCAAGAAGGACAGAGGCCTATTTGTAACCAGACCAGAAGCAAAAGAAGCCATCAAGGCGTTCGGCACTGGAAGAAGGATTCTGATCTATGGTGACGTTGGATCAGGGAAATCATCGCTACTCAACTTGCTTCTCTACGTTTCTCGCACAGAACAGAGCTACATGCCAGTGAGAGTTCTACTTGGTGAACAGAACGTCAAGAGATCGGTGCAGGAGATCCTCTACACAGTCTGTATGGAAATAGTAACCCAAGTGAGAAACCGAAGAATCTCTCGACCTGTAGACGCAATCAAGAAGTGGCTACTCGAAAAGAGAAGCTCTGACGATTTCTACGACTACATGGCAAGATTGATTGGTGGCTTCGAAGAAGAAAAATCCGTTCAGAGCAAGAAGACGGCAAAACTCAGTGGAAGCATCGGAACCGGAATTGTTCCAGGAGGTTCAATCAGCGGTGGCATTGACAGCGAAGACACCATCGAGACGAGATTCAAAAGCAAGGTGGAGAACTTACCATCCAAGGTCATCGAGTCATACCTTCAGCAGATGATTGTGGCAGCGGAAAAGATTGGCTATGGTGGAATTGCAATTGGAATAGACGAGGCTGATCACATAGCCAATGTTGATGACGTTGTCTCAATGCTGACTGTTTCCCGGGGCATATTCTTCGCTTCAGACAAACAGATCTTCGTTGTGGCTGGGTCGATGGAACTCAGCAGGAGAACCGAGCTAACCAGAGGAGTGTTTGATGCCATGATATATGTAGAGAGTGTTCCAATAGAGGTCATCAAAGACATTCTTGACAAGAGAATAAGACATGCCAACAGCAAACGTTCGCTAAGTTCAACCTTCGACAACGAAGCTGTGAAAGCAATATACTCGTATTCCGACGGTCTGCCAAAAGACGCACTCAGATTAGCAGCCAATGCACTGGCGGAGGCCACCATTGCAAACGAAGATCCTGTCAAAGGCGCACAGGTCAAACAAGCTCAGTCCAGGAGCATGACTCATCTCAAGCAAACCCTATCTCCAAGCGAACGCAAAGTCTTTGACGCGCTCAACAAAATCGGTGAGAGTTCACCTTCTTCGGAGGAGCTGCAAACTATTACGAACCTCTCTCGCCAACAGCTTGACCGTATTCTAAGACTGCTTGCAAGCCAGAATAAGGTCAGAAGGAAGAAGGTTGGCAAGTCCTTCAACTACTACATTTGAAGCTTACCAAAGCCAATCATCTGCTCGAACCTGCTTATGAGCAAATGCAAGCAGATGAGCTCTAAGAATAGCAAAACAAGACTTAGCAGTGGACGCTATCGACCAATTGCAAATCCGATTGAGAAGCACTAGTGTACTCAGCGATGCTGATCCTAATTGAAGAGCGAACCTCGCTTGTTAGGTGGTCCAGGTATCTTGTACTTGCCTACTGCCCATAGCTTGTCGAGATGGGAGCGGATCCTCAATCCCCGTATTTGGGAGAATCTCAGCTAGAACCCGTGGGGGATTTGAATGTGAGGCCTTAAGTGCCCCGGGGGGGATTTGAACCCCCGTCGCTAGCTGTCTCCCAGATAGACGAGAGGCTAACATGCTTGACCGGGCTACACCACCGGGGCGGATGAGAGAAGGCCCTGAGAAGATTGGAATTAAGCTTTGGCAAGGTGACGCCACACTGGCGCACAGCGACCGGGTCGCTGCTTCCTGTCTGCTTGTTGACATGCAGCCCGAGAGCCCTACGTTTGAAGCTGAAGCATCCTCAGCGCCAACCACAGACTCACGACGGCTCGGGTTCAAGGCCCGAACTTGGGATTCCCTGCCCACTCAGGGTCTACCAGGTTCAAACTCCGAGGCTGGCAGCGGTTACATGTTCTGCTTGAGAATCGCCTTGGCTGCCAGTTTGATGTCTGAAGGCTTCACCGTCTTCCTGCCTGCGTGTGCGGCGAGCTCGACTGCCTGCTTCGAGATTTGAAGCCCTAGGGACTCCAACTCCGTCCTGAGCTCCATGGCAGCGTCATCTCCCACTCTTTCGGCTCCAGCCTTCTTAATCACCCTGTAGACGGCCGCAAGGCCGAACTCCGAACTGGACATTCGTTATTGGCATTGAACGGGTATGTTTAAAAACCTTTGGCTTTGAAAGTCATCGGGATAGACCCTTTTTGGCACGAGAGAGCCCCAAATCACTCCTATTTCAAAACGAGGTAGGAAAACCGCATGGCAGGTTCCCAAGGGCGCTCTTTGGGTCGAGAGTCACGGGAGACGGTCGAATTGCCGCATAGCGGTTTTGAGGGCTTGCGTTTCATCGATTCGCACCTCCACCTCGCAGACTATGACGATTCGGGGCAGCCGCTGGCCTTCGCGGCAGCAAGTAGGGGACTGCTTGTCACGGCGGGGACCGGGGCGAAGAATTCGGCAAGGGGGGCGGCCCTTTCGAAGCAACATCCGACCCTAGTAAGATCCTTCGTGGGAGTCCATCCGTCAGAGGCCGGGAAGGAGGGTAGCCCTTCGTGGCTTGAGGACATGCTCCCTGCTGCCGCGGGGCTGGGGGAGATAGGGCTCGACCCGAAGTATTCTGAAGTAGCCAGCGGCAGCGCGCAAATGAAGCTGCTCAGGTTCCAGCTTGGGTTCGCGGAAAAGGCAGGAAAGCCGGTCCAGGTGCATTCAAGGGGGGCTGAGCGGGAATGCCTGGATGTTCTGGGGACCTACAAGCTCAAGGCTGTCCTTCTTCACTGGTTCCAGGGGGAGGAGACCCTAGGAGAAGCGAACGGTTTGGGGTACTACGCCTCTTTCGGCCCCGCACTCCTAATCTCGAAGAAGCTGAAGCGGATGGCCAAGGTCTGGGGAAGAGACCGCGTCCTCGTCGAGAGCGACGGGCCCGTCGGCTTTGCGGCGCTCGGCGGGGCAGGGGGCCCGTGGTTGGTCCCTTCCGTCGTCTTCGAGCTTTCAAGGCTGCTCGGGTCCCCCTGAGGAGGCAGCCGACGCAATCGTGGAGAATAGCCTCAGCTTCCTGGGGTAAGCCCCCTCGGCGGCCATGTCTCGAAAGCTTATTCACCCCATCTGGTCGGGGTAGGCCGAAGCTTGGAAAAGACAAGAAGGCTTGCGGAGGTCATAATGCAGAGGCACCCCGAGGCTTTCAGC
>Ga0187770_10000564_pt1 | contig 18066 bp, 13 predicted proteins | sample 0116_SJ02_MP02_2_FD_133154 | JGI IMG/M metagenome (GOLD analysis project Ga0187770, IMG submission 133154) | Tropical peat soil microbial communities from peatlands in Department of Meta, Colombia - 0116_SJ02_MP02_20_MG | ecosystem: Environmental > Terrestrial > Soil > Wetlands > Peat | place...
AGAAGAGGAGGCGGTTGATCCTCGCTGCCATACGGCAACAGGAGGACGATCTTGCTGGGCTGGTATTCAAACTCTTCAGGAAGACCCTTTTTGAGAAGCATCCCTATCGAATGGATACCTTAGGGACTCTTGATTCGGTCCAAAAGCTGACCCGGAAGGATTTGAAAAAGTATTATCAGCAGACTGTCGATCCACAGAACATGGTCCTCACGGTAGTGGGTGATGTGGATGCGAAGCAGGTGGTCGATTCTGTCAAGAAAGGCCTTGGAGACCTCAGGAGGGGGGATTTTGTCCAGCCTTCCATTCCTCAAGAGCCTTTCATTCAAAAAATAAGAAGGTCTGAAATCTATAAAACGAAAGAGCAGGCCCATTTTGTTCTCGGGTTTTTAGGTACTACCCTTCGACACAGTGATCGTTATGGGATGGAGGTTTTAGAGGCAGCCTTATCCGGTCAAGGAGGAAGGTTGTTCCATCAGTTAAGGGATAAGGACAGTCTCGCCTATGCATTAGCCTTTATCGCCAGACCGAACTTGGATCCAGGGTTCATCGGAGTCTATATGGGGACTCATCCGGCTAAGTTGGAGAAGGCCATTGATGGGGTTCTAGAAGAGTTGAGAAAAGTGAAGGAGGAAGGTTTCACAGAAGAGGAGGTGGAGCGGGCTAAGAAATATCTCATCGGCAACTTTGAAGTCGGGCTTCAGACGAATGGAGCCCAGACCAATCAAATCTCCCTCGACGAACTCTATGGTTTGCAATTTGATCACTATCAAAAATATCCTGAAGAGATACGGAAGGTATCGAGAGAGGATGTCAATCGTGTTGCAAAACGATATTTTAATTTAGAAGGGTATGCACTCGCCGTCATCCGGCCTCCGATGGAGAAAAAGGAATGAGCGCTCGATTGCGGATACCCTCTTTCTCGCTTCGTGACACCTTGGAGTGCGGACAATTTTTCCGGTTCACCAAGGTCATGGATAACTATCTGGTTCAATCTTCCGATCAAATTTTCTCACTTTATCAGAAAGGGGAGTTTCTTTTTTATGAAGGGGTGGAGGAATTGTTTCTGATCCATTTTTTTAGATTGGATGAAGATTTGGATTCTATCTTGAACGAGATTGATCAGGATCCGGTCATACACGAAGCGATTCGGAAATATCGGGGTCTGAGGCTGATCCGGCAGGATCCGTGGGAGTGCCTGATCTCTTTCTTGTGTTCCTCTGCCAAGGCCATCCCTCATATACGCTCCTTAATCGAAACCTTCTGCAGATCCTCCGGGAAAAGGGTCCTCTGGAGAAACTATTTGGGGTATCAGTTCCCAGAACCTCGCTGTATCGAGACCCCTCTTCAATTGGAGTCGGTTAGGGCTGGGTTCAGAACCCGCTATTTGATCAAAGCCAATCAATGCATCGATAGGGACCAACTCCTTGCACTGAAAGGTCTGTCCTATGAGGATGCAAGACAAGCATTGATGCGCCTTTCAGGGGTAGGGAAGAAAATAGCTGATTGTACGCTCCTTTATTCCTTAGATTTTCTTGAAGCCTTTCCAATCGATACGTGGATTAAGAAGGGTCTACAAAGGGCTTATTTCGGTGGAAGAAGGACAGGAGAAAAAGCGATGGAGGAGTTTGTTTCCAGTCATTTTGGCCGCTATGCCGGTTACGCCCAACTTTATCTATATCACTTCTGGCGCAACGATTCATTCATCTAAATTGATCGATCTGGCTTTTCCACTATCCACCCATCTGTCAAGAGTGAGATTTGTAAAACGCTTTAATTCGATCCACAACGTAGAGCTGTTGATCTTCCGTCAATTCAGGATAGATCGGCAAGGCAAGGGTCTCTTCAGCAGCTTTTTCAGAGAATGGAAAGTCTCCTGGGTGGTGGCGTAAGAATGAATAGCATCCCTGTAAGTGGAGCGGAACAGGGTAATAAATTTCCGTCCCAATCCCTTCCTTTATAAGGAACTGTCTTAGTTCATTCCTCTTTGGAAGACCGATCACATATTGGTGAAAAATGTGGCGGTTCTTATATTGGATCGTTGGAAGCCGGAGCCCTGGGAGGGATGAAGAGAGATCTTTCAGGAGCGATTGATACCGTTGGGCATTCTTCCGCCTTGCTTCGGTCCATCCCTCCAGATGCTTGAACTTGGCGATGAGGATGGCTGCCTGAATCGCATCGAGTCGACTGTTGATCCCAATCCACTTGTGAAAATATTTTGGTTGACTTCCATGAACCCTCAAGATTCGAATTCTTTCAGCCCAAGAGGGATTATTGGTTACGACCATCCCAGCATCCCCAAAGGCACCCAGGTTTTTTGTAGGGAAGAAAGAAAAGCATCCGAGATCCCCCATCTGTCCGGCCCTCCGGCCATCAGAATGGAAAGGGGGCCAATATTCCGCTCCGAGGGCCTGGGCCGCATCTTCAATCACGAAGAGTCGTCTATCCTTTGCTATTTGGAGGATAGGGTCCATATCAGCGCATTGTCCATAAAGATGGACAGGTATAATGGCCTTTGTTTTCGGTGTGATTTTTGCCTCGATTTTGGAAGGATCGATATTGTATGTTTCCGGATCGATATCGGCAAAAACAGGAGTCGCCCCTAAGCGAGAAACCGTACCTGCCGTGGCAAAGAAAGTAAAGGGGGGAAGAATGACTTCATCTCCCATTCCAATTCCAAGGGCCATCAATGATAAGAGGAGGGCGTCCGACCCTGAAGCCACCCCAATGGCATATTCCGTCTGGCAATATTGAGCAATGGTTTGCTCCAAAACCTCCACCTTCGGCCCTAAAATGAATTGTTGGGTCTTGAAGACTTCGTCCAAGGCAAATTTGATCTCTTTTTCTATGGTGGCAAACTGAAGGGTTAAGTCAAGAAAGGGAACTTTCATAAGTCCAAATTTCAAATTTCAAAATCTAAATGTCGAAGGAATGTCAAAATTCAGACTAAGGTCTAGGCTCAGGTTCAGAATCTTATTCTCTTAATCTTAACCTCAACCTGACCCTTAACCTCAGTTTCAAAATTTGAATTTTGATGTTTAATATTTTCTTATGGGCGTCAAAATAAGATAAAAAAATTCGATAGTCAAGGCCATTTTTCAAAGATATAATAGAAAACATGAAAGGGAAGATAAATCTCGATTCCATATCGATCGTTCTAGCCAGACCCAAGTTCCCCGAGAACGTCGGTGCAGTGGCAAGGGCTATGAAGAATATGGGATTAAATCGTTTGATACTGGTCGGCGGATGTTCTCCCCTTCATTTCAATGCCTACAAATTAGCCTCAGGAGCAGAGGATATTTTGGAAAGGGCAGAGGAGTTTCCCACATTGAGAGAGGCCGTGTCTCAGATGGGCTGCATCATTGGGACAACTTCACGTGCAGGGAAAGAGAGGAACCCTCTTCTGACCCCAGAAGCCATTGCGAAAGAACTTGTCCTTCTTTCAGCAAGGAATTCGATCGGCCTGGTCTTTGGTTCTGAAAAGGAGGGATTGACCAATGAGGAGCTTTCCCTCTGCCACCGCTATGTCAGGATCCCCTCCTCGGACTCATTTCCATCCCTCAACCTCGCACAAGCCGTGATGGTGATCTGTTATGAATTGTTTCGATCTTGGGCGACAATCTCTAAACATCCAACTCAGTTAGCCCAAGCTGAGAAGTTGGAGAAAATGTTCGAACATATGAAAAAAACACTCTTGAGTATCGGTTTTTTGGATTCGACTCATCCGGAGAGGATGATGAGGGTCCTGAGACGGTTATTTGGAAGGAGCCAGATGGACGATAGAGACGTCCAAATCCTTCAAGGGATATGGAGCGAAGTGGACAGACAGATAAAAAAGGAAAGGCGCTAAGCGCTTCGCCTGCCAACTGCAGGCAGGGGTGCTGCGCAGAGCGAACAGAGGAGGATGAATAAAATGTTGGAGAAGTGGATGGGAATGACTTTATTCGCTTTTTTGGCATTGGGTCTGCTCGGAATGAGGACGGCCCATGCTTCGATATCACTCCCTAAACCTTCTTCGGATGGAAAAGTTTCGGTGGAGAAAGCGATCAGGGAGAGACGGACCATCCGAGATTTTCAGGATCGGTCTCTGTCCCTTACCTTTTTCTCTCAGCTTTTATGGGCTGCCCAGGGGATTACGGATCCAAGAGGGGGAAAGAGGACGGTCCCTTCTGGAGGTGCGCTTTACCCGTTAGATATTTACTGCGCCATTGGGGAGAAAGGAGTGGAGGGAATAGAGTCAGGTGTTTATCACTACTCACCAGAGGGGCATGCAATTTTGGAGATCTCTAAGGGTGATCGCCGAAAGGAGGTTGCTTCGGCCTCCTTAGGGCAGATGTGGATGGCCAGAGCACCCGTTCTATTTATCATCACGGCTGAATATCGAAGAATTACTGGGAAATATGGTGAAAGAGGCATCCGATATGCCCTGATTGAGGTGGGCCATGTAGGTCAAAATCTATTTCTTCAAGCAGGAGCCCTTGGATTAGGAGCCGGCATTGTCGGAGCCTTCAATGATGCGGATGTGGGAAGAGTGATGGGGGGTCCACCTCAACACGAACCCTTATTGATTATGCCCGTGGGTTACAGAAGATGAGAAAAGAGGTTTCAGGCTTAAGGCTTGGAGGAAGAACCTAAACTCCCCCATTTAACCTTAAGCCTAAACCTTCAATCTTAGGCGATCATGTCTTCTTCTCTAAGAAGGGCCTGAGCAGGTCAATTGGCACCGGGAAGATCGTAGTGGAGTTCTTCTCGGTGGCCACCTCCGTTAGAGTCTGAAGGAACCTTAACTGCAGGGCAGCCGGATTGACGCTGATAACGTTTGCAGCCTGGGCCAATTTTTCTGCAGCTTGAGCTTCACCCTCTGCATGGATGATCTTAGCCCTTCTCTCCCTTTCTGCCTCGGCCTGGCGGGCAATGGCCCTGCGCATCTCTTCGGGCAGATCAACCTGCTTCGTTTCGACCAAAGAGACCTTGATTCCCCACGGCTCTGTGTGTTTATCTAAGATATCCTGGAGCGTTATGTTGATCTTTTCTCTCTGGGAGAGCAATTCATCCAACTCCGCCTGGCCGACTACACTTCGAAGGGTGGTCTGGGCCAATTGAGAGGTGGCATAGAGGTAGTTCTCCACCTCAACCACTGCCTTATTGGGGTCCAACACTCGAAAATAAACAACGGCATTGACTTTGATGGAGACATTGTCCCGGGTGATCACATCTTGCGGTGGGATATCCATCGTCACTGTTCTCAGGCTGATCCTCAACAGCTTATCAACCCCAGGGATAATAAAAATAATACCCGGTCCCTTGGCGCCGATGAGCCTCCCCAGCCGAAAGATGACACCCCTTTCATATTCCCTGAGAATCTTGATCGCTGAGGCAGCCAGAATGAGTAAGAAGATGATTAAAAATACAAAGCCCGATGGTAAACCTGTTGCTCCCATTTCACTCCCTCCTTATTCTATCCGTTTGACATTTAGTTTTAGGTTTTTCACCCCAATGACTTGAACCTTCTCCCCCTTCTCGATCGTTTGGTCACTGATGGCATTCCAGAACTCTCCATGAACAGAAATTTTTCCTTCAGGGGCAACCGTAGTGGAGGCGATCCCCACTTCTCCTGTAAGGCCTTCCGCTCCCGTGGTTGGTTTTTGCAACCGTGCATTGATGGCTCTGGTTACTGCAAAAATAAAAAATGCTGCGCTGACCAGAACTGCAGGGATGATGACGCTCATAGAGATCCTCATATATTCAGTGGGACTCCGAAACAACATCATGGAGCCTAAGAAAAGGGAGATGACACCGCCAACCGCTAACAAACCATGGCTGACAACTTTGACCTCCGCGATAAATAGGATGATGGCGAAAAGAATGAGCGCCAAACCCGCATAATTGACCGGAAGCATCTGAAGTGCATAAAAGGCAAGAATAAGAAAGATTCCGCCGACCACTCCGGGAAGAATTGCACCTGGACTCGAGAGTTCGAAGAAGATGCCGTAAATCCCCAACATAAGGAGAATATAGGCGATCGTGGGATTAGAAATAATATCCAGAAGTCGATCGCGCCAACTCATCTGAATGGGCTGGGGTTGAATTCCCTTTGTTTGAAGGGTGCGCGTGACTCCGTCGAATTTCACGACCCTCCCGTCAATCTTGGTCAGAAGGCTTGGAAGATCGGAACTAATAAAATCAACGACATTAAGTTTAAGTGCTTCTTCTTCTGTGACAGAAACGCTTTTCACGACAGCCTTTTCAGCCCAATCCACGTTTCTGCCTCGCGTCTTTGCGATCGTTTTGATATAGGAGACCGTGTCGTTCACGATCTTTTCCGTCATCGTCTTACTTTCTTTTCCTTCTCCTCCCCCCAATGTGACAGGATGGGCTGCTCCGATATGAGTACCAGGAGCCATCACAGCGATATGTGCAGCCAACGTGACAAATACACCGGCAGAGGCTGCTCTTGCCCCACTTGGAGCCACATAAACGATAATCGGGATAGTCGAGGCGAGCTCCTTCTTGACGATCATCCTCATCGACTCCATCAACCCTCCAGGGGTATCCAACTCGATGATCAGACATTGTGCCCCTTGTTGAGCGGCTTGATCTATCGAATCGACGATGAACTTGGCAGTAGCAGGGTTGATGATTCCATCGACTTCAATGAGATTAACTGGAGCCTTCTCCTGGCATGGAATCGTGCCAACAAAAGCAAACAGGACGAAGATAGAAATGGTTAATAAGATCTTGTTTCTTTTCAAGATTTTTTCTCCTAGAAACAAAATATCCCAAAATATCATAATTGTCAAATAATTCAGGCGCGGTCTGCAATGCTCCACTCTTCCGGGCGAACCTTCCGGAATCGGGCAGGGATGTCGGAGAAAATCTTATAGCGGGAACCTCATCTTGTCCCCCAGCCACAAGAATACCATGACCATTGCAAGGACCATGCTCTGATTGGCGAAGCTAGCTTTGCCAACCATAATCTTAGGTCATCCGCTTAGTAAGATTTTCGGAGATATTCCGGGCCGATTAAAATGTTTCCCCCCCGCTTCAGTGATGCATTCCGGCGGTTCTATATTTCGATCCTCATCAGATCTTCCCCAAGGACAATTTGGCCTTGATAAACTTGCCGACATTGATTCAGGATGTCAAACTGGTCACAGATCGGATAAAGGTGGGTGAGAAGGAGCCTTTTACAGTGCGATTCCAGTGCGATTTTTCCTGCCAGGGATGGGGTGAGATGGCCCTCCACTTTTTGCCCGTCTGGAAAAGAGCATTCCAAGACGAGAAGATCCACATTAAAAGCAAGATCAACAATATTCCGGCAATAATCTGTATCCCCCGATATCGCTACTGATTTCCCGTCCTTGAACTCGATTCGATACCCCACACTTTCAGGGAGATGGGCCATCGGTTTGGAAAAAATCTTCAAGTCACGGAAGAGGAATGGTCTTTGTGCCGTCTCTTTGATCTTGAGGCGATAGGATCGGGCTTCAATCCAAGGAGCATGAACTCCTTTGAGTTTTCCAAAGTAGTCTCCAAATCCACGCCCCCCCATGCACAGCAAATTCTTCTTGCGGGGGAGGTCCGCGTATTTACATGCAAACAGAATTGGGACGAGGTCTGAAATATGATCAGGATGGATGTGTGTGTAGAGGAGGATGTCAATGTCACGATAAGTGATCCCGACCTCTAGCATCTTCCTCAATGCTCCGGACCCGCTATCGATCAAAACAATAGAACTTTCTGAAATTAAGAGAAGACCGGGAGATGCTCTCCGCAAAGACGGGACACCTGTTCCCGAACCCAATAGGATCAATTCAGACAACTCTTCGGCCCCACTCGAAGGATGGTTTCAAAAATCATATGAAACTGTAAATTCCGATTCCCTCTCTCACCCACTTTAGTTTGGAAGAATAATTGACATTATACCTCCTATTTAATAATTTATAAAGAATGGAAGCCGACGGGAAAAACTTGATCGAAATTGATGGATCCTATGGAGAAGGAGGAGGGCAGATCTTAAGAACGGCACTTGCTTTGTCTGCTATTCTGAAGAAACCCTTCACCATCCACCATATCAGATCAAAGCGAAAGAACCCCGGACTTCAGGCTCAACACCTGGAAGCTGTAGAGGCATTGGCACGAATTACAGCGGCTCACACAGAGGGGGTTAAATTTGGGTCGCAAAAGATTACCTTCATTCCCGAAAAGATTCTTTCTGGAGAGTATCAATTCGAAGTGAGGACAGCAGGGTCTGTCATTCTTCTCCTTCAGGCCATCTTCCCGCCTCTTTGTTTCGCCCAGGAGAGATCTGAGTTAACCTTAGCCGGGGGTACTCATGTTCCATGGAGCCCGCCTTTTCATTATCTCTCTGAGGTCTTATTGCCCACTCTCAAATCGATAGGGGCTTCTGCCAAGGCCGCTATTGAAAGGTGGGGCTTCTATCCCAAGGGCGGGGGAAAGATTCAATTGAAAATTGAGCCTGTTCATGAATTAAAACCAGTCTCTTTGGTTAACCGAGGTTCACTGAAAAAGGTTCGAGGGCTCTCCGCCATCTCGGGCCTTCCTAGACATGTGGCGGAAAGACAGAGAGATCAGGCTTTGAAAAGGATTCGGGAAGAGCTGAATACGGATGCCGTGATAAACGTTTTTTATGATGCTCCCTCGAAGGGACCGGGCTCTTTCCTATTTCTCATAGCTGAATATGAAAGGGGGCACGCCGGGTTCTCATCACTGGGCCAAAAAGGAAAGCCCGCCGAGAAAGTGGCTGATGAAGCCGTGGATTCCCTGAAAGATTATGTGGAATCGGACGGATGCATCGATCCTCACTTAGCAGATCAACTGGTACCTTTCCTGGCTGTGGCCAAAGGGAATTCATCCTTCACCACAACTCGAATAACAGAACATCTCTTAACGAATCTGTGGGTCGTGCAGCAGTTTCTTGATCTAAAAATTCCAATACCGGGTGAGAAAGGAAAGAGTGGAAGGATTGAATTTTTTAGCGAATAGAAATGCTTGACTTGATGGCGCTGGCGTATTAAAATTTTCAAGAAAAAGGAGAGATAAATCAACAGGGTATACGGTAACCTTACGGGGCTCAAGCCCAATCAAGTCAGAAAGATTGAACGTATTTATCGCAGAAGAATCCCTCCTCAAAAGGTTCTTACACCTGAGATTGCCCGTTTCCTAACAGAACTCTCGAACGAAACACGACGCCAAATCGGTATCCTTGTAGGACGAAGAGGGTCGATTGAAATCGTCATCATAGGAGATCAAAAGGGGATTGCGATCCCTGATCTTTCAAGGTACAGGACCGGAATCTTGAGGTTGAGAGGTCTGAGACTCATTCACACTCACCTTCGAGGGGAACCTTTAACACAAGAGGATCTGACGGACCTTGCCCTCCTGAGATTGGATATGGTCGTCGCCCTCACGATGAATGGGAGGGGCTATCCGGAGATGGTTCACGCAGCGCACCTCCTTCCTGATAATCGGGAGAAGAAGGTATGGGCGATTGATCCCCCTTCCTCGATCGGACAGTTGGACATCGATTTTTTGAAGTGGGTTCAATCCCTCGAGGATCAATTTCAGAGAGGTCAGAGATCGATTGCCCTGAGAGGCTCTACAGAGAAGGCCATTTTGCTCAGCGTCAGTAAGGAAAACCGTGAGACCGTTGAGAGTACTATGGAGGAGTTGAAGGATCTCGCCAAATCGAGCGGTGTTTTCGTCGTGGACGCCATCATCCAGCGGCCTCAGCAAATATCTCCTACCACCCTGATGGGAGAGGGGAAGTTGAAAGAATTATTGGTCAAATGCATGCAGTTGGGAGTGGATTTGATCATCTTTGATCAGAATTTAACACCCGGTCAGATGGCCTCCATATCCGATCGGACTGAATTGAGGGTTCTTGATCGGACCCAGCTCATTTTAGATATCTTTGCTCAACGGGCTCATACACTGGATGGAAAAATCCAAGTGGAGTTGGCCCAACTGAAATATTTGTTGCCTCGACTGGCGAAGAAGACATTGGCCTTTTCGCGGCTCACCGGTGGAATTGGAGGGCGAGGTCCTGGAGAAACAAAATTGGAGATTGATCGCCGCAGGGTAAGAGATCGGATAAACTTATTAGAAAAAGAGTTGGAAAAATTGGGCAGGAGAAGGCAGCAAAGGAGGGTGAGGAGAACGAGAACAGGGATCCCCATCCTTTCCATTATTGGTTATACGAACGCAGGGAAGTCGACCCTTTTTAATCTCCTCACAGAAAGTCAATTTCGAGTTGAAGACAGATTATTTTCCACCTTAGATACTGCCACTCGGAGATTGCGATTTCCCAAGAATCATGAGGTCGTGATCACCGATACCGTTGGATTTATCAAAGATCTGCCCAAGGACCTGATGGGAGCCTTCCGTCCGACCTTTGATGAGTTACAGGAATCCGATTTATTGATTCATCTTATCGATGTGAGCAATCCTCGTTTCCAAGAGCAGATCGAAGCGGTTGAAAAAACCGTTTTTGAATTGAGGTTGGATCACATCCCGATATTACGGGTTTTCAATAAGGAGGATAAATTGAGCCGGGCAGAGGTGGAGGCCATCTGCCAAAAATATGATGGCGTCTCCATCACTGCTCTCAGACCAGATAGCCTTGGGAGATTTTTCATCGCATTAGAAAGAAAATTGTGGGAAGAAAGCCCTTCGATGACCATTACATCAAAGATGAAGCTAACCCATTTGGCAGCGCCAAGCTCCCTCCTTCAGGGAAGCGTGGAAAACCCCGCTCAGGGTCAACCCTGAGCAAACCCCGACATTTATAGTCAGGAGTCGAGGGTTGACAAACGAGGATTCGTTTGATATATGAAATAAACATTTCCTTACGGGAGTGAGGTGAAACAATGGGGATCGATCCGAAAAATATCGAGGAATCTTTGACTTTCGACGATGTTTCGCTCGTCCCTGCTTTTTCTGCAGTGTTGCCGAAAGAAGTGGATATCGGCACACGACTAACGAAGACGATCCGGTTGAATATTCCTCTGGTGAGTGCGGCCATGGATACGGTCACGGAGTCGAGGACTGCAATTTCCATGGCGCAAGAGGGAGGGATCGGAATTATCCATCGGAATCTCTCCATTTCAGAACAGGTTTTAGAGGTGGATAAAGTCAAGAAATCCGAAAGCGGGATGATTCTGAATCCCATTACGATGCACCCGGAGCAGAAAATTTCTGAAGCGATGGAGGTCATGAAAAAATACCGAATATCCGGGGTTCCCATCACGAAGGAAGGGAAGTTAGTGGGAATTCTCACCAATCGGGATCTGAGATTTGAGAAGCGATTGGACGAAAAGATTTCTACTGTCATGACGAAAGATCATCTGATTACCGTCCCTGTCGGGACTACGCTTGAAGCATCGAAGGAGATCCTCCACAAGAACAGGATCGAGAAATTATTGGTCGTAGATGATGATAATAATCTGAAGGGATTGATCACCATCAAAGACATTGAGAAGATGAGAAAATACCCCAATTCCTGTAAGGATCATCTTGGTCGCCTGAGGGTTGGAGCGGCGATCGGCCCAGGCAAGGATAGGGAGGCCAGGACAGAGGCCCTCGTCAAAGGAGGAGTGGATGTCTTGGTTGTGGATACGGCCCATGGCCATTCTCAGGACGTCCTCAATGCGATCCGTGATATCAAGGAGAATTTCCCAGATTGTCAAGTCATCGGAGGAAATGTGGCGACGAAAGAGGGGGCCCTTGATCTCATCAAGGCTGGAGTCGATGCGATCAAAGTGGGTGTCGGGCCTGGATCGATATGTACGACACGGGTGATCGCAGGAGTGGGTATTCCACAGCTCTCAGCGATCTTGGAGACAGCCGAGATATCTAAACGATACGGAGTGCCGATTATCGGAGACGGGGGAATCAAATTTTCTGGAGATGTTACAAAGGCCATCGCCGCAGGTGCGTCTTCGGTGATGATCGGGAATTTGTTTGCCGGGACCGATGAGAGTCCGGGGGAGATTGTCTTGTATCAAGGGAGGAGCTACAAAGTTTATAGAGGGATGGGCTCCCTCGAGGCCATGAAAGAGGGGAGTCGAGATCGATACTTCCAAGGAGAAGTAGAGAGTGAAACGAAGTTGGTTCCGGAAGGGATTGAAGGAAGGGTTCCCTACCGCGGAGCACTCTCCTTTTGCGTCCAGCAACTCATCGGAGGGCTCAAGGCCGGGATGGGATATCTCGGTGCAAAGAATCTTGAGGATTTGCAGCAGAAGGCCAAATTTATCCGAATCACATCATCCGGATTAAGAGAGAGTCATGTCCACGATGTGATCATAACGAAAGAGGCGCCCAATTACCGATTGGAATAAAGACTTTGGGGGAATCGCGAAAACGGTCCGCCCCAAGGAAGTCTGCTAAGGCACGTTACAGGTCAATCGATGAAAAAGGCCATATTGATATTGGTCATCCTGATCTTTTCTCTCCTGTATTATATGGGGGTCTTGACCCAGAGAGAAGCGCTCCCCTTCTCAAAAGAATTCTTCACCATGGAAACCCCTTCTTCACCAGGTCGGACATGGGATCTTAAAAAAAGAACCTCCCTGGGCAAAAAGGAGCTGGATGAACTCTATGAATTGAAATGTGATAAAGGGATGAGGAACGCCCCGCTCCTCTCCTTCTTTCTGATTCGGGAAGCGGAGCAGGCCCAACGAAGGGGAGACCCTGGTCAGGCTGTTGAATTGGCAACCTATTCAATTAAATTCTCACCCCAACTCCCCCAAGCCCATTTTGAGTTAGCACGGGCTCATTGGCACGAAAACCCTTTCGAGCTTCATAGAATCCTTCCTGAACTCTGGTTGGGGTTGATGGCAGAACTGTCTTATTATCCAAGTTCCCTTAAGCTTTTTTACAGCATGTTCTACATCCTTTCGAATGCGATATTGATGACTTTCATTATTTTCGGAATCACAACCATGGTGAAATATTTGCCCCTCTATTTCTACGATATTCAAAAGAATTTAACCCAAGAGGTCTCAAGGCTTCTCATTAATGGTTTCAAGATTCTCATCCTATTCATTCCCTTCTTCCTGCGTCTGAACATATTGTGGGCCACTCTGTTCTGGCCCATTTTATTATGGGGTTATGTGACGAAGCAGGAGAGGCGATTGCTTCTGTTCTTTCTCATCGTTTTGGTCTATCTCCCTTTCTTCATCCGTTCGTCCTCCTCTTTTTTGAATGGGGAGTCTTCCGAGGTGATCCTGGAAATGGATCGGGCAAACCACGAGGAATGGGATGGAGGGACGGAGGGAAAATTGCGGACATGGTTGTCGACCCACCCGGATGATTCTGAAGTCCTTTTCACCCTCGGGTTGATGTCGAAAACGCAGGGCCGTTATGCGGAGGCAGAGGAGTTTTACCAAAGGGCGATTCAGAAGAACCCTGAATTTACCGAGGCTCTTTCGAATCTCGGAAATGTCTATTTGGCCATGAAACAGACGGATTTGGCCATCGCTTCCTATCAAAAGGCGATTGATTTAAATCCGAATCGGGGAGCTTTTTATTACAATCTCTACCGGGCATATTTTCAAGAAACCGCTCTCTCGGAGAAAGCGGAGAGAGCCATTCAAAGAGCAAGACAGTTGGACCCCCAACTTGTCGATGACCATTTAAGGATGGACTCTACCAACATGAATCGTTGGGTGATTGACCAGGACCTGACTGCGAAAAGGCTCCGGGCAAGATTTTTGGCCAGCGTCATCGGCAAAGAAGGGTTTCTATTCCGTCTATTTATGGCTTGGTTTGAGATCATTCCGTCCAGGGCAACCTTTTTGGTGCCCATCATCTTCTTGGGGTTCTTGGTAGGGATGTCAAGATACAGCCGGACAAAGCGGTTTTTAACGCGGTGTCCAATGTGTGGCAGCCCTACCTATCGATTCTATTTGGGACCCCCGGAGCATGAATTCATTTGCTTCAATTGCTACCGTATTTACATCCAAAAGGAAAAACTCCATCCGAAGATTGCGGAAAAGAAATCTCTTCAGGTGCGTCAATTTCAGAAACAGAATCAGTCCATCGGCAGGTTTGTATCTTTCTTTTTTGTTGGATTCGGTTATATGTGGGGGGAGAATTTAGTCAAAGGGCTCGTTTTTCTGTTTCTGTTTTTTGTTTTTATTTTAAGGTTTGTCTATTGGAACGGCGTCATACCCTCCTCGATGGTCCAATTGTTGCCAGCCTTCTGGAGCACGATCTTTTGGGGAGGTCTATTCGCCCTTTTCTATTTCCTTGTCACTCGACAGATCGTTCTACTCAAACCGAGATTCGAAACCGAAACATGAGCAATCCAGATGCCTTGAAAATGTTTTTCATTGGAGGATGATCTCACTCGGGTTGGGATGTCTGCTATGCTCAAAAAACAGGATTAAGCGCTGAAGGGGGAAGGCAATGGCCCTGCAGGGAACCCTAAAGGATTTCAGTATCACAGAAATCATCCAACTGATCGGTCAACAGCTAAAAACAGGAGTTCTGAAAATCCGGCGGGGCAAGAATATTGTAGAGATCTCTTTCGTAGATGGGATGATCGTCCACATCTATTCGAATTATCGGGGGAAGAAGGATCTTATCGGTGAAATATTCGTCAAGGCCCAATTGATAACAGAAGAGCAATTGAATCGGGTGCTGAGGATTCAAAAAGAAACACTCAAGTACCTCGGAGAAATTCTTGTTGAGCTCCAGTTGCTGACAAAGGAGGATGTGTTGAAGGTTGTTTCAACACAGATCTATGAGACCATCTATGACCTTTTCTGGTGGGAAGATGGAACCTTTAACTTTGATTTAAAATTGGTGGAGAGCTACAAAAAGATTCCGTTCGCCCTCAGCACGGAACAGGTTTTATTGAATATCCTACGAATGGTGGACGAGTGGTCGGAGATTGAAAAGAAGGTTTATTCTCCTCACCTGGTGTTTAAAAAGGCCATGGGAACCGATGAAAAGCCCGTCGATGCTTCGTCGTTCCAGGGTTATTTGAAAGAGAAACTGACTCCGGAACAGGAATTGATTTACAATCTGGTGGACGGGACCCGAACGGTACAGGATATTATTGACCGAAGCCTCTTAGGGAAATTCAATGCAAGTGAGATTTTGTATGCCCTCTTGGAAATGGGGTTGATTAAGGTCATTGGTGTCCAAACGCCGAGCCTCATCAAGAAAGTGAGCATGATCAATTTCAGGAAGGCCCTCGCCTTTGGCTACTATGGGGCTTTCTTATTATTCGTCCTTTTGCTTTTCGTCTATTTTAGACCAACTTTTTTGCACCATTTTTGGGATTCGAGAATAGAGCGAGTTGATATTGAAATTCCAACTCGTTTTGTTCATAAGAGTCAATTGGATCGAATAAAAAATGCCTTAGAGATCTATTACCTGGAAAATGGGAGATATCCCTCTGGGCTCGAAGAACTGATTTCTGCTCAACTGCTTCGGAGGAGCGACCTCTTTTATCGTAAGGGAGTTTCTTATCAATATGAGTTAAAAGATGGAAAATATTTCTTGAAACATTGATCTGAACACACCTTGGAATCCCATCCTGCTTGGGGCCGAATCGATAAGGTTTGAGGGGCCCCGGTGACAAGAAGGGAAGACGATGAAGAACCAAGTCCTCTTCGACAAGATATTGATCCTTGATTTTGGCTCCCAGTATACCCAATTGATTGCCAGAAGGGTGAGAGAATGCCAGATTTATAGCGAAATTCACCCCTATAACATTCCTGTTGAGAAGGTACGAGGCTTGGCCCCGAAGGGGATCATTTTTTCAGGGGGACCTGCCAGCGTCTATGAGAAAGGTGCCCCCCAATGCGACCCCGCTCTCTTGAGAATCGGCATCCCCATTTTAGGAATTTGCTACGGGATGCAGTTGATAGGCCACTTATTAGGAGGGAAGGTCACCCATTCGGAGAAAAGGGAGTACGGAAAAGCGAAATTGATTCTTGATCGGGGCGGAAGATTATTCAAAAACTTCGGGGCAAAGGGAAGCGCGGTCCAGGTGTGGATGAGTCATGGGGATCAGGTCAGGACCTTGCCCCTTGGGTTTCATGCGATTGCCCATTCGAAAAACACACCTTTCGCCGCGATTGAGGATATTCGAAATAAGATTTATGGGCTCCAGTTCCATCCAGAAGTTGTTCATACGCACAAAGGGATTGAGATCATCCGAAATTTCCTATTCCATGTTTGTGGGTGTTCCCACCTTTGGACCATGCGGTCTTTTTTACAGCAGACGATCAGGGACCTGAGGAAAAAAATCGGGTTGGGAAAAGTGATCTGCGCCTTGAGCGGAGGGGTCGATTCCACCGTCGTCGCCCTTCTTCTTCATCAGGTGGTGGGCGATCGCCTAAAGTGTATCTTTGTGAATAATGGTGTACTCAGGAAGAACGAAGCCTCTCAGGTGGTGAATCTATTTCGATATCACTTTCAGATACCGCTGATTTATGTGGATGCGGAAGACCAATTTCTTAGAGAATTGAAAGGAGTGGTCGATCCAGAAGATAAAAGGAAAAGGATCGGAAAGGAATTCATTTCCATCTTTGAAAGAGAGGCAAGGAGGATAGGGGAAGTGGAATACTTGGCCCAGGGGACCCTGTACCCCGATGTCATCGAGAGCATTTCGTCGAAAGGACCGTCTGCAACGATCAAGAGCCATCACAATGTGGGCGGGTTGCCCGAAAGAATGAGATTGAGGTTAGTCGAACCGCTTCGGGAACTATTTAAAGATGAAGTAAGGCAATTAGGAAAGGAGTTGGGCCTGCCAGAGGAAGTGATAAAACGTCAGCCCTTTCCGGGTCCGGGACTCGCCATCCGGATTATCGGAGAGGTCAATAAAGAAAGATTAGAAATCTTGAGAAATGCGGATGAGATCGTCTTGGAAGAAATGAAAAAGAGCCATCGACTGGACCAGGTCTGGCAGTCTTTTGCCGTTTTGCTCCCGGTCAAGACCGTGGGTGTGATGGGAGACGAAAGGACTTATGAAAATGTGATTGCCTTAAGGGTGGTCGGAAGCCAAGATGGAATGACGGCAGATTGGGTGCGGCTTCCCTACCGAGTCTTAGAACATATTTCCAACCGAATTATCAACGAAGTGAGAGGAGTAAACCGGGTCGTTTACGATATCAGCTCCAAGCCACCGAGCACGATCGAATGGGAGTAAGCAGATAGAAATGTCAAAGCTCAAAGTTCAAATTTTGAAATTGAGGTTAAGGATCAGGTTGAGGTTAAGGTGAGGAAAATTCGATTCTGAGCCCGAGCCTAAACCTTAACCTTAGCCTGAATTTTGAGATTGATTTGATATTGGGATTTTGACATTTGAAATGACTGGTTGAATATGCAGCATTCTGATTTTATTCATCTTCATGTCCATAGCCAATATAGTTTGTTGGACGGCGCGATTCGTTTTGAAGAGCTCTTCGATCTGGCCAAAAAATATCGAATGGATGCCTTGGCTTTGACGGATCACGGGAATATGTTCGGAGTGATCGAATTTTATCAGAAGGCTATCCAGCACGGAATCAAACCCATTGTTGGCTGCGAGGTCTATCTGTCGCCGGGAAGCCGATTTGAAAAAAAGGCGTCGGAGGGACCGGAGGGGACTTATCATCTGACCCTTCTCGTCAAGAATCGGATCGGCTATTTCAATCTCATCAAATTGGTCAGCCTCGCCCACCTCGAAGGGTTTTACTATAAGCCCAAGGTGGATAAAGAGCTTTTAGCTCGATATAACGAAGGGTTGATTGCTCTCAGCGGATGTTTGAAGGGAGAGATTGCAGTCCATGCCGGTCGAGGGGAGATGAAAAGAGCCCTTCAATCGGCAGAGGAATATGCAAAGATATTTGATCACCGCCGGTTTTTTATTGAAATCCAAAATAACGGTGTCGAAAACCAGCTGCTGTTGAATGATCGCCTCTCGGAAATTGGGCATCAACTTTCTCTTCCCATTGTTGCGACCAACGACTGCCACTATCTCCACCGGAAGGATTCTAAAGCCCATGAGGTGCTCCTCTGCATTCAAACGGGGAAGACCCTCCAGGATAACAG